>Ga0308171_1001905_pt1 | contig 24846 bp, 15 predicted proteins | sample PhyGR1_FD_202135 | JGI IMG/M metagenome (GOLD analysis project Ga0308171, IMG submission 202135) | Phyllosphere microbial communities from UC Gill Tract Community Farm, Albany, California, United States - DLSLSG.R1 | ecosystem: Host-associated > Plants > Phyllosphere > Unclassified | place: USA...
CCGGAAGCGGTGACACCGCCATTACCGGCCTCCGGTTCCGCTTCGCTCCACCTACGCCCGGCAATGGCGGCGGAGACGACAATGCACTAACTAACAAGCCGGACCACTCGGTGGGGGCTGTTCATGCCGCCGGCCGCAATCTTGGCGGCGTGCAGTCCAGATGTTCCATGAAAAACAGTGATCTTCACGGGATCCTCAGATTGTTCTTTTTTTAGCATGGCAGCGGACTGGTCACGCGTCGATGACGAATTAATAGATGCCAGAGTCGTGTAATCTTTTGCTGCCTTCGTCGTAAATGGCCTTGGTGATCCACTCCGCTGGATCGGTACGCAGCTTTCATCGAGACAACCCGCGCCCATGTCGTCGATCTTATCACGGAGGTCATCAACTCGGTCACCTCAATGGGGGGGCAGTTCCCCGGCTCGGGCGGTCCCGGCGAGAGTATTCTTGGCTGAACGAGCGCGGCGGACGGACGCGACCCGCCGTGTCTTGCTCGTCCTGAGGGACCTCGTGGCTCCTGAATGTCAGAATTCCCTCGTGATCCGTCACGCGCCCATAAGTTCGTTCGCCGGATATTGACCCATCTGCGGAAGCACCTGACACTACCGACACCAATGCTCAAAATTTCAAACACGCCAAAAATCCCGCGCCACGCCAGCGACGAGCACGATTTCCATGTGCTCGGCTCACGCCCGTTCGAACATTTCGCACGCGCCTTGCATGAGACTCAGCCTGACATCTTTGGATCGCAGCTGTACGGCCCCGACGGTCAGGGGCAGTTCGGCGCCGACCATATCGCGTGGCATCGCAGCGAACCGGCGCCCTATCTCGAGGTCGGCCAGAGCAAGGCGAAGCGCACGTTTGGACCCTCCGACCTACGCAACGCGGCGAAGGAATTCACCGACCATTGGAATACGCACTGGTGGGATAAGGGCGTTCGCCGGTTCATCCTGTTCGTCGGGTGCGTCATCAAATCGCGGAAAGCCGCCGACGAGATCATCGCGCTGACCCGCGACTTCGCCGATCGCGGGATCGAACTGCAGGTATGGGACGCGCACGCCATCTACGATCGCCTCCCCGCCGCCCCGTCGGTGGTGCGCACGCATCTCGGGCATGAATGGTACGCCAGAATCTTTGGCGAGCCGGCCGGACCGCTTACGGGTCTCGCCCGGGATCTCGCGCGCGGCGATCGTGGCGCCTTCATGGTCGGGGGCTATGTCGCCAGGCTCAACCAAGCCGAGACGGCGGAACTGATCGAGCTGCGTCGCCGCACGCGGCGCGGCGAATCCGCCACCATCATCGCCGAACTCGAGACGATGCTGTTCGGCTCGCCGGTCGCAGACGCGGTCGCACCCGAGGTTCGCGCGGGCCAGCTCCGCATGCTCGCCGGGCTCGTCGTTCGACGCGACCCGCCCGAGCGTACCCGGCAATTGCTCGACGAAGCAGATGCGCTCGACGGCGACTCGCAGCGCGTGCGCGACATCCTCCTGCTCGAAACGATCGGTCCGGAGGCGGTGCTGGCCGCTATCGACCAGCCCGCACTACCCGAACGGGCCGAGGTCCGGGCGATCGCCCAGCTCAGGCTCGGTAAGGCGGACGCTGCTTTCGCCGAGCTTGCCGGTCATGTCGATGCGGAAGAGGCCAGCGCTGAGACGCTGCGCGTCGCGTCGATGGCGAAACTGGCCGGCGGGGAGCGGACGACGGCGCTAACCCTCGCCGAGCGCGGCGTGCAGCGCGATCCCGATGCACGAGCCTGCGCGATGGCGCTCGGCCTCTGCCATTTTCATGCGGCGCTTTCGGAGGCCTCGGATGTGTCGCTCGGAGCTTGGCCGCAACCGGTTGACCAGCCGCTCATCAAGAGTTCGGACGCGGCACGTGCGCACCTCGAGGCCGCTGAAGACATCTTCGCGCGGCTGGCGCGCGATCAGGCGCTCGACGATTACGACGCAGCGCTGATGTGGCGGCTCGGCACGCTCGCCTGCATGACATGGCGACGCAACGATCTCGACATAAAGATCGCTGAGCTGGAGGCAGCCAACGCGCTGCCGATCCCCATGCTCGGATGGTGCATGACGCGCGGCCTGCGCTTCGACGCGGCGGCGGCGGCGGCACGCTGCGACGCCCAGATCGCCGCCGAGCCCGACGATCTCGAGACGGTGACGATCAGGATCGCGCTCGCCAACACAGAGCGGGACCATGCCTTGGCGCGCCGGCTGCTCGACGAGAAACGCGACGCCTTGATCGCGAGCGGCCATCGCGACGTCTATGACTATTGGTCGGCGGTGCTTGACGCCGAGACCGGGCAACCCGGATCGGCCGCAGCGCAGGAACGGCATCCCTGGCTACGCCTGCGCGTCGCGCTCAACATCAAGCCGAAGAAAGACAGGCTGCGCGTGATCAGCGCGGTGCTCGAGCAGGAATTGGCGGGCAATCGCGATCCTCGGGTGATTCTCGCCGCCGCGCAGGTCCTTCTCGACGGCGGCTGGCACAAGACCGCGGTCAAGGCGGCGCCCTGGCTCATAGAACAGGTTGCCACCGCCGAGGCGATCGTCGTCGCCGCGCACGCGCTCTATCGCAACCGGCGCTGGACTGAGGTGCTGACCGCGTTGGAGAGCGTCGACGCCTTTCCCGGCGGCAAGCTCCCCGCCGACCTCGAGCGGCTCCGGGCCGAATGCCAAGCGGCAGCCGGCGACCTGGTCGGCGCGCGGCGCACCAGTCTCGCGCTCGCGCAATCGTCCGGTCAGGCCCGCGACATCTGGCGCACGATCGAGTTCCACATCGCGACCGGCGCGAGTCCGGCGGCGCTTGCGCTGTATGAACAGCATGCCGAGAGGCTGGCAAAGCCGACCACCAGCCATGTGCTGCTCGCCAATGCGGTGGTCGCAACCCATCCCGAGGCGGCAGCGCGAATCACGCGCCAGCTGGCGGCGGCAGCGCCCGACGCGCTGGTCGGCGCGGCATTCGACCTCTCGACCAAGTTGCGGCTCGACGCCGAGCAACGGTCGCTGATTGGTCGGATGAGCCGTCTCGGCGAACGCGGCGGCGCAGGCGTGTCGACGATGCACATCGACGATCTCGCCGGTTGGATCAGCGACCGCAACGCGCGCATCGAAGAGGTCTTTGAGAAATACGCCAATGGCCATCTGCCAGTGCATCTGCTGACGGGATTTCGCCTCGCCGCGCTTCCCATGTCGCATCTGCGACCGCTACTCGACCCGCCGCCGCCCGAGGCGCGTACCGCGATCCTGTCGACCCGCTACGGCCGGCGGTACGATCCGGTGATCTGGCCCGACGATCGCAGCGCCATCAAGTTGCTCGCTGACGTCACAGCGCTTTTGACCGCGCATGGCCTCGACCTGCTCGACGCGGTCGAACGCGCGTTCGCACCAATCCATCTCGCGCCCGACACGATCAATGCGCTGCAGGCGATGCGCGTCGATGTCGAACTGCCGCAACCCGGACGCGTGGCGAGTGCACGCGCTGTACTCTGCCTGATCGACGACGGCATCATAACGACCCCGCTCGAGCCACAGCTTGACGGCTATTCGGTGCTATGGGATCTCGAGGGCGGCGAGCCCGAGGCGACGCTCAACCTGTCGCGGCTCGCCGAGCTTGCCTTCGCCTCGCTCACCGAAACCCGACGCACCGCGATCCGCGGCCGGCTTGCAACGACGCTCGATCCCTCGCCGGGCGGGGCGATCCCGCCCGCACGCAGCCTGATCAACCTCGACGCGGCCATGCTGGTGACGCTTGCCGACGCGGGAGCACTCGATGCAATCCAGCGCCAGTTTCGCATCGCGACGACGGCCGACGACGTCGCTCGACTGCGCGACGAGGTGGCCGACGCGTCGGTTCGCGACCGCCTCGCGCAATCGCTCGAGGCCTTGATCGCGCGTCTCGCCGCCGGGCTCGACGACGGCACCTACCGCGCCGTCCCGGTCGCGCAAACTCCCGAGCGAAACCCGATCGAACGCAGCTTTCTGCACCTGCTCGACGCGATGCGCGGCGGTACAGCGATCCTGTGGGTCGACGATCGTTTCACCTCGGCGATCGACAATCCCCAATTTAAGACGGCGACCACGCTCGAGGTGATCGCGGCGCTCGGCCGCTATGGCCGGCTCTCCGCGGACCGCCAACGCGCGCTGCGTCAGCGGCTACGCGCAGCGCGCTGGATGTTCGTGCCTTTCGACGGCGGTGAGCTGGTTGAACTGCTGCGGGCAGCCACGCGCAACGGCGAAGTCTTCGAGACCGACGATCTAGCGATCCTCCGCCGCGCGATGGGTGAGATGCTGCGCGTGCGGCGGCGGCTGCAATGGCCCGATCCGCAAGCCGCCGAACAGGAGGTGCGCGGCGAAGTCCCCTATCTCCTCGATATCGGCCACGCGATCACCCAGGCACTCGCCACGATGTGGAACGACGAGCGCTGGACGATGGCCGATGCCGCGGTGGCGTCTCGTTGGATCGTCGACCATCTCGAGACCGGGCTCTATCCGCTGCCGGTGCTCGCCGCCGGCGATCCGCGCTCGGACATGCTGATCGGCACGCATCTCGGCGGGCTGGTGCTGACCGCGATCCAGATCAGGCCGGGCAAGGTCGACGATCCCCGCAAGTCAGCCTTTCTGCGCTGGCTCGCCGAAGACGTCGTGCGCCCCGGCCTCAGGGTTCGCCCCGAGTTCCGCGCCTCAATGGACGCGATGATCGAAGAGTTCGTGGTCAGCGACGAGGGCGACGAACGGGTCGATCTGTGGCGCGCGCTCGCCGGCACGACACTCAACGCGATGCCTGACGATCTGCGGCTGCCACTAATGGCGCGCAAGCGCGTCCGTCAGGATTTCGGGCTGTCCGATCACGGCATGATGAGCATCGAGCCGTACGACTTCGACGAGATGGATTTCTGGCACGCGATGGCGACCGCCTGCACGACCGGCACGGTGCCGATCGAGGCGGCAAGCGGCGAGAGGGGGACCGTTGCGCTCTTGGATGAGGAAGACGATCGCGCGCTGATCGTCACGATCGAGGGCAAGACGCTCCGGGGCGACATCTGGCCCTGGGCGATCGCTAGCGACGACGCGACCGAACGACGCGCGGCGCTCGCGACGCGGGCCGACGCGCTCGACCGGTCGGACGGCGCGCTCGCCGCGATCGACGACGTGCTGGCGTCGCTTCCGGCGGGCGAGCGAGGCCGTTATATCCTGCGGCTCGAGCATGACGGCATGGCGCGCTGGTATCTCGATCTCGCGGAGAAGCTGGCCAAGCGCATCTCGTTCCAGGTCACCGATCTGTTTCCCGAGGAGCTGCTCCGGCTTCCCGTCATGCTGCGGTTCGAGAGCGATCTCGACGCGGCGGCGGCGGCACTCCTCGCCGAGCGCGGCTTGGCGATCGCGCTGCGGCGGTTCGGCGGCTTGCCGATCGTCCCGCCGCCAGCGCTTCAGGCGGCGATCGACGGCCTTGAGGGATCGGCGCTGACCGACGCGCTCGACGAAGCGGGGATCGACACCGCGCCGCCTTGGACCCAACTCTTCGTGGCTCGGTTACTGCTCGCGCACCCCGCGCTCGACGACGCCACGCGCGGCCGAATTGCAAGGTGGCGCGACCAGGCGCTGGCCCAACCCAGCGCGACTTATTGGAAGCTCTACATCGAGCTTGCGCGGTTCGCCGCCCGCTACGCCGGCACGATCGGCGGGTGGCAGGCGCTGTCGGCCGCCGAGCAGCTAATCGTCTGCTGGGCGCATGCCAGTGCGCTCGCCGAGATCGTCATCGCCGCCAATGTCCGGATCGATCCGCTGATCGGGCTCCTCCGGCAGCACCGCTTCGTCTCGCCGCGCCTGCTGGTCGAGACGCAGACGCAGTTCCGGGGCGACCGCGCCGACCCGCTCCATCTGAGCTTGACGCGGCTAAAGGCATTCGCGGCCGCCCCCGTCCTGTTGGAACCGGACGGCGACAACGTTGATCTCGAGGCGGTCCACGCGCTGCTCTACGCCAACACGGGTGACGGCGAGCGGTTGCGGGTCGAGATCGCCCAGGGCGGCCTCCAGACCAAAGACGCGCTCGGCAGCCTTTTCGCCCATGATTGGTCGGCCGCAGTCGAGGCGGTGGAAACCGGCGCGGGCGCGCTGTTCGGCGCCGGGCTGACCGCGCTCGCCGCCGCAGTGCTCGAGACTGAGGCCGCGGCCGATCGCGAAGGAACCGCCTGGCCATTCATCGCGATGGTCAATGGCGATACACCCTTTCCCGCCGACCTTGCTGACCGCGCGCGGACAAGCGCCACCATGGCGTTCGATGCAAACGCGGCGCACGGCCCACATCGCGATCCGCATGCGCTTCGCGCGTTCGCGCGTATCGCCGGCGCGAACGGCTGGACCGAGCATACCGCGGCTATCGAAGCGGCATTCACTGCCCTCGACGCCGAGGCGCTGGCGGCCGATCCCGACGACGCTGCGCTGGTGCTCGAGATTGCCATGGCGCGGGCGATGCTCGAGCCAGATCTGCTCGAACGTACCCGCGTGCTCGGCCGCCACTTCACGCGGCTTGCGCGCATTCCAGCGCTGCGCGACGTGGTCGAGAGCGCGGCACGTCAATTCGCGCGAGGCTTGTCGGGACAGCTCGCCGAGCCCTTCGTAGATACGCTAGCCGAAATCTGGGCCACTTACTGAAAGTACGGTTGCGATGCACTGCCATCCATCCATTCTCAATCAGCCAACGGTGGCCTATCACCGATCTTCCAACGCCCAATTCGGTCCGTTGGCCAGTTTATGCCAGTAGTGGTGGACCGCGAAATCCTGCAATCGCTGAACAGTTTGTTTTTGGGTAAATTCAATGGGCGGCGAACGTCCGAAATTAGGGTGCAAAGCTGCCGATCTACGGTGTTTGAACGAATGGTAGCTAAGCGCTATCGGCGCCCGCAAGCAGACGGGCCGCGTCCCCCAGACCTTCCGGTCCGCACTTGACTGAAGCTTGTCACCAAACCCAGCAATGCCCTCTTTGACGCGCGCACCTGCCATGAGCAAACGCCCGTTTGCGAAAGCAGGCGATCATGCCAGTTCATGCACGCGGAAGAAGTTCGCGTTCGCGGGCTCGGCAAACTTTGTCCCCATCCGACGCGCCAGCCAGGCATCCGCCCGCGCCATGCCGTCGACCATATCCTCCGCTGGCTTGCCGTCGATGTGGATCAGTTCGCGCGGCGACATGCGGAAGTGTCCACGCGATTCCGACCTCGGCAAGATCACGGCGCGGTTGCCCGCCTTGCTCAGCCAGAAGCGGCAGTCGGTCTGGACGTAGCAGCCCTCTTCGCGCGGCAGGTAGACCGTGATCCCGGTCCGCCCGAACCGACCATCCGCCGTGATGCCGAACTCCAGCGCGACGACGTCGGTGCCGGACAGGGCCGCCGTCTGCGCCATCTGGGCGCGCTCTTCCTGGTTGAGCGCCTCGCCACCCGTGACGACGACACCGTCTTTCAGCTTGCGGTTGCCGAGCAGCAGCCGGGTCGCCGCAACGGTGTAGGCGCGGAGGATGTCGTCGTCGTGGTGGGTCATGGTCGCTTACTCCTGTTTTCATCCCGCAATCCGGGATCGCCTTAATCTCCTTCCCATCTGGGCGGGCGGTCAGTGACCGACCCGCCACCATTTGATCGTGGGCGCGGCGACGCTGTCGATCGCGCCGCGCAGTTCGCGCAGGTCCTCCAGGCTGCCGCCGAAACGGTCGGCAGGGGAAGCGCCGCCCAGCGCATCGAGCGGCAGGTCCAGCGCATGGCGGATCGCGCGGCTGTCGTGATTGAGCCGCCATTCCAGCCGCATCAGGATGTTGATGAACAGGCGCAGCCGCTCCGCGCGGGCGGTATCCACCGACGACCACAGCCGACCAACATGAACCATGTCCTGCGCTTCGGCGCGATCGATGCCGAGCAGGCGCATGGCATGGCTGGGATCGATGCCATGGGTCAGTATGATCCGGCTGGCGAGATCGACCAGCGCCGCGCGGTCCCTGTCCCATGTGCCGGTCAACGGAAGCTCGCCAGGTGGTCCGCCCACATCGCCTCCACGATCGCCTGTCCGCGATCGTGGATCATGTCCTCGTCGTACAGACCCTGGCGGATGCCGAGACCGGTGAGGCGCCTGGGCACGATCAGGGCGTGGGCATGGAGTGGGAAGGCGGCGTTGATCGTCCCCGGCGCATGCAGGATCAGGACGGAGGCGAGCTGGCGATCCCGGGCGAACCGATCGTGCAGGAAGGCGCGCGCCCGCTCCCAGCCGACATGCACCCGGTCGACGTCGCCAAGCGGCAGCGTCAGATAGGTAAGCAGCGCCTTCTCGCGGTCGACGGCATGCGCATCCATCTGCCCCAGCAGCGCCGCCGGATCGGCGAGGCTGTCGTCGGCGCCTGCGGGGAGGAGCACCTCGATACGCTCGACGTTCGGCGACCAGGCGCTGAGATCCGCGCCCGCGACGACGGGACCGAGATGCGCCTTGCGATAGCCGAACTCCAGCGCGCTGTTTACGCGACCGGCATAGGCCCGCCGCAGGACAGCAAATACCGTCCCCGCCGGGGACGGCCCGGACGGGTTGAGGTAGAGCCAGCTCTGCGGATCGGCGTCGGTCGGCGTCGGCTTGACCGGCAGCTTGCGGAGTTTGCGCGCGGCCATGTCAGCGGCCCCGCCGATAGGTCACGATCCGCACGATCTCGGCGGCGGCGCGGCAGACCCCGTCGCAGCGCTCGTCCCAGGTGACGAAGGGCGTCGTCGTCTGGAGCGCCAAGCCCATCGCCCCGGATCTCGACGAACGCGCCGACCCGCTGCGGCACCAGCCACAGGCTGTCGTCGCGCCGTCGCATGAAGACGAGGTCGGTCATCGTGAAGGGCCCGTCCGGCCCGACCAGCGCGACGTCGACCGTGACCGGGTTCATCGTCTCCGGGAACAGCCCGGTGCGCACGAGCATGACGTCGCGCCCGAAGCGGGTGCAGGCGTCCTCCATCTTCATGCCGAACAGCGGCGGATCGCAGGGCGTGGCGGCGATCAGGAGATTGGCCGAGGCGATGTCGAGGATACCTGCGGGCAGACCGGCCAGTGCGCCGATCGGCACCGGTGCTTCGTAGAGTGCGGTGAGCGGCAGCGACAGGACGCGCAGCGAGGGATCGAGCGACGGTTCGATCGGGGAGGTCAACATGTTGTGTGCTTTCGGCGAGAGGATCACCGGCCCGTCTCGGGTCCGGATCAGGCCGCCTGCCTTTTTCGTTCGGCCAGCAGCTTCGCTGCGCGCCAGAGCTTATCCCTTCTTCTATCATCGGCTCGTATGCCGATGGCACACGTAATCGATATGACAGCCAGAAGGCCGATGGTAATCGGTTCTACACGCCGCTAATCTGTTTGGCATGAACCAGCCCGGTCATCAGCAGCGCACCCCGCTCGGCCATATGTGGCTTCGGTCCCATTTCGATCTCCGGGTTCCAGCCCCGTACACGGAAAGCTATGCGATCGCGGGCGCGCGCCGGACCGAGGCGATCGACGACCGCGTCATCGAGCTATACCCGCGCGCCTATGCAGCCGGCGACGACGTTGTCGCCAATTTGCGCTTCGCCCTCCGCTACGAGCCGCTCGACCTAGGCGTGCTGGCGGCCGCTTTCGCGGCGATGCCGGCGGCGATCATCGCCGGCTGGGTCCGCCAAGAGCCGAGCGGCAGCTATGCCCGGCGCACCTGGTTCCTGTATGAATATCTGACCGGCGAGACGCTCGACGTGCCGGATGCCACCGCTGGCAACTATGTCGAGGTCCTCGATCCCCGGCGACACGTGACCGCCACACGGCGCAACTCGCCACGGCATCGGGTCGCGGACAATCTGCTCGGAACCCCCGACCTGTGCCCGACGGTCCGCCGGACGGCGCGCCTTGCGGCACAGATCGATGTCCATATCGATGCCGAGGCGCGGGCGATCATCGAGCGGTATGATCCGGCCGTGCTGGCGCGCGCGGTGCGCTACCTGTTCACCAAGGAAACCCGCTCGTCCTTCGCGATCGAGGGGGAGACACCGACCCCGGATCGCACCGAGCGGTTCGTGGCGGCGCTGCGGTCCGCCTCCCGCTTCGACGCCGCAGACGAGGGCGCCATCGTCCGCTTGCAGAACATGATCGTCGATCCGCGCTATGCGGCGACTGGCTGGCGGACGTTCCAGAACTTCGTTGGCGAGACGACGGTCGATTTCCGCGAGGAGGTGCACTTCATATGCCCCCGGCCGGAGGACGTGCCATCGCTGATGGCGGGATGGATGGCGCTGACCGAACGGATGCTGGACGGCGCGGTCGAGCCGGTCGTCGCGGCGGCGGTCGCCGCCTTCGCCTTCGTCTTCATCCACCCGTTCGAGGACGGCAACGGCCGCATCCACCGCTTCATCGTTCACCATGTGCTGAGCCGGACGGGCTTCAGCCCGGATGATCTGATCTTCCCGGTGTCCGCCGCGATCGTGCGCGACCAGCGCAGCTATGACGCGGTGCTGGAGCGCTTCTCGCAACCGCTGTTCGCCGCGATCGACTGGGCGTGGACCAACGAGCGGGAGATCAGCGTCCGCAACGACACCGCATCGCTCTATCGCTATTTCGACGCGACGCCGTTCGTCGAATATCTCTACGACCGGGTGGTAGACACCGTCCGCACAGACCTGCACGAACAACTCGGCTTCCTGACCGTGTTCGATCAGGCGATGGAAGGGGTGCGGACGATCGTCGACATGCCCGACCGGCGCGCGGCGTTGCTGATCCGCCTGATGCTTCAGAATGGCGGGCGACTGTCGGCGGCGAAGCGGGGTCAGTTCGCAGAATTGACCGACGACGAGATCCGCGCGATGGAAGCGGCGGTGCAGGCGGCGATGGCGGACAGTGGGTGAGGGCTTTCTGCTGGCGGTGTAGCTTCCGCCAGCACGGCCGTCAGCCGGTCCAGCGTCTGCGTGGCTCCTTGCGAGCCGTTGCGATCGTGTCGGCATTCCGCTCGTCGATACCAATGACGTGCTTGGCAGAAAAAGGAAGCTCGGTGCCAAGCCAGAACTCGTCATTCTCGGTGATAGCGTAGGGTTCGTTATCAAGGATTCCGAGATATCCATCCGGTGTCCGTTCTCGAACCAGAACCCACATGCGCTCGACCGAGACATCCTCGTCCGGGTCGTCCACACTGATGCAAAAGATCAGCTTGGCGAGGTCGCCGACCTCCAAGCTTTCCCGCCTATGTCGATCTGGAATCCAGAACGTGCCGGGCGCTTCCGCGTGGCGCGCTTCGCCATCTTCAAGGCACCATCCGTCGATTTCGAAATCCGGCTCACGCATCAGACCATGGTTAGCGGCAAGGACGAGGGCCGCAAGGTGCCATAGATGCGCCGAAAGCGGCAGCTTCCTGTCGGTTCGTTAAATGGAAGCCGACATATTCGTCGCGGCGATAGGCTCGCCGCAATTCGCTGGCATAACGTGATCGATAATACGCATTCCAATAGCTTGTCACCCGACGCTTGGTCGTGGCCCAGAATGTTTGATTGTCGATGATGAACGCCGCAAGAATTTGCTCGACCTCTGGCGTGAGCGCTTCGGATACGTCGTCCAGTATCTCGACGATGTACTCCCCCAGGAGCGCGACGATGAACGGTGCACCCCATTGTTGCAGATCGGTCAGCAAGTCGCGAGCAGCGCGTTGCCGCTCATACCCATCGTTGCTGCGGGTCTGCAAAGCGCGCACGAACGGCCATGCATCGTCGCCTTCGCTGACCGGCAGCTTTCCGGACATGAAATGCAGACGCGCCGGGATCGATACGGTTTGTCCCATCGCGCAGACGGAAAAGCGCTCGGTCCATTGCCGATCAGCAAGCCCCCGAGCCACGATTTTGGCGGCCTTCGACGCAGCGGGGCGATGCTCTAGTGGAAAGGCCTCGGCGAGCATCCCAGCCCCGATGTCGGTGAGCATCTCTTCGTTGGCCATTCCGGCACCATAGTCTATGGCTTGGCCCGCGCAATCGAGCGACCCGAAGGCATCAACGCCAATCTGCCGACTGACCAAGTTGCGCCTGAAGTTGATAGGCCATTGTTAATGAAGCTCAATTTCTCGCTTTCAACCATGACGGTTTGTTGTCGATTCCCTTCACCCGCTCCATCACCGCACTGAACCCACGGATTTCCGCCATTCCGGCGTCCGGCCGCGCTTCGCGGGACACCTGGCTGTAGCACCAAGCTGCGCACACGCCGCCGTCGTCCGCCCGCAATCGAAGCCCGTGCCGGCGATCGGACGAGACGTGGGACGTGGCCTCGATCACCTATCTGTGCCGGCGTGGCGCGCGCTATTACTACCGCCGCCGCCTGTACCAGCGGAGCGTCGTCAACCATCCTATAAGCATCTCGCTCGGTACGGCCGACCCGGTCGAGGCACGTCGCCTCGTCCCCCGGCTGTCCGCCCGATGGGAGATGATGGCGATGCAGATGTTCAACCGGACCAGCCGCGGTTTCCTCCAGGCGCAGGAACTGACGCGCATCTTCCGCGCAGGGCTCGACGAGGAGTTAGGGCTGGCGATGGCCTCCCATTTCGATGCCCCCGACGCGCTGGAAGGGAACCGCCGCACCTTGCGGGTGCTGGAGGCGGCCTATCGGATCGCGGCGCGTCTGCCTGCCGATGCGGACAGCGTGCCGGAAACCATCGTCAACGAGCTGACCGACGGCTTCTCGGAGGAGGATCGCGCAGCCGTCGTGATGATGCTCCGTTCTTTGGCGCCCCATAAGAGCGCCCAACGTGACGCGGAGAGCGCCTTGACGGCGATGTCGGCACCGACGACCCCGCGCGCGATCGATGACGCGCGCGTCCAACTCCTCCGGGCACGGGCAGAAGCGCAGGCGCGCGCAGCGCTCGCCGATCACCCGCTCGCATCCAGCCGGGGTGATCCGTACACGGCACTGCTCGACGACGATGTCGTCGGAGCGATCCGGCGCCAGCCGGTTGCGCCTTCAACCCTAGCGCTGTCCGATCAGACTGATCCGCATCGGTTCTCCAGCGCAACGCCGGTCGACTCCCCGTTCCTCACCCAAGACACCCGACGGTTCAGCGAGATCATCGAGGACACCATCAAGATGATCCAGAGTGCGGGCGACTGGGACGAGGATCTCGATCAGCGCCGGCGTGTGATACGCAGCTTCGGGTGGATCACCGGCGACAAGCGCCTATGCGATTATGGCCCCGCCGATGCCCTGCATTACGCCCAGACCCTCAGGAAGCTACCGACCGAATTTCGCTGGGGAACGCCCGAGGCGGGCGCCATGAGTCGTCCGCTGAAGGAGGTGCTTGGGGAGGTCGATGCGATGGCGAAGAAGACGCGGCGCAGCGATCGCACGTACAATCGCGATCTGACGATCATGGCGCGCTTCTCGCGGGAGCTGGCCAAGGCGTCGTGGCGGCCGAGATTCGGCAAGGACCTCATCGTCGACTTCAACGAGCACACCGCCAAGGTCCAAGATGATCCCACCGATCCTGACCGGATGCCGTGGACGGAGGAGCAACTGGTCTGCGCCTTCAAGGCTCCGATTTATACGGGCGGCGGCGGGTGCAGCCGACGGTTCAAGACCGGTTCCGACAACAAGGTGTGGCAGGACGCTGCATACTGGGTTCCGCTGCTGCTGGCCTACACCTTCATGAGCCGCGAAGAGGCGTGCGGGCTCGAATGCAGCGAGATCGTGTTCGACGTCGAGACGCCCTTCCTGATCGTCAAGGCCAACATGACGAAAAGCAAGAATGGCGAAACCGCGGCGGGCCTGAAACGCCGTTCGCGCCACCGTATCATCCCTCTGCATCCGGAACTGCTGCGGCTCGGCTTCCAGAAGTACGTCACAGCGATCGAGGCAGAAGGTCATTTTATGCTGTTCCCGGAATTGTACCGGGGTGATCTCAAGAAGCGTGGTGGAACCCGCTTCTATGCGGGTGCTGGTCGGTACCTGCTCGACTATGTCGATCAGAATGTACCCCTCCTGCGAACCTCCTCGGGCAAGCGCGCAGACCTCCATTCGATGCGTACCGCCGGGGCGAGTTTTCTCGAGGATTCAGACGCGAAGCAGGTCTACATGGATGACATTCTGGGCCATGTCCGTGAGGGAACGGGGCCGCGCAAATACTGCAAGGCTTGGTTCGTGAAGGGCGGTGCGGCAATCATTCAGAAGCGGCTGGGTCTGATGTGCAACGCGACGCCGAACCTGACCGCGCATCTCACGCCTGCACCGCTGGCCCTGCTGCCGCTGGAGGAGCGGTCGCGGACGGGATCGTACAGGGAATGCGCATCGAGGCGGAAGGCGTGATGACCAGATTTTGGTCATCGCGGGTAGCGGCTCAGCCCGAAAGCGTGCGTTCGTCGTGTCAACTAGGTATGCCGAAGAACCGTCGCCGGAGGGCACAGCGAAGGGCTGGCAGTGGGACAAACTTGCCAACCACCGAGGCCAAGCCGACCGGCGAGTTCAACCGAGAGCAGCCGTTCACGAGCGTCCCGGTCGGGATGATATATTAGAGTAACCCTATCCGTCCCAGGTCACTGCCACCCTGCCGAGCGTCTTTAGGGTCGTCTCGTCCGCCGGCCGCACATCCTCCGAGAAATTCGGGTTTTCGAAATAGCCGGTCACGATCAGGGGGCTACGACCTCCCGGAGGCATGAGGACCGCCAGATCGTTGGTCTTGTTGCCAACGCCGGGGCGCATGCCCGTGCCGGTCTTGTCGAGTCCATGCCAACCAGCGGGCAGGCCCGCCCGGATGCGCTTCGATCCGCTCTGCGTCGCCGCCATCCAGCCACGCAGCCGGTCGCGGCTGGCTGTGCGCAGCACATCGCCAAGGACGATCCGCCGCACCGTTCCGGCCATTGCCCTCGGCGTGGTACTGTTCTCCTCGGTGCCGGGTGGGATCACGTTGATGGCGGGTTCGTAACCATCAAGCCGGCTCACGGCGTCCCCGATGTCGCGCCAGAACTGCGTGACCGCGTCGGGGCCTCCCAGGCGGCGCATGAGCACGTTCGCAGCGGCATTGTCGCTCGTAACCTGCACGGCTTCCGCCAGCGCTAGGATAGGGAGTGTCCCCTTATCCAGATTTTCCTCGACGACCGGCGAATAGGCGACGATGTCGGCACGGCTGAAGGGGAGCGTCTCCATCGGGTCGAGGCGCCCGGCATCGGCTTCGCGGAGCGCCATGGCGGCCAATGACAATTTGAACGTCGAGCAGTGACAGAAGCGTTCGTCGGCGCGCCAGCCAAAGCTGCGTCCGCTGCCGGTGTCGAAAACGAAGGCGCCGAGCCTGCCGCCCGATGCCCGCTCGATCGCACGAAGACGCGCGGTCGGATTGCGCATGTGCGTCCCTGCATCAACGCGGTCGGCTAGGACCAGGCTCGCGCCGATCGCCAGCATCACATCGCGACGATTCATCATGCAACCATCGTCACTTCACCGACCACGCCACTGATACGATCCGCCATCCGCTGTTGGTATTGACGAGAAGCCAATGCTCCATGCCGGTGTTCAGGACCACGCCGTCGATCCTGAACGCATAGTCGAACGACATTGCCGCCGATTCACCATCCCCCGCGATATGGATGTCGGTGAAATCCTCATCCGCGTTACCCTTTCGGGCAACGATGCTGTCGATGAACGCGACCGGATTGTTCCCTGGATCATAGGCCGCCTTGATACCCTTACTCGAAGCGTCCTTTGCCAAGGCCTTGCCACTCATGACCTCCTGCCAGTTGGTGGCAGCCGGATTAAGGAAGAGTGACAGGAACTCCGCTTTGTCCCGGTGGCGGATCGCATGCTGAAACCTGACCGCTACAGCCCGAACATCCCTGTCCGTGCGGTCGGGGGTCTGGGCGGATACGGGGCCGGCAACGGCGATCAGCAGGGCGGCTGTAAGGCGTAAAGTCACGGGCGATGTCGTCCTCTGGCGCGATACTGATCTGTTCGGCTCATCTCCGTTACGGGACTAGGCGATCCCGCAAGCCCCCCCACTCTATCGACGCGGGGATGCGTTTTCTACGACCGCCTGGAATATCTGCGAGCGATCCGGCCCCTCCGCGATGTGCAGCACGACCCAGCTATCGGCGCGCTGGGCGATGAGCACCCGTATCCCGTCGTTGAACAGGCCGTCCGCAAGCCCGACCGGCGCCACCTTGCCGGAATTCAGGATAAGCGCGCCCATGTCGCGCCCGCAGGACGGGCCGACGCACGAATAGGCGATCGAGAACCCGGCTTTTTTTAGCATCTCGCCGTAATAGCGTTCGATCTGCAACGGCGCGGTGGCGGGTTTCACTCGATAGTCGATATGGGTGATCTTGCCTTCCAGCACCTTTCTGTTCGCCTGCGCCTCTATGTTGGCGATAGGGCCGGTCGGTATGACAATTTCGTCCAGCGAGGGCGCGCGATAGCCGTCGATGACAGATTGCGGGTAGCGCGGGAGATCGGGGTGATCCTGACCGTCGCTGTCCTGTGCCAGCAGCGGACTGCTCAGGGCCAGCGATGCCCAAGCCGCAATGCGCCAATATCCGCTCATCGGTCGCTCCACGTTCGCTCTCCCTTCACAGTAAGGCACTACTGTATTGTCCAGATAGACCACAGACAAGGCGCACCAGCTGATCAACCAGATTCTGGATTTAGAAGGTTGGGCGAGACGGCGGGGACATTCCCATTGGGATCGAGTAAGGAGAATCGGTCGATCTTCTCAAAAGACATATTCGGAAGGCAATAAGAAAGCGGCTTTCCGATTTTGCCCAACAGTATGGGCGGATCGGTGCCGAGACTATCGACAGAATTTACCAAGTGCCATGACGGAAAAGGCGGGCCGATGTTCGACGTACAACTGACCGCCCCTTTCGTATCAGAACTGCTTCCGGACCTGCACCCCGGTGGTTGCGGCGCGTTCGCCGTTGGCGACCCGGACGCCGAGGTCGATCCCGAGGTCCCAGCCCGATGGCAGGGTCAGGCCGATGCCCGGTGCGAACAGAAGTTGTTCGCGCGACCATCCCGATGCGATCAGGCTGTAGTAGGACGGCCCGGTCACATCGGCATAGTCCAGCCCCTGGCGGGTACCATCGGTGAACTCATGCAGCCATTCGGTCCGCAGCCGCCCGGTCAGCACCCCGAACGGTAGCTGGCGCTGCCACCCCAGACGGACGCCGAGCGCACCGGTCACGGATTCCAGGGTGCGATCGTCGAAGCGCAGATTGTAGATCCCCGCGCCTTCTTCGACGTAGCGGCCAAGACGTCCGTTCAGATACTCTGCACGGCCATAGAGCGACCAGCGCAGTTCGCCGGTGGTACGATCGATCCCCGACGACAAGGCGCCGGTGGTGAACGTCCCAGTCCGGTCGGCGGTGGCCAGCGCTCCGGCTCCCGCATCGAGGCGACGCAGCGAATAGTCCAGCCAACCGCGTGCGAGCATGCCGTCGACGAACAGTCCCTGGACCGGGGCCACGCTGCCATAGACGGCCAGCACCTGGCTGTCGCTGTTCACCTGACCGGCCCCGCCCGCGATCGTGCTGCGGTCGTGACCAAGTCCCCCGCCGACACCAAGGGTCACACCCTTGGCGACGTGCAGGTCGACACCGGCACTGACGCCCGAGGTCGTGGCACTTACCTTCGAACGGCCGGTGATCGCATCGCGCGTACCGATGTCGATGGTACCACCCGCCCAGACGCCGACCTTGCCGCCGCACCCGGTCGGCGCTTCGACCGGTGCTTCGTCCCGTGCCGCCGCTTCGGTGGTACGCGAAGTCCGTCGATTGCCATCCGGTGCGCTACCTTCGATCGGCTGCCCCGGCATGTGCCGTTGATACGCCAGGTCGGTCGAACCCAGGCGCAGGTTGTTCGTCGACCGGGCGCAATCGGCCCCGTGCAGCGTCTCGGCATGGTTCATGAAGTTACCGACCTGCGTCCGAGAGAAGCGACGTGCCGCTTCTGCCTGTGCATCGCTCATCGCCCGGACGTTTGCGTCCTGAGCCGGGTTCGGACGCGCGGTGACGGTTACCGTCACGATGGCGGGTGTCGAGGTACCAAAGGCGTTGGCAAGGGTATAGCCGACCGTGATCGTCCCGCTGAAACGCGCCTTCGGCGTCATCTGCAGACGGAAGGTCCGGGCATCGGCAGTTCCCCCGGCAACGATCGTGGCGGTCGCCTGATCGGCAGGCGATACGCTGGTGACCGTTGCGGCAGTGAACGGTCCGCCGCTGGCCGCAGCGGTCAGGTCAATCGAGACGGGCTGACCATCGATCGCCGATGCGGTGATCGCCTGTGCCGCGGGTGCCGTGCCGACCACCTGGATGGTGGCGGTAGCCGGTGTCGACGTGCCACCTGGTCCAACCGCGACATATTGGAAGGTGTCGGTGCCGTGATAGCCCGCTTCCGGGGTATAGACCGCGATGACCTGACTCGGGACCGACACCGACGACATCGCCAGCGCTGCGGCCATCAGCGGTGAGCCACCAAAGCCGCGCATGGCGAGCGTCCGCGAGATCGTGACCGTGCCATGGGCGGGCTGGGTAACGATGCGGATGTCGTCGAACTGACCGGTGACCAGGCTCGACAGGTTCAGGCTGACGCTCTGCCCCGCCTCGGTCTTGGTGTTGGCCGCGACCGAGGTCGTCACCGGATTCGCCGCAACCGGCGGGGGCGGCGCGCTGACAGCGAGCGTGTAGCTGGCCGTACCGGCGGCACCATTGGCGTCAGTGACGGAAACCGTGATGCTGTAGGTGCCGGCGGTGGTCGGCGTACCCGACAGGGTGCCGTCGCTTGCCAGCGTGACACCGGCGGGCAACCCCGCGGCGGTGTAGCTGTACGGCGCGGTGCCACCGGTGCTGGTCAGCGTGGTGGTGTAGGCGGTGCCGACGGTAGCCGCAGGCAGCGGACCCGACGCCGGCGCGACGACCAGCGTCGGTGCGGTCACCGTGATGGTGACGGTTGCGGGCGTGCTGGTGCCGGAGGCATTGGTCGCGGTGTAGGTGAAGCTGTCGCTGCCCGAATAGCCGGCGGTCGGGGTGTAGCTGATGCCGGTGCCCGAGGCGGTGGCGGTGCCGTGTGCCGGTGCGGTGGCGACGGCGACCGACGTCGCCGCGCCGCCCGACAGGGCGAGCGTAACGGCATTGGCGGTACTGTTGGCGGCAACAGTCGTGCTGACCGCACCGGCCACTGGTGCCTGGACGCTGACGGCGAGGCTGTAGGTCGCGGTGCCGGTGGCTCCATGCGCATCGGTGGTGGTGACGGTGACGGTGTAGTTGCCCGCAGTGGTCGGCGTACCCGACAGGGTGCCGTCCGCGGCCAGCGTGAGGCCGGCGGGCAGACCCGTGGCGGTGTAGCCATAAGGCGCGGTGCCGCCAGAACTGGTGAGCGTGCTGCTATAGGCGCTGCCGACCGTAGCCGCAGGCAGCGGCCCCGAGGCCGGTGCAACGACCAGCGTCGGGGCGGTCACCGTGATGGTGACGGTCGCAGGACTGCTGGTGCCCGAGGCATTGGTCGCGGTGTAGGTGAAGCTGTCACTGCCCGAGAAGCCGGTTGCCGGCGTGTAGCTGATGCCGGTGCCTGAGGCCGTGGCCGTGCCGTGGCTGGCCTGGGTCACGACTGCGACCGAGGTCGCGGCCCCGCCCGACAGGGCGAGCGTCACCGCCTTGGCGGTGCTGTTGGCGGCGACGGTGGCGCTGGCAGCGCCTGCGACCGGTGCCTGGGCTGCAACGGTGATGGTGTAGCTGCGCGCGGTGGTGAAGCTCTGCGCGTCGGTCGCGGTGACGGTGAGGTTGAACGTGCCCGCTGCGGTCGGCGTGCCGGCGAGCGTACCGGTGCTCGACAGGATCAGCCCGCCCGGCAGTGCGCCGGCGGTGACGGCATAGCTGTAGGGCGCGGTGCCGCCCGAGGTGGCGAGCGCCTGGCTGTAGGCGGTGCCGGCTGTCGCACCCGCCAGCGTTGCCGGCGAGATCGCCAGCGTCGGCGCGGTCACCGTGACGGTGACGGTCGCAGGGCTGCTGGTGCCCGAAGCGTTGGTGGCGGTGTAGGTGAAGCTGTCGCTGCCGGAGAACCCAGCGGTCGGGGTGTAGCTTATGGCGGTGCCTGAGGCCGTGGCCATTCCGTGGCTGGCCTGGGTCACGACTGCGACCGAGGTCGCGGCCCCGCCCGACAGGGCGAGCGTCACCGCCTTGGCGGTGCTGTTGGCGGCGACGGTGGCGCTGGCAGCGCCTGCGACCGGTGCCTGGGCTGCAACGGTGATGGTGTAGCTGCGCGCGGTGGTGAAGCTCTGCGCGTCGGTCGCGGTGACGGTGAGGTTGAACGTGCCCGCTGCGGTCGGCGTGCCGGCGAGCGTACCGGTGCTCGACAGGATCAGCCCGCCCGGCAGTGCGCCGGCGGTGACGGCATAGCTGTAGGGCGCGGTGCCGCCCGAGGTGGCGAGCGCCTGGCTGTAGGCGGCGCCGACGGTCGTGCCTGGCAGCGTTGCCGGCGTCAGGGCTAGCGTCGGTGCGATGACCGTGACGGTGACGGTCGCGGGCGCGCTGGTGCCGGACGCATTGGTGGCGGTGTAGGTAAAGCTGTCGCTGCCCGAGTATCCGGCGGTCGGCGTATAGCTGATGCCGGTACCCGAGGCGGTGGCGGTGCCATGGCTGGCCTGCGTATCGACAGCCACCGATGTCGCGGTCCCGCCCGACAGGGCGAGCGTCACCGTGTTGGCGGTGCTGTTGGCGGCGACGGTCTTGCTGACCGCACCTGCCACCGGTGCCTGGATGCTGACGGCGAGCGTGTAGGTCGCAGTGCCGGTGGCGCCGTTGGCGTCGGTGGTGGTGACGGTGACCGTGTAGTTGCCGGCGGTTGTCGGCGTACCCGAGATCGTGCCGTCCGCAGCCAGCGTGACGCCGGCGGGCAGACCCGTGGCGGTGAAGCCGTACGGCGCGGTGCCGCCCGAGGTGGCGAGCGCTTGGCTATAAGCGGTGCCGACGGTGGCTGCAGGCAGCGGACCCGAGGCTGGTGCTACGACCAGCGTCGGCGCGGTGACCGTGACGGTGACGGTTGCGGCCGCGCTGGTGCCGGAGGCGTTGGTCGCGGTGTAGTTGAAGCTGTCACTGCCCGAGTATCCGGCGTTCGGGGTGTAGCTGATGCCGGTGCCCGAGGCGGTGGCGGTGCCGTGTGCCGGTGCGGTGGCGACGGCGACCGACGTCGCCGCGCCGCCCGACAGGGCGAGCGTAACGGCGTTGGCGGTGCTGTTGGCGGCAACGGTTTTGCTGACCGCGCTGGCGACAGGTGCCTGGACGGCAACAGCGAGCCTGTAGGTCGCGGCGCCGGTGGCGCCGTTGGCATCGGTGGTGGTGACGGTGACGGTGTAGTTGCCCGCAGTGGTCGGCGTACCCGACAGGGTGCCGTCCGCGGCCAGCGTGAGGCCGGCGGGCAGACCCGTGGCGGTGTAGCCATAAGGCGCGGTGCCGCCAGAACTGGTGAGCGTGCTGCTATAGGCGCTGCCGACCGTAGCCGCAGGCAGCGGCCCCGAGGCCGGTGCAACGACCAGCGTCGGGGCGGTCACCGTGATGGTGACGGTCGCAGGACTGCTGGTGCCCGAGGCATTGGTCGCGGTGTAGGTGAAGCTGTCGCTGCCCGAATAGCCGGCGGTCGGGGTGTAGCTGATGCCGGTACCCGATGCGGCAGCGGTGCCGTGGCTCGGTGCGCTGGCGACGGCGACCGAGGTCGCAGCCCCACCCGACAAAGCGACCGTCACCGCATTGGCGGTGCTGTTGGCGGCGACGGTCGTGCTGAGCGCACCCGCCATTGGTGCCTGGCCGGCAACGGTAATGGTATAGGCGCGCGTGACGGTGAAGTTCTGGGCGTCCGTCGCGGTGATCGTAAAATTGAACGCCCCCGATGTGGCGGGCGTGCCCGACAGCGTGCCGGTGCTCGACAGGGTGAGGCCGTTCGGTAACGCGCCAGCGGTCACCGCATAGTTGTACGGCGCGGTGCCGCCCGAAGTGCTGAGCGCTTGGCTGTACGCAGTCCCCGCAGTCCCGCTCAGCAGCGTTGCCGGCGCCAGCGTTAGCGTCGGTGCACTCACCGTCACGGTGACGGTCGCGGCCGCGCTGGTGCCCGAGGCGTTGGTCACAGTGTAGGTAAAGCTGTCGCTGCCCGAATAGCCGGCGTTCGGCGTGTAGCTGATACCGGTACCCGAGGCGGTGGCAGTGCCATGCGCTGGCGCGGTGGCGACGGCGACCGAGGTCGCAGCCCCGCCCGACGAGACGAGCGTCACCGCATTGGCAGTGCTGTTGGCAGCGACGGTCGTGCTGACCGCGCCGGCCACCGGTGCTTGGACGGCGACGGTGAGGGTAAAGGCACGAATAGCCGTGAAGTTCTGCGCGTCGGTCGCAGTGACGGTAACGTTGAACGTGCCCGCAGCAGTTGGCGTGCCGGACAGTGTGCCGGTGCTCGACAGGGTGAGCCCGGCCGGCAACGCCCCTGCAGTGAGGGCATAATTGTACGGTGCGGTTCCGCCCGAGGTGCTGAGCGCCTGGCTGTACGCAGCCCCCGCAGTCGCACCCGGCAATGTTGCCGGTGCCAATGCCAGCGTCGGCGGGGTTACAGAAATGGTGACAGTCGCAGGCGCGCTAGTGCCCGAGGAATTGGTCGCAGTGTAGGTGAAGCTGTCGCTACCCGAGTATCCGGCGCTCGGCGTGTAGGTGATGCTGGTGCCATTGGCCGTTGCTGTGCCATGAGTTGGCAAACTTGAGACGGCCACCGAAGAAGCCGAGCCGGAAATCGAAAGGGCTACGGCGTTGCTCGAACTGTTGGCCACCACTGTTGCGGCAACATTGTTGGCAATCGGTGCAGCTTCGGCTCTCGTCACGGTGACGGAATAAGATTTAGTAGTTAGGCCATCGGCCGCCCTGACGATGATCGTCAGCGAGTTCGAACCGACTGCGAGGTTTATTGGCCCTGAGGTATTGCCCGACGCAACTGAGGAGCCATTGACATTAATGGTGCTTCCGCTGTCCGTGGCGGTGGGCATAACCGTCAGCGATGTCGTCGCGTTGCCGACGAGGGAACTGTAATTGGTTGTGCCGCTGGAAAAGACTGGTGATAGACTGCCCGTGGAAAGCGACAGCCCCGAAAGAGTCGCGTCCGTGGAAGCGGCCGAACGACTAGTGCAGGTGAACACTAGGTTGCTGATCTGACCACGAGAGGTGCTCGCTCTTATGCTAGCCCCATAAGCCTCGAGACTGCCAGCCGGAACAGTAATTGTAACGTTGTTCGTGGTATTGCTGGTAGAATTCGTGGCGTTGTATGCTTGGGTATTTGAAAGGTCGTAACGCGCTATGGCTACGCTGTCCGTATTCCTAGGGTCCAGCCCCTTGCCAGCGCCGCTATCTGTGAACCGTAGCGTCAAGGAGTCACCAGTCGCAAACTCTGACGCGCTGTATCTATTGCTGCCGTAGGAAAGAGACGAAGAACCGGAGAGCGCGTTGATAGCGCTGCAGCCATTCGACATTGCTAGAGCCGGATTGATGTTCACAAACATCAATAATGAAAGCAAGGCGGTAGGGAGCAATGACCGTTTGATTGCGCCACAAGCTCTGGCAGGATGTTTTCTGCCCAATAGGGGTGAGGATGGCAAGTCGGTTGTGCCGACAGCCATCGCTCCTGTGATCAGCCTCAGAGTGCGCCAATCCCTTTTTTGGCTCATATGGAACGTCATATCGATCAACATGGCTGTGATTTTCATCAAATTTTCTCGATGCATTCGCCACGGCATTCAATATTCGCCTTGTAGTACGGCGACTTACGAATTCGTCGCCGAGGGTAATCACGTATGTCTAAATATCTAGGAGCAAGCCCAGTGGCTGCATAATTCCAGCCATATGTAGAGCGAAGATTATTGGGAAACGGTAAATATTCGTTTAAATGCGAATTAGTGTGGATGCATCACCGTTTTGATCTTGGTACTGTTATGTCGCTTTCATCGAATTCAGCCATGTGTGGCCCGGTGGCGGCTTTGAGCCCTGTTCGAAGGCGGGGGGGGGGGCGGGAGCATCTCGAACTGCGGTGCGAGCGCTCGGCGAGGAGGTCGATTGCATCTTCGTCCATGAAGTCGGCGACCTTGCCCCCCTCAACACGCAGATACTAAGTGGCGAGGCGACATCACGATGGCCACCGCGACCGATGCCCTCATCGTCAAGCGGAATGGTGCGACAGCAGAGTTCTTCCCTTTGCGTACGGCGTAGGGCCTCGCGCAGCCTGCGACGCGCCCCATCGATTGACGGCAAGTGACGGCAGCCGACCAAGGTGCTTTCTCGATCGCGATCCAGACCGTGCGAAAACTCGCGGTCATGAAGCCGCCCGTCGTCCTTTTGGTCAGAGTGGCAGATACTACTGATATGTTCGGGTTTCCCGCTGCATCGGGGTCAGAACGGCGTTGTGGGAAAGATATCAGACGCTGCACTGGCCCATATAGCAGCGAGGTTCAGGCTTGTACCGCCCGGATCAGCCCCTGTACGCCGACGAGGTTGATCGCCCGCCTGAGGTTGTAGGTGAGCGCCGTCAGGCTGAACTCGGCGCGCACCTTTTCCAGCCCGCGCATCAGGAACGCGCCCTGGTTCATCCACTGCTTGATGGAGCCGAAGGGGTGTTCGACCGTCTCGCGCCGGATGTTCAGGATCTCAGGCCGCACGGCGAGGCGTGTCGCCATGCGGTTGAGCACCGCCTCGCCTTCCCACCGCGTGATGCGGCGGAAGCCACCGCGGGTGAGCTGCCCCCTTCTGAGTGGTCCATTGGCTATGACAGTCTGGACCAAGGAAGGGACAACGAATGCCTTCGAAGAAGCACAAGCCCGAGGAGATCATCGGCAAGCTGCGTGAGGTTGAGATCG
>Ga0308171_1001906_pt1 | contig 24846 bp, 18 predicted proteins | sample PhyGR1_FD_202135 | JGI IMG/M metagenome (GOLD analysis project Ga0308171, IMG submission 202135) | Phyllosphere microbial communities from UC Gill Tract Community Farm, Albany, California, United States - DLSLSG.R1 | ecosystem: Host-associated > Plants > Phyllosphere > Unclassified | place: USA...
CGCGGGCGGGCTGTGGCGCATCCATGCGGACCGCAACCAGCTCGAGAGCGTGATCCTGAACCTCGCCGTCAACGGCCGAGACGCGATGGGCGCGCTGACCGACGGCGGGCGGCTCACCATCGAAACCGCCAACGCCCACCTGGACGACCGCTACGCCGCGGAGCACCTGGGCGTGGCGCCCGGGCAGTACGTGCTGATCGCCGTGACCGACACCGGCACGGGCATGCCGCCGGAGGTGATCGCCAAGGCCTTCGACCCGTTCTTCACCACCAAGGAGGTGGGCAAGGGCACCGGCCTGGGGTTGAGCCAGGTGTACGGCTTCATCCGGCAGTCGAACGGCCACGTGAAGATCTATTCCGAGGTGGGCGAAGGCACCACCGTCAAGGTGTATCTGCCGCGCCTGACGGACGTCGCCGGGGACGAGGCCCCCGCGACCGCACCGCCGCCGCTGCCCCTGGGGGACGCGCAGGAAGTGGTGCTGGTGGTGGAGGACGAGGCCGCGGTGCGGCAGTTCTCCGTGGACGCCCTGGGCGAGCTCGGCTACCGCGTGCTGGAAGCCGACGGCGCCGCGACGGCGCTGAAGCTGATCGACGCGCACCCGGAAATCGACCTGCTGTTCACCGATGTGGTGATGCCCGACGTGAACGGCCGCAAATTGGCCGAGGAAGCGCTGCGCCGCCGGCCGGGCCTGAAGGTGCTGTTCACCACCGGCTACACGCGCAACGCCGTGGTGCACAACGGCGTGCTGGACGCGGGCGTGCACCTCATCGGCAAGCCCTACACCCTGGAAGACCTGGCATTGCGCGTGCGCGAGGCGCTCGACGCGCCCCACGCCGGCATCGCCCCGGCCGTCGCCTGACCCGCCACGGCGCGGGCCGGGCCGTCGGCGGATGCGCCGGCGTCAGAACCGCTCGTTCGGCCCCAGGTAGCGCCACTGCCCCACGGGCAGGTTGCCGAGCACCACGCGGCCGATGCGGATGCGCTTGAGGCCCACCACCTTCAGGCCCACCAGTTCGCACATGCGGCGGATCTGGCGCTTCTTGCCTTCCTGGAGCACGAAGCGCAGCTGCTCGGGGTTCTGCCAGTCCACCTTCGCGGGCTTGAGCGGCTGGCCGTCGAGCGAGAGGCCGTGGCAGAGGCGCGCGAGCTGCTCGGCCGGGAAGACGGACTGCACGCCGGTCGCGACGTCGCCGTAGTGCACGCGCACGAGGTACTCCTTCTCGACCTCGGAGTCTTCGCCGATCAGGTGCCGGGCCACGCGGCCGTCCTGCGTGAGCACCAGCAGTCCAACGGAATCGATGTCCAGCCGGCCGCAGGGCGCGAGGCCGCGCAATTGCGGCGGCGAGAAGCGCTGCTGGCTCGGGTCTTCGCGCCAGTGGGTGCGCGGGTTGATGAGCGCGACCGCCGGCGTGTGGCCATCCTCGGCCTGGCCGCTCACGTAGCCCATGGGCTTGTGCAGCAGGATGGTCACCTGCCGCTCCTGCTGGCCCCGCGCGGCGGGGTCCACCTCGATGCGGTCCGTGGGCGCCACCTGCAGGCCCATGGCGGCCACCTGCCCGTTCACGCGCACCCAGCCGCTGGCGATCCAGTCGTCCGCCTCGCGGCGCGAGCACAGGCCGAGTTCGGCCATGCGCTTGTTGAGGCGGGAGGTGGCGCCGGGAGCACCGTTCTCCGGGCCGCGGGCCGCGGAACCGCCCCGCGGATGCGGAGCCTGCGGGGCGGGATCGGCGCGCCGGACCGGGGCCCCCGGCGCGCCCGGCTCGGGCGCGCGCAGGGTGAAGCGGCCCGCGGGCCGGGGGCCTCCGGGGCGGGACGGCGCGGGCCCCTGGGCGGCAGAGGGGGAGGAAGCGGGCCTGGAGGCGGAAGCCGGCGGGCCGGCGCGCCGGCCGCCCGGAGGGAGCGACAGGCGGTTGCGGGGAGCGGAATCGGACATGGGCGCTATTTTCGCGCGTCGGCCGCGGCATGCCAGGCGAGCAGGTCCTCCGCGGGCATGGGCCGGCCGATGTGGTAGCCCTGGGCCTCGTCGCAGCGCAGGGCCTGCAGGCGCTCCAGGATGGTGGCGGTCTCCACGCCCTCGGCCACCACCGAGAGGCCCAGGTTGTGCGCGAGGTCGATGGTGGAGCGTACGATCTGCGCGTCGCCCGTGTCCGCCACCATGCCGAGCACGAAGGATTTGTCGATCTTGAGTTCGTCCACCGGCAGCCGCTTGAGGTAGGCCAGCGAGGAGTATCCGGTGCCGAAATCGTCGATGGAGAGCTTGAAGCCCTGCGCCGACAGGCGATTGAGCATGGCTTCGGCCCGCGCCGGATCGTCCATGATGGCGCTCTCCGTGATCTCCAGGCAGAAGGACTCCGGCCCGACGCCGTGCCGTGCCATGAGCGCGCCCAGGCGGGCGCTCAGTTCCGTGTCCATGAGGTCGCGCGTGGACAGGTTGACCGAGATGCGCAGCCCCAGGGCGCGCACGTCGGGCCGCGCGAGGAAGACGGCCGCCTGCTCGAACACCCAGAGCGTCAGCTGCCGCACGAAGCCGGTCTGCTCGGCGAACGGGATGAACTGCATCGGCGGCACCAGGCCGCGCTCGGGATGCTGCCAGCGCACGAGCGCCTCCGCGCCGCAGCCGGCCCGGCCGTCCAGCCCGAGCTTGGGCTGCAGGAAGAGCCGCAGCTCGCCCGCCTCCACCGCATGGCGCAGCTCGGACAGCAGCGACAGCGCGGCCGCGCTGGACGACGCCATCGACGGGTCGTACACCTGCGCGCCGTGCAGCCGCCGCTTGGCGGCGTACATCGCGATCTCCGCGTGGCTCAGCAGGGTGTCGGCGTCTTCCGCCGGGCCGGGCCAGCAGGCGATGCCGATGCCGGCGCTGAGGTCCACCGTCTGGTCGTCGAACGCCAGCGAGGATTCGAACGCGCGCGTGATGCGCTGCGCCGTGTCGCGCGCGGCGGCTTCGTCCGCGCCCGGCAGCATCAGCGCGAATTCGTTGCCCCCCAGGCGGGCGAGGATCTCCCGGGGCGCATGCAGGTGGGAGGAGATGCGCGCCGCCACGGCCTGCAGCAGCCGGTCGCCCATCGCATAGCCCAGCACGCCGTTGACGTGCTTGAAGCGGTCCAGGTCGAGCGCGATCACCGAGAGCGGCTCGCCCGTGTGGATGCCGTGCCGGATCGCCTCCATGAGCATGCGGCGGAACCGCTCCCGGTTCGGCACGCCGGTGAGCCGGTCGGTATCGGCGAGCCGGCGGATCTCGTCCTGCTGCTCCGCGATGCCGATGCGCATGCGGTCGAAGGAGCGCGCGAGGTGGCCGATCTCGTCGGTGCGTTCCGTGTGCTCGATGGGCGCGGCATAGTCGCCCCGCGACAGGCGCTGCGTGGCCACCGTCACGGCCCGCAGGGGGGTGGCCACGCGCCGCGCCATGACAGCGAACCCGATGGCGAACAGCGCCACGCCCGCGAGCGTGATGCCGGCCAGCAGCATCTGCAGATGGCGGTAGAAGGCGAGCACTTCGTCGAGCGAGCGCAGCAGCAGCACGCTCGCCTTGCCGTTGACGGTGTCGAGCGGCACGGCGCGCACCAGCACGGGGCCTTCGTCCGTCTCGATCTCGCCGCCGCCCGTGAATCCCGCCAGCCGCTCCCGCTCGCCCGCGGGCAGCGTGCTGACCGGCACGTGCACGCCGCCGTCGGCGGTATGCACCGCGATGGCCACATCCACCGACTGCAGCTGTCGCATCTCCGCAGCCAGCGCCTGGCCGACCGGGAATCCCATGAGCACCCAGCCGATCACGAGCGGCGCGCGCAGCGGCACCGTCACGAACTGGTAGGGCACGCCGTCCACGATGGCGATCTGGCTGCCGCCGGGATGCTCCGTGAGCGCGGGCAGCACGCCGCGCAGCACGGCGCGCGCGTCGGCGGAAGCATCCGCGGCCGAGGACACCACCAGCTGCATGCGCGTGTCCAGCAGGGCGGTGACGGCCGCGCCGATGCGGGCGCCGTGGTTGTAGAGCACCGACTCGATGGTGTCCGCATCGCCGGAATTCACGGCCGAGCGGAATCCGTAGTCCGATGCGAGCAGCGTCGATGCCTGCTGCAGCCGCTCGGCGTTCTGCTCGATGAGGCGGCGCCAGACACGCTCGTTCGCGTCCAGCCCCTGCGCGACCTGCGCACGGCCATTGCGCTCGATCGAGGCGCGGACCACCAGGAAGCCGGCGGCCTGCACGATCAGCAGCAGCAGCAGCGAGATGGTGGCCAGCCGGAACATCAGGCTGCGCCGGAAAGCGCTCCAGCTCACGGCACGGCCCCCACCAGCCGGACGGCCACCGGGGCGCCGCCCTCGGCCACGGCCAGCGGCCGGGTCACGGCAGGCGCCCCCGCCGGCAGCCCTGCATGCCAGACGTTGAGCGTGTATTCACCGGGCGGCACCTTGTCGATGCGCACGGCCCCGGCGCCGTCGGCCTGGGCGTAGTAGGGGGTCTCGACCACCAGGATCCAGCCCACCATCTGGTCATGGATGTTGCAGCCCAGCACCACCACCCCGGGCTGGTCGAAGAGCACGGGATTGGCGGGCATGCCCGAATAAAGCTTGAGTTCGAACTTCTTCGCCGGAGAGAACGAATAGACGTGGTGGCGCACCGTGTCGTGGTTGGGAAACTGCACCTGCGTGCCGGCGGTCACCACCAGCACCTCGGGCACGAAGCGCCGCTTTTCCTGGGCCACTTCGGCGCCCACGAGGGGTTTCACCTGCCGGCGCGCCTGGGCGGAATCCAGGAACGCCACGGCGCCCGGCAGCGGCTTGCCGGCGCCGTCCTGCACGACGATCTGCACCAGCGCCGCCCACGCACCCGGCGCGAACGCCGATGCCAGCCCGAGGACCGCGACCTGCACAGCACGCTGCATACCTGTCTTCACCATGTGATTCCCCTGGCCATAAATGTAACGTCATCGCCGCTCCTGGCGTGGCGTCCCGGACTCTGGCACGATACTGGACATCGCAGCAAAAGCTATCAAATCGATAGCTTGAAGCGACGGCACTGGACGGCACCGAACGGTTCGGCGATTTCGCCCTTTGCAACGCCCCAGGGCGGAGCATGCCAGCGAAGCGCCTTGCGTGCACCGCCCAGTTGTAACAACAACAGGGGTTTCATTGGCACCGTTCTTGCAGCGGCCACTGCAACAACGGGACCGTGTCCCGGGAACGCACCATGCAGCCTGTCCATCTCCTTCGCTCACTGTCCATCTCCCGCCGGCTCTTCCTCGGCTTCGGCTGCATGCTCGCGCTCGTGGTCGCCGTGGCGGTGCTCGGCCATCTGTCGGTGTCCGGCATGAACCGGCAGATGCAGCAGATCACGGGCATCGGGGCCGAGAAGGCTCGGCTCGCGAACGACATGCTGCAGACCGTGAGCGCCTCCGGCCTGCACGCACGCTCGGCCGCCATGCTCGGCGACATCGATCCACGCAATGCCGAGGACCAGGCGCGCAAGGCCACCGCCATCCTGCAGCGCTATGCCAAGCAGGAAGCCGACCTCGCCGCCCTGCTGGAGTCGAGCGGCGCCACGCCCGAGGAGCGCCGGTTGATGGCCGACGCCCAGGCCGAGGCGCGCAAGACCCGCCCCGAGCTCGAGGGCGCGCTCAAGCTGGTCACGGACGGCGACACGGTCAGCGCCACGCTCGGCCTGATGACCCGGGTGGCACCGCCCGAGGCGGTCTGGCGCGAGAAGCTCGCGCAGCTGGTGGAACTGCAGAACACCCTGAATGCCGAAGCCGCGGCGGCCGCGGACCGCACGCAGAGCCGCACGCGCCTCACCGCCGGCGCGCTGGTGGCGCTGGCCGTGGCGCTGGGCCTGCTCATCGCATGGCGCACCACCGCGAGCATCACCCAGCCGATCGGCCGCGCCGTCGTGGTGGCCGAACGCATCGCGCGCGGCGACCTGACCTCGGCGGTCGAGGTGCGCATCCACGACGAGACGGGCCGGCTGCTGGAGGCGATCGCCGCCATGCAGGCGCAGCTGCGCGCGCTGGTGGGGCACATCGGCACCGCGGCCGACTCCATCCTGCTGGCGAGCTCGGAGGTGGCCTCGGGCAACCTCGACCTGAGCCACCGCACGGAACAGACCTCCGGCAACCTGCAGGAGGCCGCCTCCGCGCTGGCGGACCTGACCCAGACCGTCCACCAGGGCGCCGACGCCGCGCAGCAGGCCAACCAGATGACGGCCTCGGCCGCCCAGGTCGCGGCGCGCAGCGGCCAGGTGGTGTCGCAGGTGGTGCAGACCATGGATGTGATCAGCACCAGCTCCCGGAAGATCGCCGACATCATCGGCGTGATCGACGGCATCGCGTTCCAGACCAACATCCTCGCGCTGAACGCCGCCGTGGAAGCGGCCCGGGCGGGCGAGCAGGGCCGCGGCTTCGCGGTGGTGGCCGGCGAGGTGCGCGCACTGGCGGGCCGCAGCGCCGAAGCCGCGCGGGAAATCCGGTCGCTCATCCTCGCGAGTGCCGGGCAGGTCAAGGAAGGCACCACCCTCGTCGCCGAGGCCGGCGCCACCATCGGCGAACTCGTGCAGTCGGTGCAGCGGGTGTCGGCCATCATGGGCGAGATCACCACGGCCGCGCACGAGCAGAGCGACCGCATCGGGCAGGTGAGCCAGTCCGTGAACGCGCTCGAGAACATGACGCAGCAGAACGCGGCCCTGGTGGAGGAAAGCAGCGCCGCGGCCGGCAGCCTGCGCGAGCAGGCGGGGCGCCTGACGGAAATGGTGGGCGCCTTCCGCCTGCAGCGCGATGCCGCGCGCAGCGCGCCGACAGCCGTTACGGCGACGCCGGCCCTGCCGGGCTGAGCGTGCGGGCGGCAGCCCGTCGCCCCGCTGCGCGCCGCAGGCCGGCCGGCGGCTCCGCCGCTGCACGGCCGGAGGGCGCCGCCGGGCGGCCTGCCGCGTTCCTGCGTCCGCCGCCGCCGCGCCCGTCCGTTCCCGCCCCCTCGCATCCGCCGAACACGCTTTCGCGCAGCGCAGGCAGGTCCAGCACCCGCAGCCCGCCGTACTCCACCCGGATCGCGCCCTGCGCCTGCAGCGCGGCCAGCGCCTCGTTCACGCGCTGGCGCGACAGCCCCACCAGGTAGCCCAGTTCCTGCTGGGTGATGCGCAGCACGTGGCCCACGCCCGGGTAGAGCAGCGGATTGAAGAGCGCCGCGAGCCCCCGCGCCACGCGGGCGTCCGGGCTGCCCAGGCGGTCGATCTCGCGGGCGGCGATGAACTGGCCGAGCCGTTCGTTGAGCTGCTGCATCACGAAGCGGTTGAAGCCGAGCGAATGGTCCAGCAGCCAGTGAAAGGTGTCGATCGGCAGCCCCGCCACCACGCTGCGGCGCAGCGCCTGGATGTCGTAGCGGTAGGGCTCGCGCTTCACGGCCGTGCCCTCGCCGAACCAGCCGCCCGGCGGCACGCCCGCGAATGTCATCGTCTGCCCGCGGGCGTTGTCCGTGCTCATCTTGAGCAGCCCCTCGACCACGCCGAACCAGTAGGTGACCGGCCGGCCGCGCCGGCATACGAAATCGCCCACCTGGGCGTCGCCCACCACCAGCGCCTCCACCGCCCGGCCGCGCTCCTCGGGCGCGAGGGCGGCCAGCCAGGGGATTCCCTGCAGCTCGGCCGGCGTGGGATGCCGGCGGCGCTGGTGGAGCGAGAGTTCTTCAGACATGCGCCACAGGATGGGGGAAACCCGGCCTTTGGTGAAGGGGGAAACCACGGGGCGGCGGCATATCCATATGCCCGGCGTGTCGTTGGAGTGGTCCACAATGGCCCGCTCCCGTTCCTTCCGGAACCCTTCTTTCCTGTATGGAGACGCCCGCCATGAAATTCGACAGCATCCTGCAAGCCATCGGCAACACGCCCCACGTGCGCATCAACCGCCTGTTCGGCGCGGGGGCGAATGTCTGGGTCAAGTCCGAGCGCGGCAACCCGGGCGGCTCCATCAAGGACCGCATCGCGCTGGCGATGGTGGAGGATGCCGAGCGCTCCGGCGCGCTGCAGCCGGGCGGCACCATCATCGAGCCCACCTCGGGCAACACCGGCATCGGCCTGGCGCTGGTCGCCGCCGTGAAGGGCTACCGGCTCATCCTCGTGATGCCCGAGAGCATGAGCATCGAGCGCCGCCGGCTGATGCTCGCCTACGGCGCGCAGTTCGACCTGACCCCGCGCGAAAAGGGCATGAAGGGCGCCATCGCCCGTGCCGAGGAACTGGCCGCGCAGACGCCCGGCGCCTGGGTGCCGCAGCAGTTCGAAAACCCCGCCAACGTCGACGTGCACGTGCGCACCACCGCCCAGGAGATCCTGGCCGACTTCCCCGAAGGGTTCGATGCGCTCATCACCGGCGTGGGCACGGGCGGGCACATCACGGGCGTGGCGCGCGTGCTGAAGGCGAAGTTCCCGCAGCTCAAGGTGTTCGCCGTGGAGCCCGTGGCCTCGCCCGTGATCTCGGGCGGCCAGCCCGGCCCCCATCCGATCCAGGGCATCGGCGCGGGCTTCATCCCGAAGAACCTGGACACCAGCCTGCTCGACGGCGTGGTGCAGGTCGATGCCGAACCCGCGCGCGAATATGCGCGCCGTGCCGCGCGCGAAGAGGGCCTGCTGGTCGGCATCTCGTCGGGCGCCACGCTCGCGGCGATCGCCCAGAAGCTGCCCGAGCTGCCGCAGGGCGCGCGGGTACTGGGCTTCAACTACGACACGGGCGAGCGCTATCTGTCGGTGGAAGGATTCCTTCCCGGGTGAGTAGAACAACCCCCTGAGGCGCTGCGCGCCTTGGCCTGCTCCGCGGCCTTCTGATGGGTGAGGCCGTGCGGGCTCCGGGGCCCTGTCCCGGGTGTGCACTCTGCGCTCCGTCTCAGAGTCCACGGCTTCTCGTTCGGGCCGTTCCAGGACTGCACACGCGGTCGGCCCGCAGTCCTACAGCACGGCCGTGCGGGGGTCGGAACAATCGGTCCAACCCTGCGCCGCGGCCCTCGGCCCACCCGCCATGGCCGCGGTGCTCATCTACCGATGGCATCCATGGCTACCCACGCAGAATCCCCCTCGCCCGTCGCGTTCAAGGTGCTTACCGTGAACGTGCACAAGGGCTTCACCTCCTTCAACCGCCGCTTCATGCTCCATGAGCTGCGCGAGGCCGTGCGCGGCGTGTCGGCGGACCTGGTGTTCCTGCAGGAGGTGCTGGGCACCCACCAGCGGCACGCGAACCGCGTGGCCAACTTCCCGCAGGAGCCGCACTACGAATTCCTGGCCGACACGATCTGGGGCCAGTACGCCTACGGCCGCAATGCGGTGTACGACAACGGCCACCACGGCAACGCGCTGCTCTCCAAGTTCCCCATCGTCCACTACGAGAACCACGACATCTCGGTGAGCGGCCCCGAACGCCGCGGCATGCTGCACTGCGTGCTGCAGCCGCCGGGACACGACCGCCAGGTGCATGCGATCTGCGTGCACCTGGGGCTGCAGGAAGCCCACCGGCAGCGCCAGTTGCGCCGCGTGTGCGATCTGGTCAACACCTTCCCCGCCGGGGAGCCGGTGATCGTGGCGGGTGATTTCAACGACTGGCGCGGCCGGGCCCACGACGTGCTGCGCGACGGCGCGGGGCTGCACGAGGTGTTCGTGCATGCGGGCGGGCGGGCCGTGCGCACCTTCCCGGCCTCGATGCCGCTGCTCGCGCTCGACCGCATCTACGTGCGCGACGCCTCGGTGCACGCCCCCATGGTGCTGCCGCGCAAGCCCTGGCACAAGCTGTCGGACCACGCACCCCTGGCCGCGGAGATTTCGCTGTGAGACGGCCGGGCCGCTCCTCGCGCTGGGTGCCGGGCAACCGCTTCGAGCTGCTGGAAAACGGCGAGGCGTTCTTCCCGCGCGTGTTCGAGGCGATCGCCGCGGCGAAGCGCGAGGTGCTGCTGGAGACCTTCATCCTGTTCGACGACAAGATCGGGCAGGGGCTCCACGCGGCGTTGCTGCAGGCGGCGCGCAACGGTGCCGAGGTGCATGTGCTGGTGGACGGCTTCGGCTCGCCCGACCTGTCGGAATCCTTCATCGGCCCGCTCGTGGCCGCGGGCGTGCGGTTCCGCATCTTCGATCCGGGCGGGGTGCGCATCTTCGGCCAGCGGATGAACATGCTGCGCCGCATGCACCGCAAGATCGTCGTGGTCGACGGCGAGACCGGCTTCATCGGCGGCATCAACTATTCGGCCGACCACGTGGCGGATTTCGGTCCCGAGGCCAAGCAGGACTATTCCGTCGAAGTGCACGGCCCGATCGTGGCGCAGATGCGCGCCTTTGCGCGCAGCGTGATCGACAAGGGCGAACGCAAAGAGGGCCGGCAACCCAACCCCAAGGCCACCGCCAGCGCCGAACCCGAAACCGAGATCGAAGCCGGCATGGCGCGGGCGGGCAAGGGCCCCACCGCGATGCCGGCCGGCAGACCCGCGGGCAGCCCCCGGGCCGCGGCGGAGCGGCGCCGGTGGCCGTTCGGCGCCCGCGCCGCCGTGGAGCGGCATCCGGTGGCCGGCGACGCGGACGCCATCTTCGTCACGCGCGACAACCATGCCCACACCAACGACATCGAGCGCCACTACCGCGTCGCGCTGCGCGCGGCCCGCGAGCGCGTGGTGATCGCCAACGCGTATTTCTTCCCGGGCTACCGCTTCATCCGCGAGATGCGACGCGCCGCGCGCCGCGGCGTGGACGTGCGACTGATCCTGCAGGGCCAGCCCGACATGCCGATCGTGCGCGTGGCCGCGAGCATGCTCTACGACCACCTCATCCGCGGCGGCGTGCGCATCTACGAATACTGCGACCGCCCCCTGCACGGCAAGGTGGCCCTGGTGGACGACGCATGGTCCACGGTGGGATCGAGCAACCTCGACCCGCTCAGCCTGTCGCTGAACCTGGAGGCCAACGTCGTCATCCGCGACCGGGAATTCAACGCCACGCTGCACGGGCGCCTCGCGCACCTGATGGAGAACAGCTGCCGCCAGGTCGAGCCCACGCCGCCGGGCCGCTGGGACGGGCTGCGCCTGCTGCGCAGCTACTGCCTGTTCCACCTGATGCGCTGGTTCCCCACCTGGGCCGGATGGCTGCCGCGCCACGAGCCGGAGATCTCGCTGGTGCAGCCCGACCAGGCCGCCTCCTCCGCCGGCCATGGCGGCGACCACGGCCACCGGCCGTCCACCACCTGAGCGCACACGGCGCCCGATCGGTCTCCATCCCATGCCCCCGGCCTCGCCCACGCCCGCCCCGCCCCAGGACCCTGCCGACGGCGCGGGCCGCCCCCGCGAGAAGAAGAGCCGGTGGCAGCGCCTGCGCTCGCAGCGCTGGTGGCCCTGGGCCGTGACGCTGGTGAGCGGGGCGTTCGTCGTCTTCGTGATCACCCTGCTGGTGCGCCAGGCCCGCAATGTGGACTGGGGCGCGGTGTGGGAGGCCTTCCTCGCCCTGCCCACCCCCACGCTGCTCACGGCCGCGGCCCTGGCGCTCGCCAGCCATGCGATCTACGGCACCTTCGACCTGTTCGGCCGGTACTTCACGCGGCACGGCCTGTCCGTGGGCCGCACGATGGGCATCACGCTCATCGCCTACCCGTTCACGCTGAACCTCGGATCGATCATCGGCGGGGTGTCGGTGCGCTACCGGCTCTACTCCCGCCAGGGCGTGTCCGTGGGCGCGATCGGCCAGGTGATCGGGCAGAGCATCGTCACCAACTGGCTCGGCTATTTCGTGCTGGCGGGCGCGGTCTTCTGGATGTGGTCGCCGAAGCTGCCGGAAGGCTGGCACGTGGGGCCGCAGGAACTGCGCTGGGCCGGCACCGCGCTGGCGGCCCTCACGGTGGCCTACGTCGCCGCCTGCGCCGTGCGCCGCGGCCGGCCGATCGCCTGGCGCGGGCACGATTTCCCCCTGCCGGACTGGCGCGTGGCGCTGCTGCAGGTAGCCGTATCGACGGTCAACTGGGCGGTGATGGGCGGCGCCGTGTGGGTGCTGGCGGGGCGCGACACCCCATATGCCGCCGCGCTCGCCACCGTGCTGCTCGGCGCCGTCGCGGGGCTGGTGTCGCGCATTCCGGCGGGGCTGGGCGTGCTCGAGGCCGTGGGCACGGCCGTGCTCTCGGCGTACATCCCCACCTCCCAGGCACTGGCGGCGGTGCTGGCCTACCGGGCGCTGTATTTCTTCGCGCCGCTGGTGCTCGCGGCCCTGGCGTTCGGCGCGGTCGAGTGGTTCGGGCGCGGCGCGCCGGCGAAGTCCGGAGATGGGGCGGAGGCGGAGGAAAACGCGGACGCGGAGCCGTCCGGGAACGCCCCCGCAAAAGCCTCCCGCAAGGTACCCGCCTGACCGCGGACACCCCGGCGGCAGCGCCCGCCGCCCTGGACATGGGGGCGCCGTTTTCGGGCCGATAAGCGCATTTCCATGCACCGGCGTATGATTTCGGGCCTTTTCCCCGCACCGCCCGATGACCACGGGCCGCACGCCCCATGATCCGCCTCTCAGAAATCAAGCTGCCGCTCGCCGCCCTGCCGGCCGACGGCACAGAACATCCCGAGCCCGCGCTGCGCGCGGCCGTCGAGCGCCTGCTGGACATTCCTGCCGGCGCCATCGCCCGCCTCCACGTCTTCAAGCGCAGCTTCGACGCGCGCAAGCCCGAGCTGCTGGCCGTCTACATCGTGGACGCCACCCTGGCCGACCCCGGCCAGGAGGCCGCGCTGCTGGCGCGCCATGCCGGCCGCCCGCACATCCAGCCCACGCCCGACATGGCCTGGAAGCCCGTGGGCCATGCGCCGGCCGGCGGCCTGCGCGAACGCCCGGTGGTGGTGGGCTTCGGCCCCTGCGGCATCTTCGCGGCGCTGGTGCTGGCGCAGATGGGGCTGCGTCCCATCGTGCTGGAGCGCGGCCGGGCCGTGCGCGAGCGCACGCAGGACACCTGGGGCCTGTGGCGCCGCCGGGAACTGCAGCCAGAATCCAACGTGCAGTTCGGCGAGGGCGGCGCGGGCACGTTCAGCGACGGCAAGCTCTACAGCCAGATCAAGGACCCGCGCCATCTCGGCCGCAAGGTGATGGAGGAGTTCGTGCAGGCGGGCGCGCCGGCCGAGATCCTGTATGCCGCGCACCCGCACATCGGCACCTTCAAGCTGGTGAAGGTGGTGGAGACGCTGCGCGAGCAGATCATCGCGATGGGCGGCGAGGTGCGCTTCCAGCAGCGCGTGACCGACGTCGCCGTGGACACCGACGCCGCGGGCCGCCGGCACCTGCGCGGCCTGCACGTGCTCGACCAGGCCACCGGCCAGACCCACGAACTGGAGGCATCGCACGTCGTCATGGCCCTGGGCCACAGCTCGCGCGACACCTTCGCGATGCTCTACGGGCGCGGCGTGCACATGGAGGCGAAGCCGTTCTCGGTGGGCTTCCGCATCGAGCATCCGCAGGGGCTGATCGACCGCGCCCGCTGGGGCCGGCATGCCGGCCATCCGCTGCTGGGCGCGGCCGACTACAAGCTCGTGCACCATGCGGCGAACGGCCGCGCGGTCTACAGCTTCTGCATGTGCCCGGGCGGCACGGTGGTGGCCGCCACCAGCGAGCCCGGCCGCGTGGTGACCAACGGCATGAGCCAGTACTCGCGCAACGAGCGCAATGCCAACGCCGGCATGGTGGTGGGCATCGATCCCGCCGACTACCCGACGGACCCGGCCGCCTTCGAAGCGGCGCTGGGGGGCACCCACGGCGTCGAGGCCCTGCCCGCGGGCCAGGCCCATCCGCTCGCCGGCATCGTGCTGCAGCGGCAGCTGGAATCCGGCGCCTTCGCGCTCGGAGGCGGCGACTACAACGCGCCCGGCCAATTGGTCGGCGACTTCATCGCGGGCAAGGTGTCGCGCGAGTTCGGCGAGGTCGAGCCCTCGTACCGGCCGGGCGTCACGCTGACCGACCTGCACGCCGCCCTGCCGGACTACGCGATCGCCGCGCTGCGCGAGGCGCTGCCGGCCTTCGGCCGCAAGATCCAGGGCTTCGACCGCCACGACGCGGTGCTGACGGGCGTGGAGACGCGCACCTCGTCGCCGCTCAAGATCGGACGCGGCGAAGACTTCCAGAGCCTGAACACCGCGGGCCTCTACCCCGCCGGCGAAGGCGCGAGCTACGCGGGCGGCATCCTGTCGGCCGGCGTGGACGGCATCAAGGTGGGCGAGGCGGTGGCCCGGGCGATGCTGGGCCCGGCCGCCTGAGCCGCGGCAGCGCGCCGGCCGGTGCCGCACGGTGCGCAGGCGCGGACGTGGCGTGGACCTACCCCGCCCGCTCCAGCATGGCGTGCAGCAGCACGTTGCAGCCCGCGGTGATGTGCTCCGGTTGCGCATCCTCGATCTCGTTGTGGCTGATGCCGTCCTTGCAGGGAATGAACACCATGCCCGCCGGCGCGAGGCGCGCCATGTACACGGCATCGTGCCCCGCGCCGGAGACGACCGGCATGTGCGAGTAGCCCAGCTGCTGCGCCGCGCGCTCCACGGCCTGCACGCACTCATCGTGGAACGGCTGCGCCGGATAGCTGGAGACGAGGTCGATGCGGATCGCGAGACCGGTCTCCGCGGCCAGCCGGTCGGCCACGCCGCGGATGTCGCGGTCCATGCTTTCGCAATCCGCGTCGGTGGCGTTGCGCAGGTCGATGCTGAACTTCACCTGCCCCGGGATCACGTTGCGGCTGTTGGGATGCACGTGCACCATGCCCACCGTGCCGCGGCCGTGCGGCGGATGGCGGTGCGCGCATGCCACCACCTCCTGCATCAATCGCGTGGCCACCTGCAAGGCGTCGCGGCGCAATGCCATGGGCGTCGGGCCGGCATGCGCCTCCATGCCCGTCACGGTGCAGTCGTACCAGCGGATGCCGAGCACCCCCGTCACCACGCCGATCGTCTTGCCGTGGTCCTCCAGCACCGGGCCCTGCTCGATGTGGGTCTCGAAGTACGCGCCGATCGGATGGTCGCCGGGCTCCTGGTCGCCGATGTAGCCGATGCGCTCCAGCTCGCCCTTCACGGTCTTGCCCTCGGTGTCGGTCGCGGCATAGGCATGCTCCAGCGTGAAGGCCTTGGCGAACACGCCCGAGCCCATCATCACCGGCACGAAGCGGCTGCCTTCCTCGTTGGTCCAGAAGGCGACTTCGACGGGTGCCTCGGTCTCGATGCCATGGTCGTTCAACGTGCGCACCACCTCGATGCCGGCCAGCACGCCGTAGTTGCCGTCGAACTTGCCGCCCGTGGGCTGGGTGTCGATGTGGCTGCCGGTCATGATGGGCGGCAGGCTGTCGTCGCGGCCCGGGCGGCGCATGAAGACGTTGCCGATCTTGTCGATCGTGACGGACATGCCCGCCTCGCGCGCCCAGCGCGTGACGAGATCGCGGCCCTGCTTGTCCAGGTCGGTGAGCGTGAGGCGGCAGACGCCGCCCTTGGGCGTGGCGCCGATCCGCGCGAGCTCCATGAGCGAATCCCAGAGGCGCTCGCCGTTAACGCGCAGCTGGCGGATGTCGGTTTTGTCGGTGGTGGTGGTGTCCATGGGGTCTCCTCGGTCGCTCTCAGGCGCGCGCGACGGCGCTGGGGGCCAGGTCCTGCGCACGCCTGTGCACGGCCTGGAAGTTCGCGCCGAACGCCGGGCGGTGCACGTAGCGGCCCGCGCCCTGCTCGGCGCGCAGGTCGCCCTGCGCGAACACCACGCGGCCCTGGCTGACGGTGTGGCTGGGGATGCCGCGCACGGTGCGGCCTTCGAAGATGTTGAAGTCGCCCTTGCTGTGCTGCGTGCTGGCCGAGAAGGTCTTGGTGCCCTCCGGGTCCCACAGCACCAGGTCGGCATCCGCGCCCGGGCCCACGAAGCCCTTGCGCGGATAGATGTTGAACAGCTTCGCGGCGTTGGCGGAGGTGATCGCCACGAACTCGCTGGGCGTGAGGCGCCCGGTGTTCACGCCGCCGTCCCAGATCGCGGCCATGCGCTCCTCCACCCCGCCGGTGCCGTTGGGGATCTTGGCGAAGTTGTCGCGCCCCATGGCCTTCTGCGCGGCGCAGAAGGTGCAGTGGTCGGTGGCCGTGGTGTGCAGCTGGCCCGACTGCAGGCCGCGCCACAGCGCTTCCTGGTGTCCGCCCGCGCGCGGCCGGAAGGGCGGGCTCATCACATGGGCCGCGGCGGTGGCGAAGTCGGGGTCGCGGTACACGCTGTCGTCCACCAGCAGGTGGCCGGCCAGCACCTCGCCGAACACGCGCTGGCCGCGCGCGCGGGCCCGGGCAATGGCCTCGGCCGCCTCGGCGCAGCTCACGTGCACCACGTAGATCGGCACGCCCAGCACGTCGGCGATGGCGATGGCGCGGTTGGCGGCCTCGGCCTCCACCATGGGCGGGCGGGCCAGGGGATGGCCCTCGGGGCCGGTGATGCCCATCTTGGCCACTTCCTGCTGCAGCAGGTAGACCAGTTCGCCGTTCTCGGCGTGCACCGTGGGCATGGCGCCCAGCTCCAGCGCGCGCTTGAAGCTGTTCACCAGCGTCTCGTCGTCGCACATGATCGCGTTCTTGTAGGCCATGAAGTGCTTGAAGCTGTTCACGCCCTCCTCGCGCACCAGGGTGCCCATGTCCGCATGCACCTGCTCGCTCCACCAGGTCACGGCCACGTGGAAGGAATAGTCCGCCGCGGATTTCTCGGCCCAGCCGCGCCACTTGCGGTAGGCGTCCATCAGCGGCTCCTTCGGATCGGGGATCACGAAGTCGATGATGGTGGTCGTGCCGCCGGCCAGCCCCGCGGCCGTGCCGGTGTAGAAGTCGTCCATCGTCACCGTGCCCATGAAGGGCAGCTGCATGTGGGTGTGCGGATCGATGCCGCCGGGCAGCACGTACTGGCCGCCGGCATCGAGCACCTGCGCGCCCGCGGGCGCGAGCCGGGCGGCATCGCCGCCCACGGCCTCGATGCGGCCGTCCACGCAGAGCACGTCGGCGCGCTCCTCGCGGTCGGCGTTCACCACGGTGCCGCCGCGGATCAGAAGGGATGCACTGCTCATCGTCGTTTCTCCTTGTCGGTGGGTTGCGCCTGCTTCAGGCGCGGCGCAGCGGTGCCGCGGCCGAAGCGGCGGCCACATGGCTGGACATGCCGAGGCGGTAGACCACCGCCGCGATCGCCAGCCCGATGAACCAGGCGTAGTCGTAGATCTGCCGGAACACCGCGCCCACGTCCGGGAAGCTCGCGGGGAACGCCGCGTGCAGGAAGCCCGGGATGTTGGGCGCCACGCCGAGCGCGAAGGCCGCCACGGCCACCCAGTTCCAGCCCCGGCTGTAGGCGTAGGGGCCGGTGTCGGCATAGAGCGCCGGCACGTCCAGCCGCGTGCGCCGCACCAGGTAGTAATCCACCATCAGGATGCCCGCCACCGGCCCGAGCAGTGCCGAATAGCCGATGAGCCACGTGAAGATGTAGCCCTGGGTCGATTCGAGGATCTTCCACGGCATCATCGCGATGGCGATGCCCACGGTGATGTAGCCGCCCACGCGGTAGCTGATGCGCTCGGGGTTGAGCGCCGAGAAGTCGTAGGCCGGCCCGACCAGGTTGGCGGCCAGGTTCACGCTCACGGTGTCGATCAGCAGGATGATGAGCGCGATCAGCACGGCCGCGCCGGTCATGCGGCTCGCCAGGTCCACCGGGTCCCACAGCGCCTTGCCGTAGATCACCACCGTGGCCGAGGTGACGAACACCGCCAGCGCCGCCAGCAGGCCCATGGGCACGGGCAGGCCGATGGCCTGGCCCACCACCTGGTCGCGCTGCGATTTCGCGAAGCGCGTGAAGTCGGGGATGTTGAGGGCCAGCGTGGCCCAGAAGCCCACCATGGCCGTGAGCGACGGCCAGAACACCGCGTGGAACTGCCCTGCCTTCGGCCCGCCGGGCGCGAACTGCGAGGGCTGGTGCAGGATGGGCCCGAAGCCGCCGGCCTTGTCGTAGGCCCACCAGAGCAGCACGAAGCAGATCACGATCTTGATGGGCGCCGTCCACGTCTCGAGCTTGCGGATCGACTCGATGCCGTGCACCACGAAATAGAACTGGATCGCCCAGAAGACCAGGAAGCACACCAGCTGGCCGAGGTTGATCCCCAGGCCCGCGATCTTCTCGCCCTCCAGCGGATGGCCGATCAGCACGCCGGCCAGCGTGTAGATCATCATGCCGCCGAACCAGGTCTGGATGCCGTACCAGCCGCAGGCCACGAGGGCCCGCAAGAGCGCCGGCAGCTTGGCGCCGCGCGTGCCGAACGAGGCGCGCGCCAGCACCGCGTACGGAATGCCGTACTTCGCGCCCGCATGGCCGATGAGCAGCATCGGCACCAGCACGATCAGGTTGCCGAGGAACACCGTGCCCACGGCCTGGCTCCACGACATGCCGCTCTCGATCAGGCTGGCCGCCAGCGTATAGGCGGGAATGCACATCACCATCCCGATCCACAGGGCGGCGAAGTGGTGCCAGCGCCAGGTGCGCTGGTGCGCCTGCGTGGGCGCGAGGTCGTCGTTCCAGAGGCCGTGCGCGGCGCCGTCGGGCGCCGGGGAAGCATGCGGTTGCGTCATCGCGGTCTCCTGGCCGGTCAGGCCGCCACTGCGGCGGCGGAGTCGAGGGCGGGCGCGGGCGCACCGGCGGCGTCCACGCGGTTCGGGTTGTGGGGATGGGTGGTCCAGTTGGCGTACTCGCCGCTCACCACCTTGCCCGTGCGCGCATCCACCTCGCCCGGCTCCAGGCTGCGCAGCGTGATGCATTCGGGCACGGGGCAGATCGACACGCACAGGTTGCAGCCCACGCACTCGGCATCGTCCACCTCGAAGCGGCGCACGCCGCCCTCCTGCGTGAACGTGATGGCCTGGTGCGACGTGTCCTCGCAGACCACGTGGCAGCGGCCGCACTGGATGCAGGCATCCTGATTGATCACCGCCTTGTCGACGTGGTTCAGGTCGAGCTGCTTCCAGTCCTTGACCGTCGGCACGGCGCCGCCGCGGAAGTCCTCGATCGTCCGGTAGCCGTGCGCGTCCATGAAGTTGGAGAGGCCGTCGCACATGTCCTGCACGATCTTGAAGCCGTAGACCATCGCGGCCGTGCACACCTGCACGGTGCCGCAGCCCAGGGCGATGAACTCGGCCGCATCGCGCCAGGTGCTCACGCCGCCGATGCCGCTGATCGGCAGGCCCGCGGTCTGCTCGTCGCGCGCGATCTCGGCCACCATGTTGAGCGCGATCGGCTTCACGGCCGGTCCGCAGTAGCCGCCGTGCGATCCCCAGCCGCCCGTGTTCGGGCTCATGGCCATGCGCTCCAGGTCGACGCCCATGATGGAGTTGATGGTGTTGATGAGCGACACCGCGTCCGCGCCGCCGGCGCGGGCCGCGCGCGCCGGCTGCCGCACGTCGGTGATGTTGGGCGTGAGCTTCACGATCACCGGCAGGCGCGTGTAGTGCTTGCACCATTGCGTGACCATCTGGATGTACTCGGGCACCTGCCCCACGGCCGCGCCCATGCCGCGCTCGCTCATGCCGTGCGGGCAGCCGAAGTTCAGCTCGATGCCGTCCGCGCCGGTGTCTTCCACCATCGGCAGGATGCGCTTCCAGCTCTCCTCCACGCAGGGCACCATGATCGAGACGATCATCGCGCGGTCCGGCCAGGCGCGCTTCACGCGGCGGATCTCCTCCAGGTTCACGGCCAGCGGCCGGTCGGTGATCAGCTCGATGTTGTTGAGCCCGATCACGCGCCGGTCCTGCGACATGAGCGTGGCGTAGCGCGGGCCGTTCACGTTGACCACCGACGGATCTTCGCCGAGGGTCTTCCAGACCACGCCGCCCCAGCCCGCCTCGAAGGCGCGGGTGACGTTCACTTCCTTGTCCGTGGGGGGCGCGGAGGCCAGCCAGAACGGGTTCGGGCTGCGGATGCCGAGGAAATCGCTGCGGATGTCTGCCATGTGCTTCTCCGGTGTCTTGCTCTGGGTTCGTGGGGACGGCGGCGCGGCGTCAGGCCGCGCGCAGCGCCTCGTGGATGGACACCGCGGCCACCTTGCCGTGCTCCACGGCCTCCACGGTGAGGTCGCGCCCGCCGGCACGGCAGTCGCCGCCCGCCCAGACGCGCGGCACGCTGGTGCGGCCGTCGGCATCGGTGGCGATGCGGCCCTGGCTCAGCGCCACCTCGGCGCCCGCGTACTCGGAGAGATAGCTCTGGCCGATGGCCTTGAGCACCATGTCCGCCTCGAGCGTGAAGGTCTCGCCGGTCTCCACCAGGCGCCCGCCCTGCACCGCCGTGGCCGCGAACCGCATGCCGCGCACCGCGCCGCCTTCGCAGAGCAGCTCCTTCGGCGCGGCCCAGTAGCGCACCGTGACGCCGTTCGTCTGCGCCCACTGCTGCTCCGCGAGCGAGGCGGACATGCTCTCCTGCCCGCGGCGGTACACCATGGTCACCTCCTGCGCGCCGAGCTTGGCGGCCTGCACGGCGGCGTCCACCGCCGTCATGCCGCCGCCCACCACCACCACGCGGCGGCCCACGGGCAGCGCGGCCAGGTCCTGCGCCTGCCGCAGGTCGGCGATGAAATCCACCGCATTGCGCAGCCCTTCCGCCTGCGGCTCGGCGATGCCCAGCGCATTCACGCCGGCCAGGCCCAGCCCCAGGAACACCGCGTCATAGGCCTGCAGCAGCCCCGCGAGCGTGATGTCGCGCCCCAGCACCTGCCCGCAGCGCGGCTCGATGCCGCCGATGGAGAGCAGCCATTCGATCTCCTTCTGCGCGAAGCCGCCGGTGGTCTTGTAGCTCGCCAGGCCGTATTCGTTGAGCCCGCCGAGCTTGGGGCGCGCATCGAACAGCGCCACGTCGTGGCCGCGCCGCGCCAGGCCGTGCGCGCAGGCCAGGCCCGCGGGGCCCGCCCCCACCACGGCCACGCGCCGGCCCGTGGGCGCGGAGCGCGTGAAGAGCGGCGCGCCCGGCTGCGCGAAGTGCGCGTCCGTCGCATAGCGCTGCAGCGCGCCGATCTCCACGGGCTTGTCCTCGTTCACGTTGCGCACGCAGGCCTGCTCGCAGAGCACCTCCGTCGGGCAGACCCGGGCGCACATGCCGCCCAGCGGGTTCGCCTCCAGGATCGCCCGCGCCGCGCCGCGCTCGTTGCCCTGCGCGATCCGGTGGATGAAGGACGGCACGTCGATGCCCGTCGGGCAGGCCGTGGCGCAGGGCGCCTCGTAGCAGTAGTAGCAGCGCTCGGCCTCGATCAGCGCCTGCGGGCGGGTGAGCGGAGGGTGCGCGTCGCTGAAGTTCCTGGCGTAGGCGGCCAGATCCAGGCGTGCGCCATGCACGCCGCAGCCAACGCTCGCGGTCGTCGTTTCCATCGGAAGGCTCCTGTGTCGGTTGTCCCGCTCGGGGATCAGGAAGGCAGGGGGGAGGAAGCGCGCGCCTGGGGCGTGCGGTGGAGGCGGCCAGCCGGACGGCGGCCTGCGGAGACCGCCGAAGCGGCGGCGCGCCCGCGGATGCGGGGCGGCAGGGAAGGCGAAGGGGTCATCGGGGTCCTCGCTCGTGGTGGCGGATGCATGGCCCGCCGTTGTGGCTTGCAATTTACCAACCAGTAAAAACTTACCTATTGGTAAAATCCCGGACAGCAAGCGCCGTGCCAGCCGCCAGTGCCGCTTCCCGGCGCGAATCCGCCCTGCGGCGGACCACAATGGTGCGCATGCGCTCCCGAAGAACGTCGTCCCGCCCTGCCCCTGTGCAAGACCGCACCACCCAAGCCCCCCGCCGCCCGGCCGCGCCGCCTGCACGCCCGGCAGCGCCTTCCGGAACGGCTCCGGTGCCCGACGCCGCAGCCGGCCCTTCTTCCACCCCCGCTCCGGCCCCCGCCTCCGACGCGGCCCGCACGCCCTCGGCCGCGCGCCTGCGCAAGGAGCAGGCCATCCTCGCCGAGGCCGAGAGCCACTTCGCCCAGTTCGGCTTCGAAGGCGCCTCGCTCGACAGCATCGCGGCGGCCGCCGGCATCAGCCGGCACAACCTGCTCTATTACTTCCCCAGCAAGGAATCGCTCTACCGCCGCGTGCTCGACGACGTGCTCACCCAGTGGCTCGACGGCATGGAGGAAATGTCGCACGGCGAAGACCCCGCCCAGGCGCTGCGACGCTACATCGGCGCCAAGCTGCGCTCCTCGCTGGAGCGGCCGAACGCCGCCAAGGTCTTCGCCAAGGAGGTCATCGCCGGCGCCCCGCGCTACGGCGACGTCATCGCGGAGCGCGTGGGCCCCGTGCTGCGCAACGACGTGCGCACCTTCGAGCGCTGGGCGCGCGAGGGCCGCATCGCCCGCGTGAATTTCACGCACCTGATGTTCATCATCTGGTCGGTCACCCAGGCCTATGCCGACCAGCAGGCGCAGTTCGCCCTGCTGCTGGGCAAGCCGGCGCTCACCGAGCGCGACTATGCCCAGGCCGAGGCGCTGATCTGCCACATGGTGCTGCAGGGGCTGGCGCCGGGCGTCCCGCCGCCGGCCTGAGGAACCGCTCGCGCGCCGGTGCCGCTGCCAGGCCGGACGGGGCGGGCGGCCCGGCGCGAACGTTCAGATCGGCGGCAGGCCGCCCACCGTCAGCGCATCGCCCAGTGGCCCGGCCGCATGTGCCAGCCGCCCGGGCCCGGCTCCCAGCGGTGGGGCACCCACACCCAGCCCGCGCGCGGCGGCGCGGCCCAGTGGCCGGGGCGCCAGACGTAGCGGCCGCCACCCCATTCCCAGAAGCCGCCCACCCAGACATGCACCGGCGAAGGGGCGATGGTCACGGTTTCCACATACGGCGCCGGGGGCGCGGTGGGGGCGACCACGACGGCGCCCTGCTGCTCCACCACGACCTGCCGGGGCGGCGCCACGACGCAGCCCGACAGGGCGGCGGCCGCGAGGACCGCCAGGGCGCCCATGGCGCGGATCCGGCCGGATGCACGGCCAGGGGATGCGGGATTCGAGAGGGACATCGTGGGGCTCCATCGGATGGGAAACGGCATGCCCATTGAACGCGGCCGTACCCTTCTCGCCGACAACCGCCGTGTAAAGAAGCGCAAACGGCGCGCGCGACCCGGCGCTCAGCGCGGCAGGGCGTCCACCCGTCCAGCGGCGCTCCCGGGCAGCCGGAACGTCGCCACCAAGTCGGCCAGCTGCTGCGCCTGCATGCGCAGTCCCTGGGCCGCGGCGGTGGATTCCTCCACCAGGGCCGCGTTCTGCTGCGTCATCTGGTCGAGCTGGCTCACGGCCTCGCCCACCTGCCCGAGGCCGGTGCTCTGTTCGCGCGCCGCGGTGCTGATCTCGCCGACGATCGCCGCCACCCGCTGCACCGAATCCACGATCTCGCCCATGGTGCCGCCGGCGGCATGCACCTGCTGCGCGCCCTCCCCCACCTGCCGCACGCTGTCGCCGATGAGGGCGCCGATTTCGCGGGACGCGGTGGCCGAGCGCTGCGCGAGGCTGCGCACCTCCGAGGCCACCACGGCGAAGCCGCGGCCCTGCTCGCCGGCGCGGGCGGCTTCCACCGCGGCATTCAGCGCGAGGATGTTGGTCTGGAAGGCGATGCCGTCGATCACGCTGGTGATGTCGGCGATGCGGCGCGACGCCTGGGCGATGCCGTCCATGGTCGAGACCACCTGGCTCACCGCGTCCCGACCGCGCCGCGCGATCTCGCTCGCGGTGGCGGCGAGCGTGCTTGCCTGCTGGGCCGCATCGGCGCTGTGGCGCACGGTGGCGATCAGCTCTTCCATGCTGGCGGCAATCTCTTCCAGATTGGAGGCCGTGTGCTCGGTGCGCGACGAGAGATCGGTGTTGCCCGCGGCGATCTCCGCACTGGCGCCCGCCACGGACACGCTCGCCTGGCGCATGCCCACCACCAGTTCCGCCAACCGCTGCTGCATGCCGCCCAGACGCTCCAGCAGGGCGCGCACCTCGTCGCGCTGGCCGGCCGGCGCGGCCGGCACGGACGAGGTCAGGTCGCCCTCGGCGATGCGGTCGGACACGGCGGAGGCCTGCGCCAGCGGCAGCAGGATGGAACGCGACAGCGCCAGCGCGCAGCCCAGACTCAGCAGCAGCCCCACCAGCGATCCGCCGACGAGCAGCGCGATGCCCTGCCGCTCGCTCGCCTGGGCCTGGGCACGCGCCTCGGCCACCCGCCTGCGCTGGTAGTCGGCCATTTCCTCCACGGCCGCCGCATAGCGGTCGGCGGCGGGCCGCAGCAGCTGGCCCACGGCCTCGGGCGGCAGGGTCTCTCCGGACTGGCGCCGCTTCACCAGCGCATCGCGCGCGGAGCGGAAGGCGTTGCCCGCGGCATCGATGGCGCCGAAGATGCGCCGGGATTCCTCGTCTTCCGCCAGTGCCTCCAGGCGCTTGCGCACCTCGGTGGAACGGGCGGACGTGCGCTTTCTGTCGGCGTCCACGCGCGCGGCGTACACCGGGTTGTCTACCTCCAGCAGCGACTCGGCCCGCACCGCACTGACGAGCACGATGGATTCGAGTTCCTTGGCCAGCAGGGCGCGCTCGGCGGATTCGCCCCCCAGATCGTCCGCGATGTCCTGCAGGTTCATCAGCCGCCAGACGCCGACCCCGGCAGCCAGCGACATGACCAGGCAGATGGCGCCGAAGGCCAGGGCCAGGCGCAGGGAGAGGCGGGTGTTGTTCAGGGACATGGGCAGCAGGGCGCGACGGCCAGGCGGGGAAAGGCCCCGGTCCGCACGAAGCGTTCCGGAAACGGATTCCCTGCTTATCGGCGTGCCGGCCGCCGACTTGAAGTCGGCCGTACGCCCCCGCCGGATCCCTGCTCGGCAGGAGCGCTCAGTCCACCACCACCCCGGCCGACTGGATCACCTTGGCCCACTTGGCGGTTTCC
>Ga0308171_1001908_pt1 | contig 24839 bp, 22 predicted proteins | sample PhyGR1_FD_202135 | JGI IMG/M metagenome (GOLD analysis project Ga0308171, IMG submission 202135) | Phyllosphere microbial communities from UC Gill Tract Community Farm, Albany, California, United States - DLSLSG.R1 | ecosystem: Host-associated > Plants > Phyllosphere > Unclassified | place: USA...
ATCGTATCAAGCAGATGCGAGGCCTCGCGACGCGATATGACCGACGCGCTGATAATTACATGGCCGCCCTCAAGCTTGCCGCGACGAGGATATGGATCGCCTCAACTAATGAGTCCGTGGCCTAGGTCGTTGTAGAGCGTTCGACCGTTGGCGACCCATTCCGAGCCCTCAGTAAGTTTCCATTGCGAGAAGCTGGTTTGTCCATTGGGACGTAGTTCGTCGTATCGAGCGATGACCTGTTCGGCATTCATGCCCAGCGCCATCCCGTTGATGTCGAATTCCGCAGCATGCGATGCCGCAGCCGCCGTGCATGAAAGCACGATCGAGAGAATGATGTTTTTCAATTAAGCCTCCAGAAATCAGATCGAAGGCGATCGGCCAGTGGGGCGGACTTGCCAGAGGCTGCCAAGTATCAGCAGACCGAGAGCGATACTGCCGCTTCCCAGCGATACGGCACTGGACAACGAAAATCGACGTGTGGCGGCCGATCCGAGCATCTGCGACATTTGCCTGTTCGCGGCGTTCATTTCGCTCAAGCCGTTCAGTAGCGTGACGACGACGTAAAGGGCCATACCGGCTGCGACGGCAAGAGCACCGATCTCGATCATCCGCCGATACGGGCGTGCCTGTGGTGCAAATCGACTGCCGATGGAAATAAGGAACGCAAGAGGCAGGAGGTATGCCGTACCGCCCAGGAGATGCGGCGATGGAAGAGCGATACCGCCGCTGAACCCCATGGTCTTCAATGGTGACGATGGGAAGCGAAATTGCCGCCACGGAAAGTACGGCAAGCAGCGCCGGGATTACGATCTCTTTTCCGTTCGTGGACGGAAGCGAATGTTCATGTGTATGTGTCAAGGCCAGCCCCTATTTAGCTACGATAGCAGTGAGGCAGACGTTGCCCCCGGAGTGGACAATCAGGCAGCCGTCTTACCTATGGGGAAATTCCCGAGGGGGAATATACCCTGGCTCGCGGTTTGGAGACTTCGTTTCTCCGGTCATCGTCACCAGCCCGCTGATCGCACAGGGTAAAAATACCCTGTTCTACATGAGGACCGCTGATTCCAACGGGGCGGGAAGATTGCTACTTCAGCCATCAATCCGACAGGTAAGAAATCATTTGAAAACCAAGCCGGGAAATATCACAACCGCGATTTCGCGGGGGTCAAACAATCGCCTTCAAAAGCCAGGCAAAAGGTCAGTGACTTTTGATCTAAGTTCCTCTGGTAGCCGTCCTACCACAGGGCCGACATTATCTCGTTCTCGTCTTCTGAAGAACGAAGGGGACCAAGGAAGCCCTGTTAGCTTGTTCGTGACGACGAGCGTTTCCATGAACAAACCGCAAAGCTTTATCTGAACAGGATTGTCGATGATGAAACTATATTGATCGAGCAGGTCGATGTGTTTTGTGCAGTAGACTACGGTCACCCAGGGAACCTTTTGACCATCTCGCGTTGTCGCGAAACCTGCGTTCCGTACGAGGCACGGACGAAAGTAAGGACCGGGTTGTGTGGGTTTTTCCAAGTGCGGATACGCACACCAAACAAAATCCCACTTTTCTGGAAGTGGGATTTCAGAGATGCTATAAGGTGGCTTAAACTTCACGCTTGTCAGGCAACCTAATCAGCCATTCACAACTGTGTAGTCAACAATCTGGCCGTAGTTTTCTTCGATCATCGCGTCAAGCTTGTCAAAATAGTTTGGATCATAGTCTGGACCCACGCAAGCGTTGCGTTGATACTTGCTTGATACGAAATCTTGATCCGGACCGCGTGCGACACGCGTAGATGATCCCATCCCCCTAAGCGTACTAACACTTGAGGTGTGTGAAAATCTCGTATCGATTTTACGCTGTGCCATGACTCATCTCCTAACGCCTACATATAAACGGAAGATCAAACTTTCAAGTTCCAAAATCCGCTATAGCCTAGCGCGCCCTTACTCGGGTTGATCGGTTTTGCTGCCAAGCCCGTTGAGGTACCTTCTGTGTAAACGCACATTTTGTCAATGTGATACAACATTGTCGGAATTTCACAAGCTGTCGCACCTAGACGGACGAATGACCAGTCTTCTGCCCACTAACACAGCGAACACTCGTGCCCTAATTGGAACCGAATCGGTTCGTGGGAGCTACGATGAAGCTGGAGTGAAACCTTGGCTCCACTGATATCTCGGAACACGTCCATTGAAATCACAATCGGTCGAGGCGGCTGCGAGGACGCCATCAAAGCGCTATTACCACCCGGACATCTACACGGAATGCCGAAAACAAAGTACGAGAATTTCGAGGACTATTCGAACGTCAAGCGGAATGAATCTGACAATAGAGTATTTTTTCTGTACACCTTGGGCGACCAGCCATAATTTTTCGGACTCTTCATTCTTGGTCGCGTTACAAGCTATAGGGTCAATTTCCGCTAGCCTAAGGAGGCTCCTTCCGCGATACGCTCTACGACGTAGCCATGTGGGAAAAATATGTCGTTTCAGCCATTGCACTCGGAGATTGACTCGGTAGCATACGTCTCGCGGGCGACCTGGGGGCTGTGATCGTGTCTAGACGTTTATTGCTTTTGGCGATTGCTGCATCGACTGTTTGGTGCAGAGCCGCTTATGCGGATGTCACCATCGAGCGTTTGCCGATAGAGAACTCTTCACCGATTATCCTGCTTAAAGGTGACTTCACTCCTACCGACAATCCTGACCTGCTTGCCAAGGAAGTCGTGACGAGTGGGGCCAAGGTAATCACCTTCAATAGCGACGGTGGCAACGTCGTTAAGGCGATGGCCTACGGGCGGATGATCAGATCGCTTGGGCTGTCTACCTTACAGTTGAGATCGTCGCAATGCGCATCCGCCTGCGCATTGGCATTCGTGGGAGGTGCAACCCGGCAGGCTGAGCCCGGAGCTATCGGCGTGCATCAGTCGTCTTTTTCCCCCGACACAGAGATCGAAGGTCGGACAGCCGTCGCGGCGGTTCAAGCGCTGACAGCCCAGATCATGACGTATCTGTTGGAAATGGATGTTGACCCCAAATTGCTCCAACTGAGCCTGTCCGTCCCCAGTGACGACATGCGTTATCTCACCGCCAGCGAAATGCAGAATTTCAGGGTAACCAAAGGCACTCTCATAGAAACGCCCGATCGCGCGCCTATTATCGCAGCCGAATCAAATGCAGCTGTGACACCCCCTGAAAAAGACGAGACACCTTTGCCGACCGTTGAACAGAGAGCCATCGCCTTCGTAAACGACTATCACGACGCCTGGTCACGCGGAAACAGGGACGCACTTGCTTTCATGGAAAAGGCATATGCCGAGACCGTGGAATTTTATGGCAAGGCGACACCAAGAGCCACCGTCATGGGTGAGAAACTTGACTTTGCCTCGCGGTGGCCGATCAGGGCCTACAGCGTGAAGTCGGGTTCAACGAAAGTGACGTGCGAGGACACTTGCAAGGTAGAGGGGGTGGTTGACTGGTTTGCGAAACGCGACGTCGGAGACCGGGTGTCTTCGGGCACGGCGGAGTTTTCGGTTGTTTGGGAGCAAGGCACTGGGACGATCCTTTCCGAGACCGGTAAGGTCATCCAGTTAGACAAGGGTGTTTCAGGACCGGTCCGCTTGATATCCCAGTGGCAAGACGAAAACGGATCGTGCCGTGGTGGTAGCGGCGACTCTGACCAAACCATGGCAGCCTGCGAGAGACGCGAAGCCATCGGAAATAAGTTGCAGACCGTCGGCTGGTGTTATGGTCGCGACGGCGAATACGGGTATCAGATGCAATGGCATGCCTGCGGGACGACCTCGAACCGTCCGGAGGGAGCAGTGGCCGCCGCGAAATCGGCCATCGCCAGGCCAAACCCGGCGAGCTTTCCGGTTCGCGCTCGGTTTGCGGGAAAGACCGTGATGCCGGATTTCAGGGGTCGTGATCGCGAATTCAACAGCTTCAGAACGCGTATCCGTGACGGAATGCGTGAAGGTCCGAATTTTGCTGGCCGTTATACCCTGATCCAGATCGGTTGCGGTGCCGGCTGCTCGTTTGTCATTCTGGCAGACAACCAGACTGGTCGTCCCGCATCGTTTCCCCGTGGAGGCGAGGAGCATATGTATCTGAGCCTGGACTATCGTCGCGATAGCCGGCTGGTTGCTACCCAATGGCTGAACAGCGAGACCAGCACATGCGTCGTTGAATTCTTCGATTTCGATAAGGACGCCTTTAAGCCAATCAGCAAAACCGAGATTGGCAACGAGGAAGCCTGCAACAGAACGGCAGCCGAAAACCTGCGTTGAGGCCATACCGCAGAGGGACTTGCGCTTTCATGCTACTTATAGCTGGTCGAGTAATCGGCGACGGCACAGGCATTCGGCCCGCCCTCGCAAATCATAAGCTCCGTGGAGCATTCCTCGATTTCAGGCAGGCTTCACACCTATCCACTCTGCCAACGCATATGCGATCGCAGGCACCCACGACGATGCGGCGGACGCGAGATATCGGTGCCGATGCCTTGAGCGCCGAACCGTCGTCTCTCGGTCGCGTTCGGTATAGGCACCACAGTACCCGCATTCGACGGCGATGATTGATCCCTTGAGCGATCGCAATGTAGGTCCCTGACCCACGCTTTCCGTGATTGTTTGAAAAACTTCGATCCGGCCGGTTACTTAGCGGCGAGTGTTAGAGCCCTCATCCATCCCGGTTTTTATGGCGATTACAAATGCATCACACCTTTAATAGCCGATTCTACCGGCCTGGCTCTGTTCATTCGCTATTCCGAACGGCTGGCGGTAAGCGGGCATCGAGCCGTCTGTCGGAAGTGTCGGCGACAGTTGTGACAACGCTCTCGCCGAAACGATTAATGGTCTTTACAAGTTGAGGTCATCCATCGGCGAGGACCGTGGCGAAACTTCGAAGCCGTAGAGTTCGCCACTTTGGAATGGGTCAACTGATTCAGTAACCGCCGCCTTCTGGAACCCATCGGCAACATACCGCCAGCCGAAGCCGAAGAACAATATTACGCTATGCTGGACGCACCGGCCGTGGCAGCATAACTTAAACGAAATGGCCTCCGGCAGACCCGGCGTGGATCATTACCCTAAATCGGCCGTGCCCTTCGTCGTCCGGGTCGACGGTTTCAATGATGTTCACATCGGGCACTCTCATCACGGGATCACATCATCCCAGCCGCCACCGTTTAGTTAGGACATCGACATGTCGAGCGTGACGAGCTTCGTATGATGTGAGATTCCATTCGAGTATGTGAGCCAGCTCTTGAGCGCTAGCATAGGTAGCCCTCTTCGAGGAAGAGGTGCCATTTCCTAGACCAAAGTAAACCTTGATCTTGTCGGCATAGGGAAGGTTGGATGCGCTGGAATTTTTGCGCGACGTCAGAAGGACGAGGTTTCCTAAAGTATCGGTGATGCGAACCCTATCGACTTCCTCAAATGAGTCCCAACCACCGCCGGGATTTTGGGGCAAGATGTGTTCTACGGTCTTCTGCCCGGTCCAGTCGACTGGCTGCTCGCTGAGTAGACGGTCGAGCCGCTCGAGGATAGCTCGCACGACCCGCGTCGGAAATTTATTATAGAGCGCGCTACCGAGCGCTTCTCGGCCTTCCTGAGCTTCACCAGGCGTGAGCCGAAGCGATTTCTGGAGCCTCTCAGGGTCGCTCATGGCTTTCAGGATTTCAACATATCGGTTCATACGCTGAGTGTCATATTTTCGAGATAGTTGTAACATCCACGCGATGCCTTTTAGACCCTCTAGCGTCTCCAGCAAGGAGCCGGGCTGAAGGTTCAATGACGCTGCGAGTGCGACGGGTATCCAGTCCTTGTTAGGCACCAGCGACAGGCCTGCGAGTGCTTCCTGCGCTGCGGTCCTCATCTCCTCTGGAAAACCAGTTGCGTCTTTTTGAATTAAACGTTCGTATTGTATTTTCGCCGGAGCCAACTCCTTGTCGAGAAAATCCCGTACGTCCGCTGGGCTGGCGTCTTTGAATCGCTCGGTGTAGGCATCGCTGAGGGTCCTACGATTTTTGCCCTCTTCCTTTATGAACCGAAGCGTTTCGAGAAGTCCTTCAAATTCCTGACGCCCTAATTCATTCTCGTAATTGCGCCACCGTTGGGCTTGATGCTTCATCTCTTCTTCGTCGCCGAACTTAGCAAGCAGGTCTGCTTTGATCACGTCGGCGTTCGTCAAATCCAGACCCCGATCGTTGAGCACTTTGAAAATTCGAAGTGCGGCTGCTCGCGACTCCGTGCTTACGACAACCAGGACGCACTTGTTGATTAGGAACGTTACGAGCGACTGCCGGGTGGTCTCGGCTAGCTCAAGAACCATGGACCTTAGGACCTGCGAGTTGGCCCACATATTTTTTTGAGCTTCCGTTTTGGGCTGCTCCGAAGGCTGCGCTTTAGCGGTTGCTCCCGGTCGCTGAACCGACTCCTTAAAGAAGACCCTGTCGTCCTCATGCGCTTTAAGTCTGATCGCTTCCTGCTGATTAAGGAAGGCGTTCGGCTCGATATAAACTATGGAATCGAGTGCCGACCGTTCTTGCGGTATAGTAGCGAGATCGCGGAGGACCGCACCGAGGATCGTAAGCGTCGTCAGCCGTTGCTGTCCGTCCAGAACCTGCCCGACCAACTCCCCTGGTGGCTTTATGAGCACAATACTTCCAAGAAAGTAAGGCTCGTCGGTCGCCTGCTCCATCGCCTCCAATAGGTCAACTAAGAGCTGGCCAGCTTCCTCGGTTCGCCATGCATATGGTCGTTGATATCCTGGTATTTCATGCAGAAATTTGTCACCCAAAACTTCGAAGACTGTGTGTTGATGAGCTGTAATCACGCTGTTTCCCCCACAATTTTTGTTAACTGAAAGGCAACTTATGCAATCTTATCGTGATTCTCATCTGGAAACTTTACTAGCGGCAGCTACCCTCGAACTTTATCAAGTACTTTCACAACTCAGGGCGGGGGCCACTCGTAGAAGACTGTAACTGGCGTGAAGTCACTTGTAGCTACGAGTTCGTAGCAAGAGTAAACCTCGGAGAAAATGGTTTAGGCTTCCGATAGCATGGACGAAATCCAATGGTTGCGATTCCCCGCCCTGTTTTCCTTGAAGAGCCAGTCAGGCGATCGCTTTACGCTCGACTTGACCGCGTGGATTTCTTGAGCGATCAGCCCTACCGCCGCGCTGCTTTCGAATTCGACGGCATCGACGCCGACGACGTGGATGACGCGAAGGGAGAGGTCATACCTTTCCTCAAGAAGAACCAGTCCTTTGGCCTCGCCAAAATCGTCACGACGCCTGCTCGGTTCGAAGATGTCTTGGGCGCACCTCCCGTTGTCGGGACTTGGTTTCGGCTTAAACTCGAGCCATCTCTATCGTCAGGATTAATGACTTGGCATTCACAGCTTGGAGACGATGGATACTATTTGCAGTCTCGCACTACGACCGTCAGTGGCTTCCCCCTCGTTGATCCCTTGGCACAGCCGACAGGACCAGCCCCTAGAAGCTTGGGGGCGGCGGCGAGCCGCCCTAAGCTTCCCAAGAGCATCGCTGAGCTTTCTAGAGTTGCGACAGTCCACAGCAACTGGTCAGGCGTCATGGGTCTTCTGAACGCGTTGCCGTTGCCTGTGAGGATCGTAGTCAGAGACGTAGGGCAGGCAAGCTTTTGCTCTTTTCTTGACAGTAACGGTGAATCCTTCGCTCACTTTGACACCGGCCTTCCTGTGTCCTTTAACGGGAAGACCGCTCCAAGCGTGATCGAGATCGCTCCCGCAGGCCAGCAAACTGTGATCCTGTCCCACTTCGATTGGGACCACTTGCATGCCCCTTACACCGTCCCGAGTTTGTTCGATGCCAATTGGATTGTGCCGAGTCAGAGACTTGGTCCTGGCGCGGCCCGCCTCGCGCTTATCATAGCGCGCAATGGGCGGCTCCATGTCTGGCCTACCGGAAAGGTGAGTTTCAATCCTCTGGCTTACTCCGTGGGTTCGTGTTTCGGACCAGTCGCAAGTATAAATGATACAGGCCTTACAGTTCGGGCGACGCTCGCCAGTGGTAAGGTGGCCCTCCTTACGGGTGACGTGAATTACTCCCTCTTGCCGAAATCTATGCGCGGCGCTTGTGACTACCTACTCGTCAGTCATCACGGTGCGAAAATGAAGCATGGTCCCAAACATATCCCTAAACCGAAAAAGGGCGGAACCGCAGCCGTTTCCTTTGGCAGTGGCAACACTTATCGGCATCCCCACAGTGCCACCGAGACGGACCACGCCGCCGCAGGCTGGGGAACATGGGAAGCAACTGCCGGTACTCAGTATATCAGACCACGAGGAGATCGATATTTTGACTAGGTGGCCACGGCCGAAGTCTTCCTCCCCGCACAGAATTGCAATTCCCACTATCTCGACAGGATGCAACGGTTTCATTCCGAGAGAAATTTAATCACAGACTTGGAAAGTAAGAGCACTATGCTCGAAGTGTAACGAGGTGACCCTATGTAAGACATCCACTGCGGTTAATTGCATCTATCGACCGTCTCGATTGTTTTGACAAAAGTTCAGAAATGACTTTGCTCGACAAAAACACCGCTCTTCAGTCCGTTGGTGTCTCGGTTTCCATTGCAGATACTGCGACATTTATGTCCGTTCCTGTCGCCGGCACGACAAGGCCGTGCTCGTAAGAACTTTGATTCGCGCGGAGTTTCACATTTTTGTGTGGACGCGCTACTGCCAAAAGTTTTTTTTGCTCACCCTGCTGCCGCAACCCGCGTGCTTCGTGTAAAAGAAAGCCGCGCGCGAGCGTTTGGTGAGTCTTTAAATTGGTATGTAAATGACCCTTACATGTGGTGCCCTGTTTTCCGGAATCGGCGGATTTTGCCTCGGATTTGAGCAGGCAGGGTTCAAATCGAGCTGGGCGGTCGAGATCGACGACCACGCGGCTGAGACCTACAAGAAAAATCTGCCACATGTGCGGCTTGTCCAAAAGAGCGTGACGGAAGTTGACGTTCAAAAGGATGAACTGACGCCTGTAGATATCCTTCACGCAGGTTTCCCTTGCCAGAGCTTTTCCCAAGCGGGTGAAAAGAAAGGTTTCGAAGACCCCCGCGGGAGACTGTTCTTCGAAATAATCCGGATCATTGAACAGTTCGGAGAAAACAAGCCCAAGGTACTCGTACTCGAGAATGCTCCCTTTCTTCGATATGGCGAGGGCGGAGCGTGGTTCCTCGAGATTCAAAAAGCAATCCAGAAGGCGGGATATTGGTTCCGTGCTGACAACGCACAAGAACTTAGCGCGTTCGAACTTACCGAACTCCCCCAACAGCGCAACCGCCTCTTCATGGTCGCTCTGTCTATGGAGCATTTCAACAGCGGGCGATTTACATTTCCTTCTACCAAGAACGATGCACCGAAGCGTCTCCGAAACTATATTAGCTTCGACGAGAGCGTCGCTCAGGAGTATTATCTCGACAAGGAAAATCGCTACTTTAAGATGATATCAGGTGCAGTGACCGACCGAGAGCGAATCTACCAACTCCGCAAATACGAGGTCCGCGCCAAAGAAGCGGGAGTGTGCCCGACACTGACAGCAAACATGGGTTTGGGCGGGCACAACGTCCCCTTCATCATGAATGGTCACGGTCTACGCAAACTTACGGAAGACGAATGCCTCCGGCTACAAGGTTTTCCAGAACATTTCATATTTCCAGAGGTTGTACCGCGGGCAAAACGGTATACACAGGTTGGAAATGCGATCGCAGTGCCTGTTGCCAAGCTTCTCGCGGATCGTGTCAAATCAAAGCTTGCTGACGGGGTGTGACATTGTCGAAAATTGGCTTCGAGTTCCCAATCGATGCTTCGGGTCAATGGGAAGGCTTCAATGACTCAGGCATGGAACACTTTACTGGCAATCCGTTTCAGCATGTAGGACGCGAAGTTCCTCAAAATACTCTTGATGCGAAAGCCGGAAATCCAGCACGCATCCTCATAAGCTTGACGAAGGTTTCTCCGTCCGAGATACCAGACATATCGAGCTTTTCGAAAACGGTCGACAAATGTTTGGACGCCGCCACTTCAGAGAATAATGAAAAGGCGATCAAGTTCTTCGAGAATGCCCGTGGCTTGTTGAAAAAAAAAGAGCTGCTGGTGCTCCAGATCGAGGATTCCAATACGACCGGAGTAAAAGGACCGTGTGAGAACGGACGTCCGTTCTTTGCGCTATTGAAGGCAACAGGCCAAAGTCAGAAGTCAGACACGTCGACAGGCTCCTACGGCATCGGCAAGCTCGCTCCCTTCACCGTCTCTGGACTGCGAACCGTATTCGTCACTACCGTGTGGAAAGACGATAAGGACCAGTGGCACCACTATGTCCAAGGTAAATCAGTCCTAATGTCACATTATGACGGGAAGAAAGTCCGGCGGGGAACGGGGTTCTGGGGTGCGGTCAACGGGTGTTTGCCAATAACATCGATGACTGAGGATGTGCCTGCCTGGTTGCAAAGAACCCATGGCGGCGAGATTTCGGGATACGCCGGAACAACTTTGAGCATCCTTGGCTTCGATGCCGTGAAGGATTGGCAGGACGTCATCGCGGCAAATATAGTAATGAACTTCTTTGGTGCAATCAAACGAGGCGAGCTTGAGGTTTCGATCGATGGGAGCCACGAGATAAATTCGGCGACCCTCGAAGAGCTCCTTGCGAACCCAGCTCTTGCCAAAGTCGCTGACGAACAAGAAGGCGAGACCGGTCATTTCAAGACGATCCAGAGTTACCTGGTCGCTCTTGAAGGCGGCGAAGGCGTGGCTATCGAAAATACACAGAATCTCAATCTCGGCGACTGCGAGGTCCGGATTTTCGTCGGCGACGGACTTCCCAAAAGGGTCGCTTTTTTGAGAAACGGAATGCTCATCACGGAAGACCTGCCGGGATTAAAGCGCTTCGGCGAATTCAAGGATTTCGTTGCAGTGCTGGAATGCACCAGCACCAAGGGTCAGGCTCTCATGCGGGGGATGGAGCCTCCCCGCCATGACGCTTTTGAGCCGGAACGTCTCCCGCCCGACAGAAGGTCTATTGGCAGAACTGCTTTGAAAGACCTCGCAGCTTTCGTTCGGGACAAGTTGCGACGGCACGCTCAAGACGAAGTGAAAGATATCACCAATCTCGACGAGATGGCGGATTTCTTTGCTGACGAAGAGGAAGAAGGTGATGCCAAGAAGCAGGAGGAGAATCCAGTCGGCAAGATTGTGATCAGGGCGCGCCAGGTAAAGTTGAAAATCCGCGCACCAACTTATATTCCGACGCCAAATGCCTATATCCATGACCTAGAAGACGGTCTCGATAATCCTGACGACGAGCAGCCCGAGGGTGAAAATTCTGGGTCTGGCGAGGGCGGCACGGGGATTCCAACGCCTAACGAGACGTCTGACGGTGATTCAGCAAGCACCGGCGGCATGGGCAGTAGTCAAGGCGGTTCATACACCGCTACACCTATTAGAGACGTGCGCGCCGTTCCGCTTGCCGACAAAAATAAGCGACGTATCGCATTTACCCCGTTGCAAAACGTTATGGGGCGAGTTCAATTGCAAGACTCCGGCGCAGATACCGATCGACCGCTCAAAGTCGTAGCGTCTAGTATGGGAAAAATTGTAAACGGACTGGTTGATTCCTTGCCCATGACCGCAGGAAAACGGATTATATTGGAGGTCGAGTTGGATCGAGAATTCGTCGGCACCATCAAGGTCATTGCCGATGCAGTTTGATCTTCTGCGTGCTTTTCCTTATCCAGTCCTTCGGACATCCGTCGACGATTATATCGATGGCGATATTCAGGCCACAATTGAGTTCACGGAATCTGAAGACCAGCAGGAGCTTACGGCGAACGTTTCGTTCGCTTTGTCCGTCCCGGAAATCATAAAGGAGATCGAGGCTGGACGTGCAGCGTACGTCGTTGTCTTCGCCTGTCGTGATACGTATTTCCGTAAAGCGGTGACGAGTAACACATCGAAGTTTTCTCAAGGCTTCCCCGTAGGTTACATCCGCGGAGAAGTCCTGATTTATCCGTACGTTGTGGCGAAGACAAAAATTGAAAATTTTACATGCAAGTGGATTAACTCTGAGTTCGGCGAGGGACCGTTCACTTTCGAGCAGGGTTCGGCGCTAGCACTGGAAGTTCCCCAGTCTGTGTATATCGACCGCGATGCCTTTAAGCCCATCAGCTCGGTCTTCCAGTTGATAAAGGGCTACGACGTGCCGGACAATAAGTGGCGGGTCGATCCTTACAATGAGAAGGTTTCGATTTTTGTCAGTCCGGATACCAAAGCGAAGATCGACCTAGCTAGAAACGACAGCAGCAAGAAGTCGATCCTGCTCAATTCAATATATTTAGGCGCGGTAATCGAGTGTGTTTCGCTTTTGAAGTACGATCCCGAAGAAGTTAACGACTATCGTTGGGCCCACATTTTTCGAAACCGTTGCGCTGAGATGTCGATCCCACTCGAAAAGCAAAGCGCTTCGTCCATAGCTCAAGAGTTGATGAAGCATCCAATGAAGCTTATTGACGCGTACTTTTTTAAGGCAGACCCATGAAAGCTCGACTCCTTAAAGGCGCGACCGTCGAAGAGCTTCGCAATGCTGTACCCAACCAACTCGCCCAGTATAGGACCGGCGACTTCGACAGCCTAAAAGTCGATTCGTCCCAATGGTTTGAGTTGGACGTTGAAATTGACGAAGCTCACTTGGAAAAGATGCACCTGTCAAAGGGAGCAGACCACTACGAAGTCGACAACTGCATGGTCCTCTACACCACCTTCAAGGAGTTGAAGCCCTATCAAGCTCGCGAAGAGCGGCTTTGGGTGTACTACGTGCACACTCATCTGCTTGAATATTCGAGACAGCGGTGGCCAATTCCTGCAGACGACGAACAGGCAGTCGCCCACATTCGCCGTCATTTCTTCGCTCGGGACAAGCGGCAGAGCGAGCGTGACAACGCGGCCTCGCGACTGTGGTGGATGGCACATCTGTGTGCAAGAGTGCCGTCGTTGGAGACGGAAACGGCACTCAAGGCGTTTCTTCTTAAATCGGACGTCCGCGCAAATTTGGTGGAGAGGCCGACCACCTCGCAATCGGCAGAGCTGTTTGGAGCGATCCTGCAAAAGCTTGTCGCTTCTTACAAAGGGAATAGAAAGCTCTTCGAACGCAAAGCGTTTCGTGCGTTGATGGCTGAGATCAACTCCATCGGCGGTTTTAAATTGATCGACTGTCTAGATTCCGAGCAAGCGAGTGACGTGGTCGGCGATCTCATCTCCACGAAGCTTTTGCTTACCGAGATTTGAGCTGACACATAGCGGTAGCGACCCACCTGCCTGTTATGCTCATGAAAGGCTCCTGTATGCAGAGCCAACATAGCGACCGGGCCGGACTAAAACTGGTGCATTCTGCTACCGAATGGCAGGATGATGTCTGTCTGACGCGTTTACGATCCATGCTCAGTAAGACTGTCTACCATGGTGTTTTCGTTGCGGTCCATCCATGAAGCCGCACACTTATTTTTCCATTTGGATCACCTAACCCCTAGTCGCGACACTTGCATGTGTTTAGTTTTGTGTATAGTGTAATGACGTCAAAAGGGAAAAGATGATGGAAAAGGTCAAAAACGCTCCGGTCAAATATGTGATCGGTGTGGTCCGTTTTCCTCCTGTCGCTGACCTAGACAAGTTTGCTGGAGCGATCCAGGCCGCCTTAGGAGACGAATATCCTTTTGGTAGCAGCCCGCGGTTCACCGAACTCAGCATCAAGGTCGATGAAAAAGGTGTAGAGGTAACGCCGCAGGAAGTCGCCCTCTGGCAGTTCCTGAACGCGGATCGGACCTGCGGAATCATCGTGAACCAAGGACTGGTCGGTTTGCACACGACGGCCTACGAAAATCACGAGGATTTCCTTGGCAAGCTGTTACGAGTCGTTGAGGTGGCTAGGGGCCTCGAAGGCAATCCTCTGCGTTTCGTGGAGGCGCTAGCACTTCGTTACGTGGACCTGATCGCGCCTAATGAAGGCGAGCTGCTGTCCGACTACATGCAGGCCAAGCTCCCGACCGACATCGGTATCGATGGCCTCGACATGAATGACGGAGTCAACGTGCTGGGAATGAAGAGTTCGGTCGGAAACATCCGACTGCAGGTTTTCCTCAATCCCAAGACTGTCCTGCCGACCGACCTGATCTCGCCGCTGTTTGTGGATAGCGGCTGGAACTGGGAACTACCTGAAGGGCAATTCGTTACGATCGACACCGATCACGCGACCGTCTACGCGCCGCCAATCGAAGTTGAAAAGATCGACATACGAGAACATATGTTCAGCCTCAGGAAACCGATTAGTGATATCTTCAAGAAAATCGCGACACAACACGCGATGAAAGTTTGGGGATTGGAATAATGAAAAACGTAAATACCAATCAGAGCCTAATCATCATCAATTATCCGCCGGTTGTTCGCGGCCTCGTTCTTGCGGTGGGAGTGGCCTCCGCTTCAACGGCGTATGCGGAACGCCAGCGCATGGCCGCGCCTGAAACAGGCTTGACCACGCCGTGGTACAAACCCTCCGATGTCGCTGAGTCAGGGCATCACATCAGCTTGTTGGAAATGGTGGCCGAGCTAAAAAAGGGCGGTTTGCCCGTTGCGTCTATCGCCCAGTTTGCTGGCGTGGAGCGCAAAACCGTTTACTCGTGGCTTGATGGTAGCGCCACGCCGCAACCCGAACGCGAGGAACGGGTGGCCGAAGTGTACCCCGTTCTCAAGGAGCGTTTCGAGGGCGACTTCGTTCTTATGTACCGTGTCCTCCGCGCGAAGGACCGAGACGGGAACAGTCTCGAGAGCCTGTTCCAAGCTCCGAAAATTGATGTCGAGGCTGTAAAGAAGTTACTCGCTGTCCTCGACACTTCGATCAACACTATCAAGGCAGCCGAGGCGCACAAGAAGGCGAAGTCTTACAAGGAAATGGCGGGAAGAAACGCTGCGATCGACGAATCCCCGGTTGCTGTGTTCGAAGACATCTGATCTCTTTGGTGACGACGAGATTCTGAAGAGTTCGAGATGGCATCATTTGAGGAGGAGGCCGCCCAGCTTTTGAAGGCCGGGTGGCAGCAGTGTTCGACGTTCTACCCCAACGATAAGGTCGGTGGCGACCTCGGACTGTCCGAGGGCGCTATCCTGCTTGTGCTAACCCAAGCTTGCTCTGTAGTAAGCACGCCCCTCGAACGCGATCCTGTCTTGGAGCTGATAGTCGGAACCAAGCTCCAGAAATTCAATCCTAGGGCTCCAGAGACACGGGGCGGCAATGCGCGCAAGCTCCATGTCGAACTGGGAGCCGACGGTACCCGCGCCGCTTACGAACTCGACATTTACCAGCGTCACTTCATTCCCCGAAGCCTGTTTCTGAATTTTTCGCCTAACGGCCCAGCCTGTACAGAGGAGGACGCTACTAGGGTCGGCAACTGGGTCGGACGGTTCTACACTCGTACTGCGTTTCCGAATGCGCTAGTTATAGGATTGAGAGCGGAAGGTTTTCAGAAACGGCTAGAGGAGGTTCTCTCCAAAGATGCCAAAAACGGGGAGACGGTACACGAACAAGTTCGGGCGTTTTTCGGCGCTTGGTCACCGAACGATGAGACCGGTCCGTATACGCTAGAACTTCATATTGCAGTGCGGTCTCTCGATGCCGTGGATGAGCTGAACGAGATTTTGAACGAGGCTTTCGGTATCGCTCATCCGGAAGCCGAGTTAAACCTCGGCTGCGTTGTCGTAACGATATACGTCCACGAAGCCTCAACCCTCACGCTCGAAAGCGTTGAAAGGTTACGACGGATAACGGATTGGGACCTTCTCAGTGGACTCAAAGAAGAAGCCTGATCCCGCATAAGGGCTGACCTCGATCTCCGCCTCTATGCTAGGCGTTCATCCAATTATCTTAGACCCCGAGGCAGCCCTCAAATTTCTTTTCGCCGTTTGCTGTCGTATGCGGGCTTCACGCTCCGCGTTCCCTCCGCGCCAGTAACCGCCATCCGGCGGCGTTACCATCGCTTGCGCGGCTATCCCCTGACCTTGATAGAGGCTTTATTAGCATCCTATAGAGACCACACCACTGGAGATCATGGGTAGCTAATTGGTCTGTTGTAATCCGCGAAAAACATCTATTAGCAAACGGCTGACTGACAGCGCTCGTTAACCATAACGAACAAAGTGCACTGATCCGGGGCACAAACTGTGTCGATTCCGACCTGAAGCACTATGCACGGTCAAATAAATCGGTATTGAGAAATGACTGACCGAAGGAGCCCAGGCGATGAACGAGATAGGCATACGAGCAAAGTAATAAACCGGACGGAAAATCCGTCTGCGTCGTTACCGTATGTCGTCATAGTGTTCAAGCCAAGGAGGGCTCCATGCATTTCGCACGTCAGGTTTCCCGTCACATCAAGCTCGATCGCGCAGGCCTCGGTTTCCTGAGCATGCCTGCTATCAACCCGCGCACGTTCGGCCACGCCAACCGCCTTTCGGAGAACGGCAATGCCGAAGCCGGGGACTGCGGCATAACGCGGCATCGTCGTAGGAACGACGACTGAAACCAAGTTCTGGAACGAGCCGGTTGCCGAACGTGCCGTGCGCAAGCCTCCGGCGACGCACGCCAAGACTTTACGCGGCTTCTCGGTCTTCCAGAAAACGGTGCTCTATCACGAGAGCGACCTAGAACGTCGGTTCTCCACGTACCTGCAGCTTCGCAAGGACGTGAAGGCGATCTACTCCCAGTATCCAGTCTTGCTCCACCGGGACGCCGACGAAGTCTGGCGGGAGCACATCTGCGACTACTGTGTGGTCTTTGAAGATGGCCACACCGTCGCAGTAGCGGTCAAGCATGGCCGTAAGACGGCGTCGATGGACGACCTCATTGCCCGCATTAAGGCCGAAGGGTTTCTGAGGAAGAATCCGAATGGCAGCACCACATCCGGTGCAGTCCATGACATCCGACTGATCACGGAGCGCAATGCGACCTACGGCGTCTACGAAAACGCGCTGCGCATCCTGCGTGCCCGGCGTATGCGTGACGATGCCGAATACGACCGTGCGTTGGAGATCGTCCAGACTTTGACCGGTCGTTTTCGCTTCGGCGAGTTGCTTCGCAATTGCAGCGACCATGCAAAACGTCGCACGGCGCTCTTGCTACTGATCGACGAGGGGGTCGTTGTCACGGAGACATCGGGACCCATCGACGATCTCACCATGCTTATGGTTCGGCGGTAACACCGAACACCCAATCACCCAAAAACCATGTCTGTAGCCCTAAAGGAGCCTATGATGCTGCATTCCTTTCCGCTTCCGCACGTCTTCGACCACGCCGTTGTGAACATGAGCCGTCAGGACCGATACACCGACAACAACGTAAACTGGGTACCGATGGCGCGCGATGCCGATGGCTACCGTTTCTGCAACGAGATCGACGGCGAACACGAAGTGTTTGTGTCACATCGCGAAATCTACACGCGTCTTGCCAGCGGCAAGGCAACCATCCGTCACACGTACAACGCGCCTGAAAACCAAAAACTGCGCGCGGTGTTCGGTGACAAAACCTTTGAGGATATTACCGGCAAGAAGCGGCCTCTCGCGCTGTTCCGTGAAAAGCTGATCAAACGCTACGATGACGAGTATGGACATATGGAGAAGAAGCCTCGCTTCAAGAAGGGCGTTCTCCAAGCGAAATTGTGCCAATGGCGCAACGAAATCCTTATCGAGCAACTCGGACTGAACGAACAGAGCCGTGCCGATCAGATGGTGCAAATCGCAGGTTTCCCAACGCCCTCGGTGAAGACCTTCCGAAAGGACTGCAAACGCTATTACGAATGCGGGGAGGATACCCTGGCACTCGTCCACCGCCATCATGGCCCCGGACTGCATCTCCGAGCAGCGGATCACGAGTCCGTGGCATTCGCACACAAAGAAGCCCGTGAATACATCTCGCCGCTCAAGCCTTCGATGGCGCAGGTGTATCGCAACTACGAAGCTGCGCTGGCCGCTGAAAATGCCAAGCGTGACTTCAAACTCGAGAAGATCAAGCGCGGTAAATTCGAGGCGATCATTTCCAAGTTCGATGCTTTCGACGTATGGGATGGTCGTCATGGTCGTGCTTCCGCGCTCAAACACTTCACCATGGCGAAAAGGGGCATCGACGCTCTCAACGTAGGGCAGCGCATCGAAATCGACTTCTGGAACGTCGACCTGATGTCGCTTTTCGTCGAAACCGGCATGTGTGCAATTCTTCCTCCTGCCTATCGCCAGGCAATCGAGGGGAAACGCATTTGGTTCGTGGCGGCAATCGACGTCGCCACCCGCTACATTCTTGCCTTCAAGGCGAGCTTGAACCCGAACTCCGTGTCGGCCGCCGCCGCGATCCGCATGGTCATGAGCGACAAGCGCCACATCTCGGAATTGGTCGGCGCTGAAACACCGTGGTTCGCATTCGTCCAGCCGCGAGACATCTTCAGCGACAACGGCAAGGAGTTCGCCAACAAGCGGGTGGAGTCAGTGATGCGATCCGCCGGGATCACCTTCAACCGACCCCAGGCGGGCAAACCGGCGGCTCGCCCGTTCATCGAAAGCCTGTTCCACTCGATTGGCCCCCTTATCGCCGCTTACTTCGCAGGGCGGACGTTCGGCTCGATCGACGAAAAGGGGGATTACAATCCCGAGCACAACATCAGCCTGTTGGCGGACGAGGTCGTCAGACTGTTCATCTTCGCCATCTGCGACATCTATCATAACAAGCCCCACAGCGGACTTGGTGGCGCGACGCCGCACAACGCCTGGATCAGGGCGGTACGGGAACACGGGATCGAATTCCCCAGCCAAGACCCGGAGCAGATGCTGCACGTCTTCGGTGAGCGTTACCAGCGCCGTATCGGCAGTCAGGGAATTCCATTCATGGGTATTCCGTACGGGAACGAAGAACTCCACCGCCAACGGACCACGCACGGCCAGATGGTATTCGAGATCAAGGTCGATCCCGAAAACCTCGAACACATCGCCGTTCGTGGAGACAAGGGATGGTTCATCGTCAAGAACCTAGTCGGTCTCGAGCGTGGTGTGTCACTAGCGGAATGGATCGCGGCGCGCCGCGATATTCGTCAGCAGAACGCAAGCGAGGCCGAGGCGGGACTGGACGCAATGTTCCGGGCCATTAATCGGTTGAGAGAAAACGGTGAAGCCGCAGCCCTGCGCGCCAACCTCACGCCACGCCAGCTGGACGCCAGCCACTACGCGATCCTCGAAAGCGATCTGTTCGGCACTTGGGAGGCGGTCAGCTCTGCAAGCGCTCCGGATTTGGTGAAGACGTTCGAGATGCCCGTAGACCCCCTGCGCGATGGCACGGTGTCCGAGTGCAGGCTCATTCCCGATTACCACGCGGAGCGGGAGCGCGACGCCAGGAAGAAGAAGAACAAGAAGCAGAAAGCCGACGTAGAGCAGACGCCGATCGAAACACCGAAGCCAATCGAACCCAGCGACGACTATTACGAGGAGTACCGATAATGGACACTACAGCCATTGGACTGAACGACAACGCCAACATGAAACCGGCCGTTAGCGACTACGTCGAAAATCCGGGTGACAAGATGTTGACGCAGATGCTGCGGGAGATGGTCGAGAACGTCGATCTTTGCCGTCGCGGTGTCGGGTCGCGAAGGCGCGCGCTGTTCCTGTTGGGTGGATCGGGCACCGGGAAGTCGACGGCATTGGAGCACCATTTCCTCCACATGCCCGAATTCCAGCCTCGGGTGAACGAATATGGCGAGGAGGTGCGTCCTGTTCTCAGCCTCGAGGCACCCAAGCCTTGTGGCCCGAAGGATTTCGCAGTGGCCATCCTTGATGCCATCGGAGTTCCGTCGAAGGCGAGGCAGACGGAAGCCGAACTCTTTGCGACCGTGAAGACCCAGTTCCGCGAGCGCGGGATCATCTATCTTCACGTCGACGAAGCCCAGCATCTGCGTCGCCATTCGAGTAGCCAGGCGATCCTCGATGTTCAAGACCGCATCAAGTCGCTGATGCAGATCGCGGATTGGCCATTGCACCTGATCTTTTCAGGAGTTCCGGACCTTGCCGATTTGCTGAAGGGCGGTGACGGCCAGGTGAAGAACCGCTCGATGATCATGCGCTTCGTACCTTTGAGCCTGCCGGGGAACCGAGCGGACATCCTGCGAGTGCTTACCGATATCGTCGACGCCAAGTTCGGCATGGTGCTTCCTGAGGAGCTCCGCACCGATGATTTCCTTGGGCGGTTATGCTGGGCTAATAGCGGCTGCTTCGGTGAGATCGTTGCGGCGATCCAAGGGGCATGCTCCCTGGCTAAGAGCAGGGGCAAGGACACGGTCGATCTGCGCGCCTTTGCCTTCAACTACTCTCGGAACAGCGGGTGCCTGCCGAGCGACAACATCTACACCGCGGCGCGATGGAGTGAAATTGATCCTGCGAACTCTGTCGCCGATCTGTGGACCCCTGAGGAAAAGGGACGTACGTGATGGTTCTGCCTGTAACACTAGACTTTCACGTCGACGAGACTGCTATCGATTTCGTCGCCCGTCTGGCCGCGGCGAACGGTTTTGCGTCGTTGCGGTCGTTCCTCGGTCACACGGAGGTGACGGCGAAGGCCATCGTGCAAGGTAAGGAAGACGCACTGTCGCTGGTCAGCGTGTGGTCTGGTGCGCCGGTCGATGCGTTGGGGAAACTGGCGGTCAAGTCATCTGGACCTGCCAGCACGTGGCAGATGGGCTTTGCAACCCTCAGCAAGGACATGCGTCCGGGCCGAGTGCAACGCTTCTGCGCGAAGTGTGTTGTCGATGACAGAAACAACGGCACGGGGCGGCTCGTGTCCCGACCATATCGGCGAGCCTGGTGGGGCATTTCAGGCATTGAGGGTTGTCCGGACCATGGGTGCATGATCACGAAGATGCCCTTGGACGCCGATGCCGACATTCATGATTTCCCTCGATTTGTCGATGCCGAGTTAGCGTCTATCGTGGCGACAGCCGCAGCGCCAACTGCTAGCCGGCAACCGCAGCTCGACCGATATCTTCGTGACCGGCTGATCAGATGTGGCGGAGACGGCTTCCTTGACCAGCTCGACGTCCATGTTGCCGCCGAGTTATCCCGCTATATCGGAGAATTTGTGGCGCTTCACGGCGTGGCGGAGTGGATGCGCGACGAGAGTGACCTTGCGGAATGGGGATTTACCTTGGCCATGCGCGGAGAGGAGGAAATCCGCCGTGTCCTTGCAGAGGTGATTGATTGCAAACGACCCATGTTGAAACACGGCACAACGGTACTTGGACCCATGCACAGGTGGTTGGGCCGTAACAAGGACAAGGACGCATACGAGAATGTCGTAAACCTGGTACAGGATGTCATCGAGCGCAATATGCCGTTTGGCGATGGGCAGACGATCTTTAGACCCGTTCGAAAACGATACCTTCATTGTTTGATCTCCGCTCAGGACGAGTACGGTCTTGCCTCGGATCGGATCAGGGCTCTGGTAAAGGCAAACAATCCCCAATTCCGTGATGGTCTTTCAGATGCCTGCAGCTATTTCGACGCAGCGGCTTTGCATCCCGTACTACAAGCCGCATGCGAAACCGTAACGAGCAAGGAGGCATCGGAGGCGCTGGGCATCCGTGAAGAGCGTGTGCACGACCTTTTAAAGATCGGACTCTTGAAGCAGGTAGAGACACGAGGAGACGGCGAACGCGCCTTCACACGCATTCCGAAAGCAGCAGTGGTCGACCTAATTCAGCACCTCGAGACAAAGCTTGATTTGCTTGCTGGAAACGATGACGGCATTTCGCTATCCGAGGCGGCTAGGTTATGGAGCCGTTCATTCCACACGATCGTCAGCATGTTGTTAAATGGGGAATTGACGGCCTTCACCGTTTCCGGAAGTGAACCCCTTCTTCAGCGGATCAGAGTAAATGCCGACGCGCTACGGCTAGACGGCGGCCCACGGGCTGGGAGCGACGAAGAACTGATGCGCCTCAAGGAAGCGATGTTCCAACTCGGTACGACGATCTACACAGTTTCGGACCTTATCAATCGAGGTTATCTCCGCACTCGGGTCTTGCGTCGTGAGACCCTAAGGAAAGTGACCTTCATCGAGAGGAGTTCGGTCTCTGGATTTCAGGAGATGTATGTATCCTTAACCAACGTCGCAGAAGCTTGCCGGTGTCATCGGTCGAAAATTAGGATTGAACTTGAGCAAGCCGGGGTTCGGCCGCTTTTTGAACCTGAAGGATTGGTCGCAAGGTTCTACGTGCGGTCAGAGCTTGCCCGTTTGGGCTACAAGGTGTAAAAACTAGGCCTGAAATCCGACTTCTCAAAGCTCGCTTCGGCGGGCTTTTTTGTGCCTGCATGAAGCAAGTGCCCACATCAAAACCCGCGTAGTGCCCACTATTGTTATAATGCAAATTGAAAAGCTCAATGATTTCAGTGGTCAAATGCGTGAAAATGGACGAACCAAACCCGCGCGATCAATAGATGCCTTATTTAAATTGAAGACATAAGTGGACTTTCACTCACCTAGCGCGCCCTAGTGTCTTTTCTTATATTGAAAACCCGCCGAGCACCCTCCCCTTTGCCTTTCAAAGCTCCATTACTTCACTTTCCAAAAAAGAATGTGACCAGAATATCGCAAGCAGGTAGGCGAAATTTCTGTCACCGACATGCAACGGGTAGCTCTGTGTAAGGAGCGTTTGCGCGATGCCGAATGCAGAAGCTCAATTGGGAGCCGAACAAAGAAGCTAGCCATATTGTCGCCGAAGGTGACTATAAAGACGCTCACGTAATTGCCCTCCATTTTAAGACCGTTGTAATATATTATTTGGTCACCACGATTTTTTATTTAACCGCGAGTATTAACGTCCAAAATAAACGACCGCGCTGTAAACAATCTCCTGAGGAGTTTCTCCCCTAATTTAAACGAGAAATTTACTATGCTAATCTAAAATTTCCCCCAAAAGGGGGATAATATGGATGACAGAATTGCGCAGGTTGCTGCTGCTCTGAAGGATATAGACGTCAGCATCCGGGCCCTGAGCTCTGATGATCGTACATTGCTAGCTATGTACGGATGGAACCAGCCAGCATTGAATAGGCACGACCTCGCAAGTATGGCATCTGCCGTTGCGAAGCGCCTTGAAGCCGGGGACCACGGAAAATTGAGCGCGAAATTTGATCCTGAGCCGACTGTAAGCAGGATTAAAGATTTTAAAACCCAGACGCTTCCTCAACTTTTCGGCAACAACGGCCCCATTGGCGTATCGATGTATATGGCCTTACTTGACCATATCGATTCAGCCTTTGGCCCAATGTATACTGTGAACACCGACTGGGAAAAGCTACTGAACGCGGGTCAGTTACCGCGGCAAGTTTCTGGCAAGCTTCTCTCTTACAAAAGTAGAATAAAAAAATTTGATGCCGATTTTGCAGAGCTTGGCGCAAAAGTCGCCGAAATAAACGCGGCACACGAGGCCGCAACCTCACTCCCTACAGATTTAGACGAGTTAAGAGAGGCAACCCAGGCAGTCATGGAATTGCGCGCCGCAGCCGAAAAGGCTGAGGTCCAGGCTCAAAATGCGCTAGACCAAATAAATGGCTGCGTAGAAACTATGAGATCAAGGGAGAGCGAGGCTACGCAACTACTGAAAAATACTGAAGATGCTTATAGCGCAGCAACCACTAGAGGCCTTGGCGAAGCGTTCCAGACACGCGCAAACGAACTCACAAGATCTATGGCAATATGGGTTATTGGTCTAATTCTCGCCCTTGGAGCAGGCGCTTTGGTCGGCACTCTCAGGATCAGGGCACTACAAGAATTGATGATGCAAAAGGTTTCGAGTGAACACATCAACATCGCGCTTTTCTTAGCTCTCATATCCATTGCTGGGCCGGTCTGGTTCGCTTGGATAGCCACCAAGCAGATCGGACACCGATTCCGTCTCGCGGAGGATTACGCGTTCAAAGCTTCAGTAGCAAAAGCGTACGAAGGATATCGTCGCGAGGCTGCACGGATAGATCCGACTTTCTCTGCTCGTCTATTCGGGTCGGCCTTAGATAGGATCGATGAAGCGCCCATACGTTTTGTGGAAAGCCACACGCCCGGCACTCCCTGGCAAGACGTTCTGTCTTGGGTGCGAAGGAAAAATGACATCTCCAAGCAAGATAGCTCGCCAGTTGGCCAAGACTAAGAAACTGCAGATCCCAGACTAATGACCTGGTACCTTCGGAAAGCGATATGAATACAGAGGACGAGGGAACGCGATGACCCATTTGGAAGAACTTGGAATAACAGTGGTTGTTTGATTGAAAGTGACTGCTCAAGAACTCGTCACAACGTTTCGAAGCGTACGGGTCGGGATGGCGCAATCTTTACGAAAAAAGGCCGATGGAAAAATCCTACACGCTCCGCTATGCGAGGCTTAGCAACCAGAGTAAGGATTGCAACACAAACCCTGACGATCAAAAAAAATCAATTGCTTAACGGTGATGGTGGCGACCCCTGCAGGACTCGAACCTGCGACCTACTGCTTAGAAGGCAGTTGCTCTATCCAGTTGAGCTAAGGGGCCACTCGCGGCGCCGTGGCGGCGCCGAAAACGGTTAGTGTGTCCAAGGCTGCGTGCGCGTATAGCGGAAGTTGTCCGTGTAGGAAACCGTCTGGCGCTCTGCTTCCTTTGGCTGGATCACGCGATACTCGATGCCCTTGCGCTGTGCATAGGCTTCGGCCTGTTCCTGTGTGTCGAAATTGAGCTTGACCTGCTGCTTCATGT
>Ga0308171_1001909_pt1 | contig 24835 bp, 25 predicted proteins | sample PhyGR1_FD_202135 | JGI IMG/M metagenome (GOLD analysis project Ga0308171, IMG submission 202135) | Phyllosphere microbial communities from UC Gill Tract Community Farm, Albany, California, United States - DLSLSG.R1 | ecosystem: Host-associated > Plants > Phyllosphere > Unclassified | place: USA...
TATGCGAAATGAGAACAAAAACGTCACCGGCTCGACTATTTATGCAACTCATGCGCTGGATCACAATATCGTCTGACCAGATGACCGGCAGATTAAAGCGCAGAAATTTGGTGAAAGCGTCATGCGCCACGACAGCGGATGCACCCAGCCCGAAAAAGGCGAGTTTATCGGCCTGCGCGAGCAGGGTTACCGCCTGCTGCAGATGCGCGCTATTCAGCTGATCGCGGACCCGCTGTAGCCCGGCCAGCGCCGAGTCGAAGATTTTGTGGCTGTAGTTCTCTACTGTGTCGTCGTCTTCAACGCCCCGGCTGACCCAGTTGCTGCCTTTCACCAGGCTCTGCGCCAGTTGCAGTTTAAAGTCGGGGAAGCCCCGAGCCCCCAATCGGTGGCAGAAGCGATTCACGGTGGGTTCACTGACGCCGGCAATGCCCGCCAGCGTGGCGATGCTGGAGTGCATCGCCGCCTGCGGTTCAGCCAGGATCTGACGGGCAACTTTCATTTCCGCTTTGCTCAGCGCCGCAAACTGCGCCTCAATTTTTTCCAGCATATTCATAAGCTGATGACCATAATCACTTTTATCAATTTCAATTATCACTGTCCCGGAAGCCGATTAACAGAGACTATATCGCGCCAGCACCTGGCAAGCGCAACGGCTGACAAGTCGATTGCCCTTTTTTTTGGGATACTTTGACCAGTGCCAGATTTTCCTGACACCAACAGAAACAGAAAAAAACGCCAATCCGCACGTGTCATCACACGCGCTTAGCACATCCGGTACAGAGTTAATGCGGTTGACCCGGCGAGTCGGTTTACCTGGCGCGGGGAAAAAAGTACATTGTGCTGAAAGAAAATAATAACCTGGACCCGGTGGCAGAGGATCTATCACCACCGGACTATCCTGCAACGAGGAGAGGAAAATGGCGGTAACACAAATAGCCCAGGCATGCGATCTGGTGATTTTCGGTGCCAAAGGCGATCTTGCACGCCGTAAACTGTTGCCTTCACTGTACCAGTTAGAGAAAGCGGGTCAGATCCATGAAGAAACCCGCATTATTGGTGTCGGCCGTGCTGAGTGGGATAAAGCGGAATACACCAAAGTGGTACGTGAAGCGCTGGAAACCTTCATGAAGGAGAAGATTGACGAAGCGCTGTGGGATAAACTCAGCAACCGTCTCGACTTCTGCAACCTCGATGTTAATGACACCACGCACTTCCCGAAACTGGGTAAGATGCTGGATCAGAAAAACCGCACAACCATCAACTATTTCGCTATGCCACCCAGCACCTTTGGCGCGATCTGCCAGGGCCTGGGCACCGCGAAGCTGAATGCCAAACCTGCCCGCGTTGTGATGGAGAAGCCACTGGGCACCTCACTGGAAACCTCGCAGGAGATCAACGACAGCGTGGGTGAATACTTTGAAGAGAGCCAGGTATTCCGAATTGACCACTATCTCGGCAAAGAAACCGTGCTCAACCTGCTGGCGCTGCGCTTCGCTAACTCCATCTTTGTGAATAACTGGGATAACCGCACCATCGACCACGTGCAGATTACTGTGGCCGAAGAGGTGGGTATCGAAGGCCGTTGGGGTTACTTCGATAAAGCCGGCCAGATGCGCGACATGATCCAGAACCATTTATTGCAGATTCTGACCATGATTGCCATGTCGCCGCCGTCCGATCTCAGCGCCGACAGCATCCGTGACGAAAAAGTGAAAGTGCTGCGCTCGCTGCGCCGCATCGATCAGACCAATGTGCGTGAGAAAACCGTACGCGGTCAGTACACCGCTGGCTTTGTGCAGGGTAAAAAAGTGCCAGGCTACCTGGAAGAAGAGGGAGCCAATAAATCGAGCGCCACCGAGACCTTCGTGGCGATCCGTGTCGATATCGATAACTGGCGCTGGGCAGGCGTACCGTTTTACCTGCGTACCGGTAAGCGTTTACCGACCAAGTGCTCTGAAGTCGTGGTCTACTTCAAAAATCCTGAGATGAACCTGTTTAAAGATTCTTACTCAGAGCTGCCGCAGAACAAGCTGACGATTCGTCTGCAGCCGGACGAAGGTGTGGATATCGAAATCCTGAACAAAGTGCCAGGCCTCGATCACAAGCACAAACTGCAGACCACCAAGCTGGATCTGAGTTACTCCGAGACGTTTAACCAGTCGCACCTCGCGGATGCTTATGAGCGTCTGCTGCTGGAGAGCATGCGTGGTATCCAGGCGCTGTTTGTGCGTCGCGATGAAGTGGAAGCCGCCTGGACTTATGTCGATTCTATTATCGAAGCATGGGCTGCGGATGGCGATTCTTCCAAACCCTATCAGGCAGGCACCTGGGGCCCGGTGGCGTCGGTGGCCATGATCACCCGCGATGGCCGGTCGTGGAACGAATTTGAATAACTGAAGTGATGATAAAGCCCGCAACGCGGGCTTTTTTTTCGCCGTTAAACCGGGCCAGCGGATGCAGATAAAATTGAACTGCCGTTTCAAAATGGTCGCAGGATGATAGACGCTCAGGAAGATGATCATGTATGGTAGTGACGCAATTTACAGGGCAGGAGCCGATGCTCCATGACCGGGTCGTAATCCCGGTGTTATCAAGCAAGGGGAACTGATGAAAAACTGGAAAACGAGTGCTGAACAGATTCTGACCACCGGACCTGTGGTGCCGGTCATCGTGGTAAACAAACTCGAACACGCAGTGCCAATGGCGAAAGCGCTGGTGGCGGGCGGTGTGAGAGTGCTGGAAGTGACGCTGCGCACACCGGTGGCGATGGATGCCTTACGTGCGATGATCAAAGAAGTGCCGGATGCGATCGTTGGTGCGGGAACAGTGATTAACCCGCAGCAGTTACAGGAAGTGACCGATGCCGGTGCGCAGTTCGTTATCAGCCCTGGTGTCACCGAATCGCTGCTGAAAGCGGCGGTTGACGGGCCGGTTCCGTTGATTCCGGGTATCAGCACCGTTTCTGAGTTAATGACCGGTATGGACTATGGTCTGCGCGAGTTTAAGTTCTTCCCGGCCGAAGCGAATGGTGGCGTTAAAGCGCTGCAGGCGATTGGCGGACCTTTCCCGCAGGTGCGTTTCTGTCCGACCGGCGGCATCTCGCCAGCCAACTACCGTGACTATCTGGCACTGAAAAGCGTGCTCTGCATTGGCGGATCCTGGCTGGTGCCTAACGACGCGCTGGAAGCGGGCGACTGGGATCGCATTACCCGCCTGGCGCGCGAAGCTGTCGAAGGCGCGAAGTAAGTGATGGCGGTGAGCGCCTGCTCACCGCACATCTTTACCCCTGAACCGTGACCGCGGCGGCGCTGGCAACGGCACGCGCAATCGCCTGATCGGTGCTGTCACCGCTGGCGAGCGCCACACCAAGACGACGTTGCCCACTGATCTCCGGCTTGCCGAACAGTCGCAGTTGCAGACCGGCACCCAGTGCCGCTTCGACATTCACAAACTGCACGTTCTGACTGGTCAGCTGCGGCAGGATAACAGCGGAAGCGGAAGGACCATACTGACGAATCCCACCAATCGGTAGCCCCAGGAACGCCCGCACGTGCAGCGCAAACTCTGACAGATCCTGCGAAATCAGCGTGACCATGCCGGTATCGTGTGGACGCGGTGAAACTTCGCTGAACACCACCTCATCACCGCAGACAAACAGTTCAACGCCAAACAGGCCATAGCCGCCCAGCGCCTTAACGACCTGCGCGGCAACATCCTGCGCCCGTTGCAGCGCCAGTTCACTCATCTGCTGCGGCTGCCAGGACTCGCGGTAATCGCCATCCTCCTGACGGTGACCAATCGGCGCACAGAAGTGAATGCCATCGACGGCGCTGATGGTGAGCAGGGTGATCTCGAAATCGAAGTTGACGACGCCTTCAACGATGACGCGACCGGCACCGGCACGGCCACCCTGTTGCGCATAGTCCCAGGCTTTATCGAGCTGGCTGGCGTCGCGGATAAAGCTCTGGCCTTTGCCCGATGAGCTCATTACCGGCTTCACAATGCAGGGGAAACCGATCTCTGTGGCGGCTTCATCGAAGCGTATCTTGCTGTCCGCAAAGCGATAGCGTGAGGTCGGCAGTGACAGCTCTTCAGCCGCCAGGCGGCGAATGCCTTCGCGATTCATGGTGAGTCGTGCAGCGCGGGCGGTCGGAACTACACGCTGGCCTTGCTGCTCCAGCTCAACCAGCGTATCGGTGGCGATGGCTTCGATTTCCGGTACCACAAAGTCAGGCTTCTCAACGGCTATCAATGCTGCCAGCGCCGCGCCATCCAGCATGTTAATGACATGGCTACGATGGGCGACATGCATTGCCGGCGCAGCGGCGTAACGATCAACCGCGATCACCTCCACACCCAGACGCTGACACTCCAGCGCCACTTCTTTACCCAGTTCACCTGAACCCAATAGCATCACACGCGTCGCCGCCGGACGCAGCGCTGTTCCGAGAGTCGTCATACATTCCCCTAAGCAGTCAAAATTCGCGCGCAAGTATAAACGAAAACGTTTGCGTTCTCATCTTTCGCGCAGTTGATACCACTTTTTGCCGTACTTTTCCCGCTCTGACGTTTCCTGACATCCTTTTGGGCAGGATAGCGGCTGACATCCTGAAAGGAGTGAATGATGAATAACTGGTTGCAACAGATTCAGTCGGTGCTGACAAATAAGGGCGGTGACGGAAAATCGGGCGGTGGCTTAAGCGACATGCTGGCACCCGGCGCACTGGGCGGTCTGGCCGCGATGCTGATCTCCAGCAAGTCGTCGCGCAAACTGCTGACTAAATATGGCGGCAAAGCCCTGATTGTGGGGGGTGGCGCGGCGGCTGGCGCGGTGCTGTGGAACAAATACAAACAGCGGGTCAGCGAGGCGCACCAGAATGAACCTGACTTCGGTGTGGCGCAGACGCCTGTTGATCTGCGCGCCGAACGTCTGGTGACCGCGCTGGTGTTTGCCGCCAAAAGCGATGGGCACATCGACGATCAGGAGCGGGCAGCCATCGAGCAGAATATTCATCAATCCGGTTATGGCCAGGATGCAGAACGGCTGATTCAGAAAGCGATGAACCGCCCACTGGATCCCCAGTGGCTGGCCACCGATGTGAAAAATGAAGAAGAAGCGCTGGAGCTTTATTTCCTGAGCTGTGCCGCCATCGACGTGGATCACTTTATGGAGCGCAGCTATCTCTCCGCGCTGGGTGACGCGCTGAAAATCCCTCAGGATGTGCGCGACGGCATTCAGCAGGATCTTGACGCTGAAAAAGCCCGTCTGCCCGCCAGTTAATTCCATTACGACTCCGCTGGCGGGTTACAGGACGTGCTCCGCCAGCGGCAGCTTCTCTCGTCATCTCTGGCTTCCGGCCGCTGAAGTGTTACGCTTACAGATCATTATGTTGATGGAGACGAATGGATGAAAGCACCCATCGCAAAAAAAATACCCCACGAGATGACGCTGCATGGCGAGACCCGCGTTGACAATTATTACTGGCTGCGCGACGACAAACGCGAAAACAGCGAGGTTCTTGATTACCTGCGTGCCGAGAATAATTACGGCAAAAAAATCATGTCTTCACAACAGCCGCTGCAGGACCGGGTATTAAAAGAGATCATTGATCGGCTGCCGCCCGAAGATCACTCAGTGCCCTATGTGAAAAATGGCTACCGCTATCAGAGTCGTTACCAGACCGGTAACGAATATCCGGCCTATTACCGTCAGCCCGCAGCTAGTGAGGAGTCAGGCGAGTGGAGCCTGCTGCTGGATGCCAACCAGCGCGCTTCACACAGCGATTTCTACACCATGGGCGCGCTGCACATCAGCCCCGATAACCGTCTCATGGCGCTGGCTGAAGATTTTCTGTCGCGGCGGCAGTATGGCATCCGGTTCCGCAACCTTGAAAGCGGTAGCTGGTATCCCGAAGTATTGAGTAACGCCTCATCCAGCTTTGCCTGGGGCAACGATTCGTGCACCGTTTACTATGTGCGCAAGCACCCGCAGACGCTGCTCTCTTATCAGGTCTGGCGACATGAACTCGGCTCGCCTCAGTCTGATGACCAGCTGGTCTATGAAGAGCAGGATGACACCTATCATCTCAGCGTGCACAAGAGCACCTCCAAACAGTTCATCATGATTGCGCTTTACAGCACCAACACCAGCGAAATCCAGCTGATTGATGCTAACTTCCCTGACGCACAGCCGCATGTCTTTCTGCCGCGCCGCCGCGATCATGAATACAGCATCGATCATTACGATCATCAGTTTTTCATTCGATCTAACCGGGATGGCAAAAACTTCGGTCTCTACCGCAGTCGCTATCTGGATGAGTCACGCTGGGAAACGCTGATCCCGGCCCGGGAACAGGTGGTCATGGAAGATTTCCAGCTGTTTCGCGACTGGCTGGTCGTTGAAGAGCGTCAGCGCGGCTTAACCAGCCTGCGGCAGATAAACTGGGCCAGCGGCGAGACCAGCGGCATCGCTTTTGACGATCCTACTTATGTGACCTGGCTGGCCTACAATCCAACGCCGCGCACCAGCAAACTGCGTTACGGTTATTCATCGATGACTACGCCGACCACGCTGTTTGAACTGGATATGGATACCGGTGAACGCCGCATCCTGAAGCAGAGCGCGGTGAAAGGTTTTAACGCGGAAGATTACAAAAGCGAGCATCACTGGATCAAGGTCAGTGATGGCACCGAAGTGCCAGTCTCGCTGGTCTATCACCGCAAACATTATCAGCCCGGTCAGAACCCGATGCTGGTCTATGGTTACGGTGCCTACGGCAGCAGCATGGATGCCGATTTCAGCGTCAGCCGTCTGAGCCTGCTGGATCGCGGCTTTGTCTATGCGCTGATACAGGTGCGCGGTGGCGGTGAGCTGGGGCAGCAATGGTATGACGGCGGTCGCCTGTTGAATAAAATGAACAGTTTCACTGACTTTATTGATGTCACTGATGCGCTGGTGGCACGCGGCATCGGCCACCCGGAACGGCTCTATGCGATGGGGGGCAGCGCGGGCGGCCTGCTGATGGGTGGGGTGATTAACCTGGCTCCGCAGCGGTTCCACGGTGTGGTGGCTCAGGTGCCGTTTGTGGATGTCGTCACTACGATGCTGGATGAGTCGATTCCGCTGACTACTGGCGAGTATGACGAATGGGGCAATCCCAGCGATCCGGAATACTACCGCTACATCCGCCAGTACAGCCCTTATGACAATATCGAGGCAAAGGATTATCCGCATCTGCTGGTCACTACCGGCCTGCACGATTCACAGGTGCAGTACTGGGAACCGGCAAAGTGGGTAGCGAAGCTGAGATCGATGAAAACCGATAATAACCTGCTGCTGCTCTGCACCGATATGGATGCCGGGCACGGCGGCAAGTCGGGCCGCTACAAAGCCTATGAAGGGATCGCGATGGAGTACACCTTCCTGCTCGGCCTTGCGCAGGGCACCTTACCGCCCGCTCAGGATTACTGAGACTCTGACAGGTATTTATTCAGCGCCTGCCGCAATGGCGGGCGCAGATCGCTGACATTATTCAGTACCCACTTCAGGTAGCCCGGATCTTTCCTTGCTATCACCGCAATTGCCTGGCCGCGATATTTGCCGAACGGCAGAATGTCGTCGCGCTGGGCCGCCGGTTGTGAACGCACAATCATCTCGGAGGCACTCCAGCCAGAGGTCTCCATAATACGGATCAGCAGTGCCGCCGTGACATAGCAGTCATAGAGTGCCCGGTGCGCATGCAGGTCAGCGGGCGGCGTCACATCCAGCTTCAGTGAATGACGCAGTGCCTGGTTGCCATATTTAATGCCCGGCCAGAGCTGACGCGCCAGCTGCATGGTGCAGATCCATTCACCGTACATCTCCGGCAGCATCCGGCGATCAAAACTGGCGTTATGCGCCACATAAAAGGCGCTGCCGTAATAGCGCGGTATCGCCTCTTCGATCGTCGGTTTACCGGCGACCATCGCTTCGGTGATGCGATGAACCGCCATCGCCTGACGGCTGATAGGGCGGTCGGGCAGAGTGAGATCGCTCATCGGATTCACAATCTGTCCGTTGACCACATCGACGGACGCAACTTCAACCACGCCGCCCTGCAGGCCGCAGGTTTCGGTATCAATAACGCGAAACATCATTGCTTCATCTTCGGTTCATAAGGAAGGCGCGACAGGCTAAGCGACGCCTGGCGGTATTGCATCAGACGCTGGCGAAACCAGTCACGCAGCGCTTCGGGCTGCTCCTGCGCCACCATCTCGGCAACCACTGGCATGTTATAGCGCTCTTTAAACGCTACGCCCGCTGCCGCCAAATCGACATTGATCTTGTCTTTCTCTTCCTGGGACACCAGGGCAAGGTTATGGCTCATACTATTCTCCTGACGATAGCGGGCAAAAGTAATGTTTTCGGCGGTCTGAATCAAGGATAAAGGATCGCATCGCTGGCCTCGACAGTGTAAAACCAGCAGCGTATCCTTTTGCCACGTTTATCGCCCTGGCGGCGGTTAAAAGGATGATCTTATGCAGAAAAAACGCATTTATCGCATGGTTATTGCATTAGCAGCAGCCGGACTGATGGCATTCAGCTCGCTGGCTGCGGCGCATGCGCATCTTCAGTCTTCCCTCCCGGCGGCCAAAGCGCAGGTCACCACATCCCCCGATGCGCTGACGCTGAACTTCAGTGAAGATATTGAAGCGGCGTTCAGCGGCGTCACGCTGCTGGATAGCGCTCAGACACCTGTCGCGACCGCCAAAGCCCGCGTCGAGTCAGATCAAAAAAACCGGCTGATTGTTGGCCTGTCTCAGCCGCTGAAAGCGGGCAGTTATCAGGTTAACTGGCACGTGCTGTCGGTGGATGGCCATAAAACCGCAGGAAGCTATCGCTTTAGCGTGAAGTAACCCCGGTGACCACCCTCTGGATAGTGCTACGCGCACTGCATTTCGCCGCCGTGATGCTGCTGACCGGTAGCGCCTGCTACAGCGCACTGCTGGCACCTAAACGCTATCATCCAATGCTGGCGCTACGATTGAACCCGCTGGTGAAGGGGAGCGCCTGGCTGGCGCTGCTGAGTGCGCTGGCGATGCTGGCCTGCCAGAATGTGTTAATGAGCGGCGACAGCACTAACCTGGCCGATATCAACATCTGGCTGGCAGTTCTGGGCACGCACTTCGGTGCAGTGTGGCAGTGGGAAATCATTTTCGGCGTACTGGCCGTTATCGCGCTATTACTGACCGGAAAGCTTCGTCAGCAGGTGTTGTTGCTGGCTGGCGTGCTGCAACTGGCTTGTATGGCCCTGATTGGTCATGCCGCGATGCGCGATGGCTGGCCCGGTCTGCTTCAACAGTTTAACCATGCCATACATCTGATAGCTGCGGCGTTCTGGGTAGGGGGATTGTTTCCCTTGCTACTGCTGATGCGCGAGGCGCGCCAGATCGATCGCCGCAGCGACGCCATCCGCACCATGATGCGTTTTTCGCGCTATGGTCACCTGGCGGTCGCGTTAACACTGCTGAGCGGCGTGATAAACAGCGTGATGATCGCAGGCTGGCCACTCATGTGGCACGATTCACGCTACATTGTATTGCTGTTGTCTAAAGTGCTGCTGGTTGCTCTGATGGTGCTGGTGGCGCTGTTCAATCGATACTGGCTGGTGCCGCGATTCCGCCTGGCGGGCAGCGGGACACAGCAAAAATTTATTCGCATGACGCAGCTTGAACTGTTGCTGGCGTGTGGAGTGGTTGGGCTGGTGAGCGTATTTGCCACGCTGTCGCCAGCCTGAATGTGGTTCAAGAGAGAAAAGGGTAGTTATGTTGCTGAAGAAAGTGATCCCCGCAATCCTGTTGTTATCCGTATGCGGCCAGGCGCTGGCGGCACAAATCATTACCGTCAGCCGCTTTGAGATCGGTAAAGAGAAGTGGCCGTTCAACCGTGAAGAGGTGATGCTGACGTGCGAGAAAGATGGTGCGATGTTTGTCATCAACCCAAGCACGCTAATGACCTATCCGCTGAACGATATCGCCGACACGCTGTTCAAAAACAAACAGGTGAAAGCGCAGCCAATCAGCGTGATCCGGGCCGAAGACAAAGCGCATCCGGGCCAGATGATGAGCCTGCAACCGATTGTTGAGCGCACCCGGGCGCTGTGCGGTAAATAAACCTTCTGGGTGCAGCATCGCGCTGCGCCCAAACCCCGATTTTTTGCCGCTGCGATCACAAACTGATCCTGTTTATGGCCCTGAGTCCTGCGTTTGCTGGAATTTTCACCACGCTGTTCTAGTCTTAAATGGCAAGGCGACACCGCCTTCATAAATGCCAACTTTTAGCGCACGGCTCCTTGAGAGCCATTTCCCTGGACCGAATATAGGAATCGTATTCGGTCTTTTTTTGGTTGGCATTTAAAAACAGCATCTTAGATTAAAATCAATGAGTTAAACGCCACCCTGTTGCCTTCTGTTCTACTCTGCTGGACTCTGTGCCGCCACTTTGTCGCCATTTTTCTTCGCCATCAATGCCAGCGGATTAAGTTTAACGAACCCGCCTTTCTATCCTTTAGTGAATAACCATGCAACTTGCCTGAACCCTGACGCGATAAATTCGCTTATATTGCGGTTTCAGCATCAATATCCTGTACGGTGCAGACCATTTTACGACTGTGGTAGAAATTGTGCCCCTATCATCGTTGCCTTCGACGATGCGGACACCGTAATGCTCATCAGACATGTGATGCTTGCCGTTTTGAGGGAGTGCTCATGGTCTGACGTCAGGGAAAGGGGTACATGCAGTTGCAGTCTGCTAATCCAGGCGCGGTTTTAACCGCGCGGGCGCAGCCAGTGCAGCCAGTAAGTTGTGTTTTTTCCTGTATCGACGCGGCAGAGCCCGCCATCAAGATTGACGGCCGACACGGATCAGGTTACGCAGCAGACACTGGATTTCTGCAAGTTGTTCGTTCATGGGGCTAAAATGCCCCAATTTTTTACAAAGTAGAGTTGTGATTATTTGCCTGGGAATCAGCAAACATTCATACAATATTCATAAAGAAATATAAAAGTAACTTATAAGCGTATTCAATGTAGCTAAAGCCTCCATGCACATACTCAAACATCATCCCAGAAGCCAGAAAGTTGCAAATAAAAGCAGTAATTGTCCAATGGAAAATATACTTATTAGCTGAATCGAAATCCCTTTCAACTATAAAAGAAAATGAAATATATATAGCACTCAGGAAAAGAAAAACAAATCCTAAGTAGGCAGCAAGCTCAACTAAAAGCATGTTGAGACCTTCCAGATAAGCAAGGTTGCCGTAAGGTTCTGAAAGATAATTGAAAACTCTAGAGTAAATGCCGGTATGAATGTAACCCTCATGATATGCAAGATATACTGCATGATACATAAGTACACCAACAATTAACGATGGAATGAGATATACTAAATCATATAAGCGCCTCATGCCTCGCATATATATTTGAAAAGATACACCCAAAAAACATATTACCAATGGTAGCCATGAAAAGGACTTCATGATCCCGATAAATAAAGATGGATAGACTGGAAAGATAACCAAAAGAAATGCCGCTATCATTATCGAGAGGGTCTTAAAGTTCTTTTTATTTATCTTATCCATTTCATATATGTTTATCGTATTATTATTACCATTAATATTGTGACTTTGATTCCTTATTTCCGCCTTAAAATTTATTTTCAAATATTTTATGGTCAGGGCCGCTGAGAAAGTAAGCGCAATGAGTGAATCTAAAGAAAAGAAATTTTCAAATAGCATAATAGCCTCCATTCATGATATTTCATTAAACGATCGTCTATTCATTTAAGTTTTATGTCAAAGAATTTATCAACAACTCCTCAATAATTGAAATATCCCGTTGTGAGATACCCATCAATGGTCTTGATTCATACTGCACCTCTTTACCTTTACGCGCTGAGCGGTTGCGCAGCCCGAAATGATGCACGCGGGCCATCCGCTGCGCATTACCCGCAAACTTGATAATGGGCTCATCCGGACTGGCCTGCGTCTTCATGTATTTAGCGGTGCGCAGCTTTGCGAACATCTCACGCTTTATCCTGCCCTTTTTGCTGCGCACCTGCTGCGTTTTGCGGGGCTTAAATGGCTTGCTATCTGGTGCCTGCTGGCGTTTGATATTCTGCTGCTTACTCGCGTGAAGCTTCATCGTAATTATTCGCGCCATTTCCTTACGCACCGGGGCTGACAGGCTGTTAATAAGCACCTCCAGCCAGTCATTTACCAGCTGCAACTCGCACATGCCTGCCACTCTCTGACCAGCTCACCCTAAACGTAAAGCTGTAGCAGCCGCGCGACATTCTCTGACAGTGGGTTCTCGCCGACGTGGGTCACGCGTAGCCCGTCGTCGGTCTGATTCACTATTACGCGCTCGCTCAGCTGCAGTTCAATGCTGATATCGCTCGCCGATTTACGTGAAGCGAAACATTCTGGCCTCAACGTTTATTCCGCCCCCGATGATAAGTCAGCGGGCGTTCAGCAAGTTCGTGCTGGATTATCTGGTCTTCGGTAACGCCTTTGCCGGGGTGCGCCTTAATAGTTTGGGTAAGCCGCTGCGCCTTGAAACTACCCCGGTCAAATTCACCCGCAGGGGCGTAAAGGATGGCGTTTATTGGTTTGTGAATGACTGGAAAGAGCCGCACGAATTTTCGGCCGGCAGCGTGTTTCACCTGCTGGAACCGGATATCAATCAGGAGCTGTAATGCCTGCCGGAATACCTCAGCGCGCTCAATTCGGCCAGGCTGAATGAGGCGGCGACGCTGTTCCGCCGCAAGTATTACCAGAACGGCGCGCACGCCGGTTATATCCTTTACATGACCGATGCGGCGCAGAGCAGAAGCGATGTTGACCGGATGCGCCAGGCGATGCGCGACACGAAAGGGTTGGGTAACTTCCGCAATCTATTTATGTACGCGTCAAACGGAAAGCCGGACGGCATTAAGATTCTGCCGCTTAGTGAATTGGCGACGAAAGATGATTTCTTTAACATCAAGAAGGCCAGCCGCGATGATTTATTAAGCGCGCACCGCGTACCGCAGCAAATGATGGGGATTATACCGGACAACTCCGGCGGATTCGGGGACGCGATGAAAGCGTCTCAGTTGTTTGTGCGTAATGAGCTCACGCCGCTGCAGGAGCGGATTAAGGAAATAAATCACTGGATCGGATTCGAAATCATATCATTTAGAAAATATGAATTTTAAATAATGGGCCGCATTAGCGGCCCATTATTTAAAGCAGTTTATCTAACCTCGAAGATACAATACCAAGTGCAACTGTAACCCCTATATTTAGGATGCTTTTCGCTAACGACTTATTATTCCTAACCTTGTATTCGTCATAAAGCCTTTCATCCCCCTTATTAATTTTCACATAAGAAGGTGCAACATAAGTATCGATAGCTCTTTCAATGTTACCCCCTAGAAATCTAGCAATAGAGGGAACAATGAAGAATATACCAAATGATAGGACAGTGAATTTGCCTATGGTTTCGACAGTCGAGCTATCGTTGATATAAATACTTATCGATTGATATGTATAGAATAAAATTAGAACTGAAAAAATCAATTTTATCGCCTGAGGTATAAAGTGACTTATAGCCTGTAACCTCTGCATCAAGGGAACCTTTGAAGATACCCTTTTACAACCATCAGTCCACTCTTTGAAAGCTTCAACAAAGCCTCGGGCTATAATATAGTCAGCATACTCAACAGTTACTTCGGCTGCATTTGTCATCATAAATGTCATAAATTTCCCTCTCAAGAACGGAGGGGCATCGTCTTCCATTTCTTTTTGCAGAGCGATCTTTGAATTTAATTTAATGATCACTTGATAATGATTAGGGACGTCCACTGCAGAAGATATTGGATTATTTACTGGTATAATCGCAAAATTGTACTTAATTATGACACTTAAAGTTGGGCTAGTACTTATTCCTGTTGAAAAAAGGAATTTTTCGAATGAAGTGAATTGCTCTTTCCGATCATGAGAATATAAAACTGTTATTGTCACATTTTTTGAGGCGACATTGTGTGTGTGTGATATTTGCTCAATCTTATGATGTATTTGTTTGATCTCATCAATGTCAATTAATAAGTTATCAGAACATCGATGCTTGGTTTTCTCTGATGAACCTGTAATGTGCTGATAAATTTGCTGATACAGCTTAATACTGTTGTCAATTTCTCGCGTTGCAGGAACGCTAGCGGTCACACCATCATCTTCATTATCAATAATAACGCTCATAAAAATCCCATAAAAGGTAAAGAAGCATTTTTTAAGATTTTTACCATACTTAAGATTTATAGTAAATCTTCATATTGACTACATAAAGCTGATCTTGAATTATCTATCTGATTTAAAATAAAAAAACCAGAAAGACCCCCTCTTGACCTGCGGAAAATCCGTGAGATAAGTAAAATTAAGCTAAAGTTTGACCAACTTATTTTCTACATTTTCAATGCTGTATAAGATTTGACCTACTAGGACGTTATTGAGTTATAAAAGCACTCAAGAAAAATTTTTTGACTCATAGACTTTAATAATGCAAAGAAACGTAGCTTTCGTGCATACATGTTTAGGCCTTAGCGCGCAATGCTATCCCCGCCACGCCTGCCCGCTTTATGCATCACTTTTCATGCATGTGCATGTGTTACCTCTGAACGCGCCAGCACCGACCTCACACACGCTTAGCGATCCAATTTGGATCATGCGGATTCATGCAAGCATATGCACTTTGATGCAGAAGCAAAAAGCCACCTGAAAGGTGGCTAGTGAACGGTAGGGAAGGGGCAACTAATCATTCTGCCTGGCAGTAAATAGCGGCTTCGAAAATAGCTGTGTCGATTGTCCCTGCCATGTCGCTGATCATCGACAGTGCCATTTTTAATTCATCTTCTTTGCAATGTGCGATCAGCGATACGTCAGCAATGAACTGAATGCGTGCAACCGTTTCACTGTGATTATTTATGTTCATCAATTGATTAACTCCTTCTATTCAAAAGAAATACTGTTTGCATGAGCAGTATTATGATGAACTAAAATCGTTAACAATCGTGCGGCTCCGATTAGTCCGGCTGCCGTTTTATTAATCAGGCAACTGTATGCCTCTTTTTCTCGCTAGTGCATTGAAGCGCTTTAATGGGGTGGCATTTTTGCGACGTCTATGGAAGAGATACCCGTTTGTACCGCTCCAGTAAGAAAGCTCACCAACTATCATCTTGTGATCTTTCATCATGCGGACAGCTTCACCGTGGGACAGTGTTAACCTGGAGATCTCAAAGTAACTCTTTTTCAGCGCCTCACGTTCTGCGCAATGACTCCGTTCAGAGTGATATTTGTCCGGTTCAGGTTGCTCCTGAGCTGGCTTTTCTTTTAATCGCTTAATAATCCTTCTTCGCCCGGCACGAGTAAGAGGCTTTGTGAAGTCGATAGTGGCTTTAGAGCCTGTCGTCTCAGTACAGTTATTGACAGAACTCCGAGAGGACGCAGGCGCGTCCTTAAATTCAAAGCCCAAATCAACGGCATGTTTCTGAACAATCTTCCACCAAATAAGGCGAGTTAAGATTGGCATGTCGTCGCCAACTGCAGTTGCGTAAACACCCTTGATACGCACGGTTTCCTCGCGGTACTCATTCACATCTTCGCTTGCCTGATACCAGGTGCGTACAGCCAGATCGTCACGGCGCACGAACGGGCCACCCTGTGCCTAAACGTATTCAGCCCGGTCTGAATGGATGTTCCTTCTAACGTTCTGTATGCTTATAAGATATTACAAATAAAATGGCCATCTCACTCTGACAGGTAATTGTTGTGGATAATAACGAAGAAAAAATCGCTGATGCTTTATATGAGATATTGAATAAATGAAACGTGTTTTTTTATGGCTTATACAATCATTTATCTATTTAATTCCTGCTGTTGTAATTGTGGCAGGGTTGTATATCTTTATTCGGTTCATTCCTGAATATGCTGCGTTTCTTAGCATAACCTGGGTGGTTGTCGTTTCTTTCGTGTATATAAAATACAATCGATGGTATTAGTTTTATACAGAAATCTTTAGTGTTGCTGTTTTATCGATAGCGTTAAAAGTGTGAGGGAAGTGATGTGCTTATTAATGGGTTTAGCTGTCATTTAGCGATTATAGCATCTGGTTTCTCTGGATAAGTTCTGTCAAAGATATTAGTTAATCAGACTCACGTCTGTCTTATTTTATAAAATAAATCATCTCCCCAACTAATTTTTTAGTCTTATTTTAGGGCCATTTTATGCTCGTGATTCCCCAGCAGACTGCCAGCAGAACAAACCTAACCAGACGATTTTCCCCAAAGTTGGACTTAATCAATATATCTAAATAACCTCCCTCTACGGTCCTCTACGTCTATTAAACGTATAAAACCGGGTTGTAACCTGTCCCGGTGAATTTTAACCAGGGTTTATTATCTTCTTAAAAAAAGTTATTCCTTGTGTGATGGTAGCATTGGTGAGTACCTTCATTTCTGGCTGTGTGATGGCAGAGAGGGGACACCATCGTTGCCCATCTTCTGACTGGCATCGTCATCATGCATCTTCCCAGAATGATAAGGGCTGTAGCCAGCATGCCAGACCCACCGCACCAGAAAGTAACGCTTCTCAGCATCTGGGGCCACCGCGAGCGATAGATAGTCCAATTCAGCATTTGGGACCACCTCCAGCCTCAGATGATCCTGCCGAATATAGGGGACCGGCAGCTGACAGTGGCATTTACCGCTGGCAGCCCGGCGACACCGCTTAGTCATTGATACGAAGCGTTTAAATAAACAGGAGGGTTATCGCCCCTTTCTAGGCGGTAATTACTGCCTGACAAGGTTATTCATGATACATGCACTTCACTGGCATCCAATAAATCACTCCTGATTTACAGAACGTCGACACGCACAAATGCCTTACGAAACTTACCTCAATACTGAGCTTATTCGTAAAGGCTGCAATAACTCTTCCTGACCCGCACCTAAAGCTTACCTGCCATCTTGTCATCATCTCGGTTTGGCTTATTCTTAACCTTCAATCAAAAGGAGTAACGTTTATGAAAGCGGCAATTGCTAATAGTGAACATAAGGTTGAAGTGGTTGAGAAAACGCTGCGTCCGCTCAAAACGGGCGAAGCACGACTCAGGATGGAGTGCTGTGGCGTATGCCATACCGATTTGCATGTGAAGAACGGTGATTTCGGCGATAAAACGGGTGTGACGCTGGGTCATGAAGGGATCGGTATCGTTGAGGAAGTTGCACCAGATGTGACCTCACTCAAGCCTGGCGATCGTGCCAGCGTCGCCTGGTTTTTCAAAGGCTGCGGTCACTGCCAATACTGTAACTCCGGTAATGAAACGCTCTGCAGAGAGGTCATCAATGCCGGTTTTACCGCTGATGGCGGCATGGCTGAAGAGTGTATCGTCGTTGCAGATTACTCGGTTAAAGTTCCGGACGGGCTCGATCCTTACGCCGCCAGTAGTGTCACCTGCGCCGGTGTCACCACCTATAAAGCGGTAAAAGTGTCAGAGGTGAAACCCGGTCAGTGGCTCGCGATTTATGGCCTTGGCGGTCTGGGCAATCTCGCGCTGCAGTACGCCAAAAACGTCTTTAACGCCAAAGTGATCGCCGTTGATGTGAGCGATGGGCAACTGGCACTGGCGAAAGAGATGGGTGCCGATCTGGTCGTCAACTCTGCCAGCGAAAATGCGGCACGCTTCATTCAGGAGAAAACCGGCGGTGCGCATGCTGCTGTGGTGACAGCGGTTGCCAAAGCGGCCTTTAACTCGGCGGTGGATGCGGTCAGAGCGGGAGGTCGCGTCGTGGCTGTCGGCCTGCCACCGGAAGCGATGAGTCTGAATATTCCGCGTCTGGTGCTTGATGGTATCCAGGTGGTGGGATCGCTGGTTGGAACGCGTAACGATCTGGCAGAAGCCTTCCAGTTTGCGGCAGAAGGGAAGGTGGTGCCGAAGGTGACCAAAAGGAAGATTGGTGAGGTCAATGACATCTTCGAAGAGATGGTTCAGGGCAAGATCCGCGGCAGGATGGTGATCGACTTTACCGGTCAGTCTGCTGATTAAAATCCACTGACGACCCTAAATGCCCGCGCGCTGCGGGCTTTTTTATGCCTGCAAGATTAAATCTACGCTGGTTGAATGCCTGTCAGCACATCCAGGCAAACATTAATAAGTTCTGCTTTATGTTTCATGATGTAATTCTGGCTTGCACTTTACCGGTAACATTATAGTTTATGAGGTGAATACTGATTACACACAACGGAAGGAGGGTTATTTATGGCGAAGCATCATTTACTTAAATCCATTGAAATTGCAGCAATTGTGCTGTTTGTCCTGATACTGGCATATCTGGCTGTAACCGGGCTGATGTCATCGGCGGGTGTGGATCACGCCTGGCCTTATCCCACTAAGTAACTGAGTGCCTCACCAGGGAAATCATAAATAACATCAATAAAAAAGACCCTTACACAGGGCATAAAAAACCCCGCAAGTGCGAGGTTAATCAGAATTTACACCAGACTCACCGACAGCAGCGTCAGCTCTTCAGTATCCAGCGACAGACTTTTTTTAGTCTCAAACATATAGGCTTCTAATGCCTCTTCGACATCGTCACCTTCGATAAAGGCATGAGTCGTAACGTGATTTTCACCTTTTGGCTTAATTACGTATGAAACAAACCACTTCTTCTTTTGCATGATGTTTATCCTCTTTTTAAAAATTGAGATGCCGCCTGCCAGCAGTACAGTGCTCATCTGCCGGACATTCAGCGGTAGTGCGGAGCTGGCCGACTAAGGCGAATCAAGCGGGGCAGGATGCAGCAGGTCGATCACGTCATCGATCTCATTGCTGGCCGCGTGACGATCAAGGGCAACGGCGTAGTAGCGTCCCTTGCAGTAGTGCTTTGTTACCGCCACCCGATGGCCAGTATCGCTGTCAGCTTCCTTGCCGGTCAGGGTCTGCAGGTGGGGCGGAATAACCAGCTCACTTTCGAGTTGTTCTGCTTCAATGATCACCGCGCCACCATCGGTGGATAGCAGCAGATGCTGAATGCTCATGTTCTCTCCTTTGAGTCAGATTGCTAACCGGGAAAGTGTAGTTCACCTCAGCAGGTGTGCTGACGCCACCACTGCATGAGTGCCTGTGTAGTGCTGCTAACCGGTGACTGAGGCAAAAAAAAGCCCCAGTCAGGGGCTTTTTAATCAGGATTCCTGGCAAACTTAACTGGTCTGATTAGCCAGCTTTGGCTTCAGAACACGTTTTCCAATCTGGATGCCGGGCTTCTCAACATACTTATAGAGTAAAGAGGCGAGTGCATAGGTCACCGGGATGGCCGAGACGCAGACAATCAGGAAGCGAGTCATGTCGCTTCTGAACTCAATGTCGGTGTGCGTGAGCAGCAGTGCGATCATCGGGATCACAATCAGCAGGTGCAGCAGGTAAACCGAGAACGAGACGTCGCCCAGCCAGGTGCTGAGACGGTTGTTCAGCAGTTTACGCGGCAAAGCAATCAGCGTTGCCATCAGGCTGCCCTCCGGGTATTGCCACAAAATCGCCGTCATACCGACGATCATCAGCGCTTCCATAATGACCTGCAGCTTAATCGCCCCCAGGCCCATCGCCACGCTCGCCACCGGTCCAAGCAGCGCAAAAGCGACGTAGAGCAGCGATTTACGGCGAACCGCTTCGGCCATCAGCATACCTGCCAGGAACATGTTCAGCTTAATCAGAATCATGGAAGGCATCTCAAAGGCCTCATAATAATCTGCCAGCACATACCGACCGGCGCAACAGAGCGCCATGATGCCAATCAGCGAGGCCGCATAACCGAAACGCAGCGTCACCAGCATAATGAACGGGAACAGCAGATAGAACTGCATCTCCAGCCCGATGCTCCAGTCAGGCAGCACGGTATTAAACCCATATTCAGGCAGCAAGCCAAACAGGAAGCTGAAGTGAGTCAGGATGTTTGCCAGCGACTGGTCGGTGTAACGTGATGATTCAGTGGCGGTGCCGGAATAGAAATGAGCAATAGTATCTCGCATCTCGCCAAACCACGGGCCATAAATCAGCGCGATGATTAACAGCAGATAATAGAGCGGGGCGATACGGAAGAAGCGACGGATCCAGAACTTCTTAATGGTCTCCGCGCTCTGCCACGGCTCTTTCTGCTGGCGCTCGACGTAGTTTTTCGCCATCAGATAACCCGATAACAGAATAAACAGATCAACTCCGATGCCAGGCGATGAAATAAGCGTGATGTGGCAATGAACCAGTAAGCTGATATGGCCAACCAGTACCCAGAGAGATGCGATGCCACGCAATCCCTCCAGCTCCGTAGACCAACCTCGTGTAGCAGACATATCTGTTCCTCATTTTTATCCGACTTTCGGCGCTCACTAAGCCTTAAGGCAAGAGATATGTAAACGGGCCTTTACAAAAGTAAGAAGATTCCGAGCACAGGTAAGAGGAAAAAATCAACCAGAAAGGGGCGGTATAGCACGGGAAGTTAAGGGCATGCAGCTGCAAACCCTTAAACATTATTACTGATTGAGTGTGCCTGTCAGGCCAGCTTCAACAGGATCATACCGGCCAGCAGCAGGGTCAGACCGGTCCAGCCTTTCCGGTTCAGACGCTGACCAAACAGCACCCAACCGGCCGCGACAGTGACGATAATCCCAAAGGCGCCCCAGACCGCATAGGCAATTGACAGATCAATACCTTTCACCGCCTGAGCGAGTGCGCTGAACGCGAGCAGCACAAAGCAGAGTGAAAGCAGACCATGTAGCGGTTTCTTAAATCCATCAGAATATTTAAGGGATATGTTCGCGGCAATCTCCAGCACGATAGCCAGCGCCAGCCAGGCGGCGTGGACGAAATCAGCGATGACCATGATTAACCTCCGCTGATGATTGAGTGCCGGTCTTGATCAATACAATGCCGACGATCAGCGTCATCAGCCCGCAGATTTTCATCGCGGACAGCGTTTCACCAAACAGCTGCACGCTGAATAATGTAATCAGCAGGATGCCAATTCCTTCCCACAGGGCATAGGCCACGCCAAGAGCAATACGCTTGATGGCAAAACTCAGCAGAATATAGGAGCAGGCAATCATTGCCAGCATCAGCAGGTAACCTGAATGGCTGCCGTTAAGGCTGGACCACTTCATAAAAAGGGTACCAATAATTTCAGTAATAATAGCGAGTGACAATAAAACCCAGGCGCGCATGGGTGCTCTCCAGCAACGAAAATGACGACCTGCCACAGTACAGAGGGCAGACTCAGAACAGTGTCGAAGGGGTGAGCGGACTACAGGGCGTTACGCCAGTGTTGATCGGCGACGTTCCAGCCAGAAAGGAAAGCGGGGGAAAGGTGTGACATGAACATTCTGCTCATAAAATTTTCAACGCATCCACATTGTTGCTTCTCATCAGTGGACGGATAGTGCCTCCGGTTAACTACACGCCGGTTTTATACCATTCTGCTCATTATGAAATCAACAGCAGATCCTGCTTCGTTTGGTAATGGTTAAGGTTTGATAGTTTGAAAATGGTCAGTTATATAAAAGGATGTAGAGGAAGGGACGCTGGGGAAAGAGCATGGGCTTAAAGGTGCAAAAAAGCCAGGCAATAGCTTGCCCGGCTTTCGTTACGTGACAATGTCACGAATTACTCAGCACGCTGCGGTACCGTGCGCACTGGCGCATCACCCGCGACATAGTAAGACGCCGTGCTGCGCGGCAGCGGCTCGCGTCCACGAATCTTATCGGCAATCTTCTCGCCAATCATGATGGTGGTGGCGTTAAGGTTGCCAGTGATGATCAGCGGCATTATCGAGGCATCCACCACACGTAATCCTTCCAGACCATGCACACGGCCTTCACCATCTACCACGGCCATCGGATCGTTACCCATCTTACAGGTTCCGCATGGGTGATAGGCGGTTTCACCGTGGTTACGCACGAACTCGTCCAGCTGCTCATCTGTCTGGCAATCCAGGCCCGGGCTGATTTCACGGCCACGATATTTATCCAGCGCCGGCTGGTTGATGATCTGGCGCGTGATGCGGATAGCATCGCGGAACTCATGCCAGTCCTGCTCATGCGACATGTAGTTGAACAGAATAGCCGGATGGCGACGCGGATCGCGTGACTTAAGGCGCACATGTCCACGACTCGGAGAGCGCATGGAGCCGACATGACACTGGAAGCCATGGGCATCGACAGCGTTTGAACCGTTGTAGTTAATCGCTACCGGCAGGAAGTGATACTGGATATTCGGCCAGCTGAACTCTTCGCGGCTGCGGATAAAGCCGCCGGCTTCAAACTGGTTGCTGGCGCCGATACCGGTACCGTTAAACATCCATTCCGCACCGATTTTTGGCTGATTCCACCACTTAAGGGCCGGATAGATAGAAACCGGCTCCTTGCACTCATACTGAAGGTACATCTCCAGGTGGTCCTGCAGATTTTCACCCACACCCGGCAGATCGTGAACCAGCGGGATGTCAAACTGCTTCAGGAGCTCAGGCGAGCCTACGCCAGAGCGCTGCAGGATCTGCGGCGAGGCGATAGCGCCGGCACACAACAATACTTCACGGCGCGCGGTCACTTTATTGATGGTGTTGCTGTCGCCCTGAAGATATTCCACGCCAACCGCGCGCTTGCCATCGAACACAATGCGATCGGTGGTGGCATGCGTGATGATCTTCAGGTTCGCGCGACCTTTGGCCATATCGAGATAGCCACGCGCGGTACTCGAACGACGGCCTTTCGGCGTCACGGTACGATCCATTGGACCGAAGCCTTCCTGCTGATAGCCGTTCAGGTCGTCCGTGCGCGGATAACCCGCCTGAACGCCCGCCTCAATCATCGCTTCAAACAAGACGTTGTTGCCCGCTTTAGGCGTCGCCACGCACACCGGACCCTCGCCGCCGTGGAAATCGTTCGGGCCGATATCGCGGGTTTCTGCTTTACGGTAGTAGGGCAGGCAGTCCAGATAGCTCCAGTTCTCCAGGCCAGGTTCGCTGGCCCAGTTATCGAGATCCATCGCATTACCGCGGATGTAACACATGCCATTAATCAGGGATGAACCGCCCAGACCTTTGCCGCGACCACACTCCATGCGGCGGTTGTTCATATAAGGCTCTGGTTCAGTCTCATAAGCCCAGTTATAGCGTTTTCCCTGCAACGGGAAGGCGAGGGCCGCAGGCATCTGGGTGCGAAAATCAAAACGGTAATCGGGGCCGCCCGCTTCCAGTAACAGGACGCTCACGTTGCTGTCTTCGGTCAGACGGGTAGCCAGAACGTTTCCTGCGGATCCGGCTCCAATAACAATATAATCAAATTCCATTCATCGTTCCTCAGGTTAAGTGATTAGAAGACTGACTGAAAACGCGTCAGCTCAACCTGCACGGACTTCACCTGGGTGTAGCTCTGCAGTGTCATCAGGCCATTTTCACGGCCGATGCCGGAGTGCTTGTAGCCACCCACTGGCATCTCTGCGGCTGATTCGCCCCAGGTATTAATCCAGCAGATACCTGCTTCGATCTGATGAATCACGCGGTGCGCCTTATTTAAGTCCTGCGTCACCAGCCCGGCGGCCAGACCAAATTCGGTGTCGTTGGCGCGACGGATCACTTCTTCTTCGGTTTCATAGCTCAGGATCGACATGACCGGTCCGAAGATCTCTTCACGCACAATCTTCATCTCATCACGGCAGTCGGTGAACACGGTCGGTGCAACCCAGGCGCCCTGGTCGAATTCGCCACCGGTCAGACGTTTGCCACCGCACAGGACACGTGCACCTTCAGCAATGCCGGACTCAATGTAGCGCATCACGTTGTCGCGATGACTGAAGCTGACCAGCGGGCCAAAGTTGGTGGCCGGGTCGCGCAAATCGCCGGATTTGATGCGGGCAACGCGTTCGCTGATTTTCGACTCGAAAGCCGCCTGCAGTTTTGCAGGAATAAAGACGCGGGTGCCATTGGTGCAGACCTGACCGGAACTGTAGAAGTTCGCCATCATGGCGATGTCAGCAGCCAGATCGAGATCGGCATCATCAAAGATGATCAGCGGTGATTTACCGCCCAGTTCCATGGTGACTTCTTTCAGCGTTGAACCTGCGGCATTGGCCATCACTTTTTTGCCGCTGACGACGCCGCCGGTGAAGGAGACTTTGTCGATGCCAGGATGCTCAGTGAGCAACTGACCGGTGACCGAACCGATGCCCGGCAGCACGCTGAACACGCCATCCGGCAGGCCCGCTTCGGTGTAAATTTCTGCCAGTTTCAGGGCGGTAAGCGGAGTCATTTCACTGGGTTTGAAAATCATCGCGTTACCCGCGGCCAGCGCAGGCGCGGATTTCCACAGGGCGATCTGAATCGGATAGTTCCAGGCACCGATACCGGCGACCACACCCAGCGGTTCGCGACGGGTATAAACAAATGAAGTTTCACGCAGGGGGATCTGCTGACCTTCCAGCGCCGGAACCAGCCCTGCGTAATACTCCAGCACATCTGCACCGGTGACGATATCGACCGCTGAGGTTTCGCTGTAAGGCTTGCCGGTGTCGAGCATTTCGAGCTCGGCCAGCTCATCATTACGCTCACGAAGAATATCAACGGCGCGACGCAGGATACGCGAACGCGCCATGGCGGTCATCGCGGCCCAGACTTTCTGGCCTTTTCTGGCGGCAGCAACGGCGCGATTGACATCTTCCTGGCCTGCGGCATGAACCTCTGCCAGCACTTCGCCGTTGACCGGGTTAATCGTCTGGAACGTTT
>Ga0308171_1001910_pt1 | contig 24826 bp, 28 predicted proteins | sample PhyGR1_FD_202135 | JGI IMG/M metagenome (GOLD analysis project Ga0308171, IMG submission 202135) | Phyllosphere microbial communities from UC Gill Tract Community Farm, Albany, California, United States - DLSLSG.R1 | ecosystem: Host-associated > Plants > Phyllosphere > Unclassified | place: USA...
GTGTCTCAGCAATCCCGTTCAACGCACGGCGAAATGATTCTGCTTCACGAATTGAACCGTTCCGATGATACGAAGCAAACAGCTCGGAGACTTCGAGTCCCTTCTCACGGGCATCGGTCTGCGTGTATTCGAAGACGTGACCAATTTTATAGTACATCGCTTTCCGTGTCGGAAGAGAACCTTCCTTTGCGCGCTTTTGTTCTGTCTTCGTCGCATCCTTCCATGCCACCCAATCCGTCTCTCGTTTGATGAAGGTGACAGGGGAGGGGACGAAAATCTTGATCCCTTTCTCTCCTTTTTGGACCTGGACGCCTTGCTTCTCCCAGTACGCATAGGAACCGACAGCACGTGCGCCTTGGAACTGTTCCTCGATCAATAGCATGTTCCGAGTCGAGTAGCGATGGAACCGGCTCATGAAGTCGAGATGTTCCTTGATGCTCTCCTGACTGACGAAGTGAGAAGCGAGCTGCGTCTCCATCTTGTCGGTCAACGCTTGTACTTCCTTCTGATAATCCTCACGTGTTTTCTTCTTGTATGCCATGTGTCTCACCTTCGAAATCTTCTAGTTCCTGCAGAACAATCGGATCGGCAGCGAGTCGATCCAGTAGTAGATGACGACGATCACGTGATACCGGTAGCAACAACAGAGGCTCTTCTTGCAGGATCTCAAGGAACGAATATTCGTCATATGAGACAGGGATGTCGTATCGCGCTTGATGAATCAAGACTGTGACGTGGGTCGGTTGCAGTTCGAGAAACGTTGCGAGTGTGAAAGCTTCCAGTCGTCTCATTTGTGGGTCATCCTTTCCTCATCCGAATGCTTATGTTGCTTTCGTTGTTCGATCCGTGATTTGACGGCCGTCTCCGCTGTCTCAAGGAACGAAGGACGGTATTCTGTCGTCGGGATGATATCTTCGATGCTTTCCGTCTGCATTAAGGCTTGCACCAGTTCAATCAATACCTGTGTTTGAAGGTCTGTCTGTTGGACGCTCTTTCGTAACGGAAAGAGACTTTTTGTGATTTGTTCATCCCAGAACGTGGTCAACTCTTGTTCGATCTGTTTTGATACGGAACGACTGATATAGTTCAAATCCCATTGCTTCTTGATCATCTCTTGATAGTCACGGATGATGTGATCGATTGCCGGACCAATCCCGGACAGTCGTTCCCGCTCACGATACTCCTCTAAAAATTCAGCGGTCACGGCACTCAGCCGGATCCGGATTTGCTTTGTTTCCTCCATCTGTATTCTCCTTTCTATAATCATCAATTGTAAAAACGACTGCCAAAGAAACAGGACTCCGTTCGAATGGTATGATGAACAGATAAATTAGTTAAGGCGAGGTACAAACATGTCAAAAATTCATTTTTACAAATCTGTTCAAGTGATTGATGCCTCCATTGAAGAGGTATACGATTATCTGACGAAGAATGAACATATTCTTAGCTGGAGCAATATGACTAAGGATCATATCTACGCAGAAGGAGAACCATTGCAATACTTATACGCTGGTCAGAAACTTCAAGTTATCCAAGAGCATCGTGGAAAAAGGTATTCCGCTGATGCTTGGGTTGAGAAACTTGAGGCACCGTCCTTCATTGATGTCAGAACTTCAAACGAAATAGGAACGACGATTGGTCAATACCAATTGCAATCGAAACAGAATCAAACAGAGTTACAAATTGATTTGTTAGTAGAGACGCCGAAGTGGGCTTATGCCATTCTTTATAAACTTTCCAAATCAAGATTGAACCGAATGTACAATGAAGAATTCCGTCGATTAAATGATTATGCAATCCAAATGAATCGTCGCTAAAAAAATTGTTGCCCGTCATCCTTCTATTAAAAGGGTGACTTTTTCTTTTATCGATCTTGCTCGATTTCCTGCTGAAGAGCTTCAAACGCCTTTTGGTTTTGTATGTGTTCCCATTCATTGTTCATGTGTCGTCCGATTCGATAGAGCGTCTCTTGCATGATCCGTTCACGTCGAAACGCTGATCGGATTCTTTGTTTAGGTGAGAATGTATTCGTCTGCGCAAGCTTCTGAGGTGGCTTGGACGACTCGCGCATTTCGGACAGAATAGCGTTTCCCATCCGCGTGTAGAGATCCTGTTCTTTCGCCTTACGATAAGTTGATGCTTGGGATGCCGATCCGTAACTCCGCTCGTAGAATGCGACCTCGGTATCGAGTCGTTGCTTGAACGCGGTGTGCTCCCTCTCGAAGTAAGTCGTGAGATACGCGTCGGTAAATTGATTAAGCGAAGGACGCAGTTCCTTCATACCGTTCATGTTGTAATACCATTGCCGTTTATCGTCCGGTAATTGTTTCTGAATCGTTTCAAACTGTTGCACGAGTGCTGGATGTAGCACTCGGTTTGAGATAGACAGTGTTAAACGGTTACGTTTGTGCGCGAGGACTTCATCGCGGATGAAGGTGTTCAGTTTTTCTTGTTCACGTGTCCGGTCGGCAAGCGTATGGACGACTTGTGCCTTCATCTTCTCGATCGTTTTTGGTTTCCGTTTGCCCCGTTCGCGAGGATGGATCGTCTCGACTGTCGCGACATGGATATGGATGTTGTCCGTGTTGTAATGGATGGCGGCAGTCCATGTCGCGTGCAACATCTGTTCCTTTTCGATCATCAGCGCGGTCGCGTTCCGTGTCGCCTGCATCAAACGTTGCTCATCGATATAGCGATTTTCTTTGATGCCGACTTCTTGTAACCACGCTTCGTCGAACGAGATGACATCTTGCCAGAGGATGCTGCCGTTTTCCTGTGCTCGTCGGAAGACCTCACGTAATTGCTCTCGTTCAGTCGCGTTCAATCGGTCTTGCGTCGCCGTGAACAGACCGCTCGATTTCAGTTCATCCTCCATGTAGTCATGGTAATTCTCGAATTGATGCGACCGTGCTTTTGTCTCCGGTCGATCAATGTAACTGAGATACGTCGTATAGCGACGTGCTCGTCGGGATGCTTGAGGGAGTTTGAACTTCGACTTGATGATAACACCGGGCACCTTAGTCATCCTGCATCACCTCACGGAAGAGTTTAGTCAATTGTTCGAGTTCGGTTGCGCTCCGCTTCAGGTGCAGGGTGTTCGCTTCGAGTTGTCGTTCGAGTCGCTCGATTTGTGTCGACTGGACGCCGTCCGCACACCAGATCGTCAGTAATCCTTTTAATAATTCTTGTCGGGAACACATCTGTTTCTCCGCTTGTTCGTCGAGTTGTTTGACGAGGACGGGGGCGATATCGCGAATCAAGAGATTCATCTGTCTTCCTCCTTCCATCACGAAAGTGAGTCTCTACTTTCAAAGAAATGAAATTCTTTCCGAACAATTCATTCGTTCCTCCTGTCATTAGAAGTGAGAAAGCTGTTACTACTCAGACAAAGAATGGAGGAATCGATATGCAGTCAATCATCGAACAGAGTTATGAACTTGGAGAAGCCGTGAGCGTCTCCTTGATTGTCGAACTTCTGAAACATATTTGGTTGAAGGTGCAGCAGCATGAGGCGAAAAGGTTTGAAAAAATTGACGGAACTGAATCGAGTTAAGCGTTGAGAAAGAACAATAGGATTGTTAAAAGTATGCTGGGTTTTTAAAAGGTTAAAACACAAAAACAGTTCAAAATCGTGAAAAAGAGCATAAGGGGAAACTGCTATCACGGAGCGTGCTAGCCTAGGCTGAGCCTAGTGTTTCCCTGATATCATCAAAATCGCGAAAAGGTCACACCCTGTGCCACCAAAAACGGCATTTTGGCACGGTGTGTGCCACCTTACCATTTCAGTTCACGTGCTTTAATGCGCAACTGATCTTGTCGTTTCTCTTCTTGGCTGAGTTGTTTTTTTAGATCCGTTTGTCGTAGAAGTGTTTCTTCTTTATCCTGCTTCAGATTGAAGATTTCATCCTCACGTTCGACTTGTTCGTCGAGTGTCAGGTCAGGTAACGTGGCTTGTTTCGTCTCGATGTCCTGTTCGATTTGTTGGATGAGAGAAGCTTCCTCCATCTGTTCGTGCTTCATTTTCTTGATCCGTTTTTGACTTTGCACGTGCTCGTCAGTGAGAAAAAGTTGCGCATAGTCGTCTGCTTGTTGAATAGAAAGTGATGTCCTTAAGACACGTCGCTGATCCATATAGAGTGATTCGACTAGCGCATCTTCTCGCTTCGTAGCACTCAGCTTCTCGAGTGACTGTTGTGGTTCAATGACATACAAGCGGAGTGCTAGCTGATCAAAGTCGCGCGATACATCTTCGATTTCGAAGACGTAGTGTTCGTCCTGGTGATAGACGACTCGGACGCGCTGCTCATCCGTCGGTCGTTCCTTGTAAGCGATGCGCGCCACAAGTTTCGTCGCGTAGTCTTGGGGTTGATCGAACTGGAGGCGGACGCGCATTTGCTTCCGTTTCGCGTCATGCGACCAGTCGAGAAGCGTGACATTCTGTCCATTCTTCAACCGCTTTTCTTCACCAATCGGTGTCGCATTGATCTGTTGTTCCTCAGCAAAGAAGAGGGAGGAGAAACCAAAAAACAGAAAACCAATCAAGAAGAATAGGCCTGTTCCGAGATACAAGCGCGACCAGTCACGGGTCAACGTCTTTCGTTTTCCTGTCTGCATTTAAACACCCCCTGACGACTTGAGACTCTTCATTTGGTCGACGATGTAACGACTGTCTTGGTTCGTAAACGTCAGTTCGACCAGCTCATCGGATGTCTCTGCATAGCCGTTGGAATCGATCGTCAACGTCCGTTTGAAGCGGACAAGGCAATGCTCCGGATCGTCACGGTTCAGAAAGACTTCGATGTCAGCGACGGAGGCGGTGAACTTGCCATCGCTTCCGCTACTTGCGAACAACGTCCGTTTGAGGGACTCCGACATATACTGATCGGCTTGACGTTTGCGTGTCGGATAGGTCCCGTCTTCCCATGTGAAGGCGAACGAGATGAAGCGTTCTGCGTTCTTAGAAATGGACGACTGCTGCTCTGGCTCCTCTGCGTCAGTGACGATAGTTGAGTCTGGTACAATCATTTCTGGTGACGAATCCTTTGTGTGTTTTTCTAAAGTCATGTGTAGTCCATCTGATGCCGACGAACGGTATTGGTAGACGTTAGCACTGATCGACAGTAACAGACAGAACAGCACGAGTCCTAGAAGATGACGACTCGTCAATGCCATGTTGCATCCCTCCTTATAGCGAAAAGAGTGGTGCCGGATCAATGTGTCCGGACCAATCACTCGTCTTGAATTCGATGTGGAGATGGTTCCCAGTCGAACGTCCGGTCGAACCGCACATCCCGATGGCTTGCCCGGCTTCAATCTTCTGACCCGTCTTAACCTGACGTGCGGAAAGGTGGGCGTAGGCGGTGATCCATTCCCCTTGTTTGATCTGAATGAGTTGTCCGTAAGGGCCGCGTAAGCCGCTATACGTGACGGTACCGGAGCGGACGGCGTGGACGGTATCGGTATCATCACAACTAAAATCGATGCCCGTATGAACGTCCGTCTTTCCGAAAACGATCCGTGATCCGAATCCCGACGTCATCTGCAACGAGATGTCGAGGGGTGCATGGAGTTTCCCTTTAATCGGTCCCGTCTTACCTTCCGCCAACACCGCCGGCGTCAGATACCGGAGGATGGCATCGACATATTCGATGTCACCATAACAGGCTTGATGCTCGATCGCGCTCGGACGATGGCACTGATAGATGCCACTTTTCTTGACGCGTTGGTACATCATCTGTGAAAAGGAGATCGCGAGTTGTTTCGTATAGCGTCCACCGTTTTCTTGGACGTAATCAATAAAGCCACCCCCGAAGTTGTAACTCTGTAGCGTCAACTTGACGTCTTGGTTCGCTTGTCGGAAGACCGACGCGAAGTGTTTCACCCCATAACGAATGCTCTCATCGGGAGAGGTGATACAACCAATCCGTCCGCATTTCGATTCACTCGCTTGCATCGGATCGTTCCCACGTCCGCCGCTCTCCTGCATCATCAAGGCGAGTACAACGTTCGTCTGTCCCTCAAGTTGTTCCTTCTTTAATTCACGCGCAATCGCCTCACGATATTGTAAGACATCATCACTAACCTGTAAGCTGGTGTCCGAGTAAGCGATCGGTGTCTCCGTCGCCTGATCGTTCTCGATCCCGGTCAACGTATCGAGAATGCCTGCGACGATGATAATGAGCAGGAGGAGAAGGAGCGCGATACCGAGGGCAATCAGACGATACTTTAAGGTCAGGAGTCGCCATTTCATCCGGACGGCGACACGTGCCGACTGCCGGACCGTACTCCACATCAGGCACCACCTCCGAACAAAGTCAGCTCCTCGGGTGAGACATCGACATCGAAGATCAAGGTCTTCACACCGGAGACACTGAGGACGATGCGTCCGGTCTCGAGCGATGGAATCAACCGCGTCTCACTCTCGGTCAACTGTCCGTCGAAGACGGTCTGGATTGTCGGGATGCTCTCAGCATCCTGCTCGCCGATGAACTTATACTGCGTCAGCTGGAACAGTGTCTTGACGTTCTCCGCGTTCTCCGACTTCGAACCGGTCGGGACGAAGTCCGTGATCAAGTGCGAGGCGAAGAAGATGCCGCCGAAGTATTTCCGCGCTTCGCGCATGAATTGTTGCAGGTATAGAATCGCGGGTTGTGCGATGTCACGTGTATTGATCAGATGATGTGCCTCATCGATGACAATCAAATACTTAAAGGCATCCTCGATCAATAGCTCCCCCTGGTTGTAGCTGCGGAGTTGTCCGGCACCGTTGAGGATCATCCCGTCCCAGAGCATGTTCATCAGGTTGAAGACCTGTGCTTGAAAGATCTCGTCCTTCAGATTCGTCAGATTACGTAGTGGAAACGATACAATCTCTTCCTCGTCGAATCGCTCGATCGAGGAATGTCCATCGAAGATGTTGCCGTAGTTATGGACGAGGTTAGTGATCGCGAGCTCGATGTTCTCGAGCCGTCTGACACGGTTCGTACTGATCGTCTCGCGGATCGTCGTCCGTGCAGCGTCCACATACAATTCAGAGCGGACGAGCGTCAAAAAATCGGAGAAGACGGGATAGGTGTTCGCCGGATGCGTCGTGATCGGCGCGTCACCGTCCTCGTTCCAGAGCCCTTTCTCAAGGTAGAGCTGACGGAGCAGAATCTCGAACTCGTTCGCTTCTTCCTGCGTGGCTGCCGGATTGATGTAGTGATAGAAGACGGCAATCTTCGACAGGTGTTGCATGAACGAGAGGGGTTCGTCCGCGGATCCATCGGCATGTGTGACTGTCTTATAGACATGGAGCGGATTGATCCGTCCGGCGGAGCCGTCGAGTGCGATTTCTTTCCCACCCAGTTGTCGTACGAGGTCGGAGAACTCACCGGTCACGTCCAAGATGCGGACGTGATTGCCTTTAATCGCTTGGTCGAGGACGGTCTTCTTGAGCAGCGTTGACTTCCCGGAGCCCATCTTCCCGATCATCAAGGCATTATAGAACTTCCGTTGTTTATCCTTATGGAACAGATCAAAGATGACGCTCCCGTTCGTGTCTGTCGTTCCATAATAGGTACCGGTCGGATCCTGCAGCGACGTGAAGTGGAACGGATAACCACCCGCGATCGACAGTGATGGAATCTCTTTCCCCCGACGACGGTTCGGTAATTTTTGTTGTTGCTCATAGCTCAGGAACAGGCTCTGCCATTCCCACTCCTGTTCGTTCAGGAAGACGGCAACGCGGAAATTCCGTGCTTCGAGTTCCTCCATCACGTGCTGAACTTGTCGTTCAAGTGCCTCAAGCGTCTTCGCTTTGACGTAGAGTCGGAGATGCAAGTACTTCATCGTCTCGCCTTGCGTAATCTGTTCATAGAGTTCGTTCAGTTCTTTATACGTCTCGCGCGCATCGATCCGGTCGACGTTGTCCTTCGCGTTCTCGAAGCGGGTGTTCTGCTCGGCCATCGACTTATTGATCGTCCGGATCATCTCTCGCTTGTCCGCTGTTCCGATGTCGAGCGTCGTCAGGACACCGGGCAGGTTGAGGATGGGCTCGAGCCAGAAATCATAGACGGTCGACTGATACTTATAGACATGGAGGCAGGCGAGATAACCGTCACCGGTCCGGACATAGTTCGGTTCGAAGCGGAGTCCGCCTTGCGGCTGGATCGCTTGGACGAATGTCGGATTGTAGCCGTCCTGTTGTTTAATTGCCTCAGGATCCTGCTTTCGTAGAAAACGTGTACGCCACATGACGTCATCACTCCTTTCCGTCCTGGGTCGGTTTCGTATTTGGGTTGTGCAGTTGAAACAGGACATGGATTTTCTGCTCGATCGTCAGTTCGACCATCGGGTTGCTGCGCCGAAGGAGTTTCGTTAATTGATGCTTCCGTTCCCGTAGCATTGCCTCGTCCGGCGCATAAAAAAAGAGGAGATAATCGCGATTCGTGCGATGCTCCTCAAGGTAGATCAGTTCTTGTTTCTTCTTTTGAAGAAACGGACGATAGGCAGCAATCTGATTCTGTCGCAGCTGTCGTTCGATCCGTTGTTTCTGTTTTTCCAGATTAAGCGGTGTATTGAGCGGAATGACCTTCAATGGATGGACATAGGCCTGCAAGAGATAGGCGAGGGAGAAGATATCATGGTCCTTCTCCGTCTCAGATAGTCCGTAAATATCCTTTGAAGTCAGTTGAATGATGTCGCAAAACGTCCCGTCCTGCATCTCGAAAACATCGAGCGCTGTTGAGTCGATAATCGGCAAAATGGAGGCGACAGACGGTGGGATTCGGACGCGCTTCTCCTTGCGTGTTAGTGGTGTCGTCAACTGAACCTCATCGAGCCAGGTGATATCGTTCGTAGGACTTGTTTTCAATCGTGTATCTTCCGATAAACTCATCTGATCACGCTCCTTTCGAAGATTCATTCCGGTCGGCCAACGCCGTATAGGTATCTTTCTTCTTGATCAGTGCGTAATAGAGCACGTGGACCATCCGCTTTTCCGGATTCGTCGTCGGTCGGATAACGAGAAAGAGTCCGAAGCCAACGAGGAAGCACGTGAACGGGAGATGCAAGACGTCCGGGATGAACGGAAGGGCAATCAACCGGACGATGATTAAGGCGACGAGAAACAGTAAATCATAGAGGTAGAGCATCTTATTGATTTTCAGTTCGGTCGTGACTTCGTTCGGAATCCGGTATTGGCGCTGTTGCATGTTCTCACTCCTTTTTCGGGTCTAGACGCGGAACATCCGTCGAGTACATTCGGGATGATTCCTGCGTCACACGTGTCTGGGCTTGTTCGACATGCTTGAGTTCTTTTTGTGTCGTGGTCTCGAGTGTCTGATAGATTGATTTTCGCTGACGCTGCGTTCCGGATGAGGTCTCCTGCGAATCACTGGTTGACGGTGAGCTACTGGAAGAGCTAGACGATGTGACGTTCGGAGACACATTCTCTGTTGTTTCTACAGAATGAGCGGACGTACTAGTATTCGTTTTGTCGAATGGTGTCGAATCCTCTGAAGACGTTAACGGCTTACGATTTACTGTAGAAGTCTGTGGAGACTGTGTGACCTGATGAGATGTCATAGGCGTTTCAGGTGCTTCGAGCTCATCAGGCAAAGTAACCTGTTGTTCATTCGACGACACATTAGACATCTTCGGTTGCGTAGCAGGTATTGTCGATTGAGAAGTCGATGGCAGCACAGGTGTTGATTGTGTGACAGAGTCCGGACGATGTGGAACAGATTCGGGTGATGCTGCTGCAGCCTGAGCCTCTTGCACCGTACCATGCATTGGCATCTCAACCAACTCGCTTTGTTGGTTCTCTGGTCCTGCTGGACGAGATGTCCGCTCTTGTGCTTGTGATGGATTCTGAACACTCTCAGGCGAACGATCTGGACGACTCGCGGGTGTACCGCCATTCGGTGGCGGGTTCGGTGGCAATTTCGTACTCGCTGCTTCCGAGACAGAGGGAGTGGCAGGGCGTGATGTCATCTTCATCGTCTGACCGGCGACACGAGCGCCCACTTTCGCTGTTCCTTTCCCGACAGCATACGCACCGAGTGCGACACCCCAACCGCGCTTCAGACCGGCATCAATCCCGAAGAGACGTTCGACCATGTTTGGTCCATCAATCAAAGCGGCAGAGAAGGCAATCAACGCAATCAAATAAGCGAGTCCGTCCAGTGTATCGGCCAGGTATGCCGTTCCAATCGTATAGAGTTTGATCGAAACGAAGATCAGAATGATGACGAGAAAGGTGTTCAAGATGCTTTGAATGACCTTCTTCGTCTTTTGTCCGCTGTGTAGATCAGCAGGTGCTATCAAAATCGCCAAGACATAATTAAAAGCCAACTCGAACGAGAGTCGAGCCAGCTTGTAGGCAATCGAGAAGAGGGTGAAACCCATCACCCCGAGCGTGACGAGGATTGTCAGCCAGTTCGGATGATAACGATAGTAGTATTGGTTATTCCAATCAAGTCCGCTTTGATCGAGTTCGCCTAGTACTTCTTCACTACCGTCCCAAAGGATAAATGATTTTGAAAGTTTTGATCCAGTAGTGGATACGTCTAGTTTATTGCTATCGAACACCTCATTAATCTGTAATCCTTTGATCAATTTGGTCGGAACATTATTTTTTACGTCATTTTCTGTATAGTTGTCAAAGTCATTTTTATCGTATGCTACTAAATCGTTTAAATTTTCTTTGAGTATTGTTTCAGATATAGTTTCCTTTTCAGAGCCATATATACTACCACTCTTAACTTGATTGACTGCTTGATCGGTGAAGTCATTTAGTTGTTTCATCGTAGGTGAGAGTAGTCCTAAAATCATCAGTGAAATGAAAATATTGATAAGAAGCCCTTCTCGATCGAATTTCTTTTGAAAAATGATGAGATAGCCTGTAAAAACAAAGCTAGCGGCTAATAGTACATACAAAAAAGGTTGAATCGTCTGAACGAATTCAACCACTTGAGAATTATTAAAAAATGTTTTGATCATCAAAATATCATCTGTAAGACTTTCGAGTGAATCGATCAACAAAGAAAGCCCTCTGACAAAAATCCATCCCACAGTTCGCAAAGCATCGTTGACTAAATTATTTAAGTTAAAAAGTCGTTCGAATTCGGTAAGTTTCTGGATAACCTGAGCATCAGACATATCTATCCAGACCTCCGTTTCATCCTATTTATTATTAGCTACAAACTCATTAACTGTATCAGTAAAGGTTTCATCGGTCAGGCGATTGACGTTTAGCGTATCTTTAACCTTACCTTTAGACATATAGTACAAACTCTCGCCCTTTAGAGTCGAGGTATACGCAAAGTTCGCACGATTTACTATTTTTTTAGCATCAGGCTGAAAAGTATTATAGATGTGAATAGGTACTTCATTTTTTTTTGCTATGGAATCGAGTTTATTTTGATATGAGCCAATATCTCCGTCTTCCTCTTTTAAAATCAGTAGGAATCCTTCCTGTTTTCCATCCATTAGATTTTCTACCTTGGATAACTTTACTTGATTCGCATGACTAGAGTCTTCAGTTTCACTACAACCGACTAAAAGTAACGCAGAGGAAATCAATAGTCCGGAGAGTACTCGTTTCGTTTGCATGCCTCCACCCCTTTTCCTATGATGACACCTGTTCCGGACCCGTCAGGTCATTATTGCTGACATGGACCCGGAAATCGAATGTGTCTATAAGCGTAACAGTTTTTCGGTCGCCTGAGTCTGGGTCTTCTTCCTCAAATACGACTAAAAAGCCATCTTGGGTTTGGATATTCAATACTTCACCACGACGGAGGCGCTTCTTGTTCTCCTTGATGATGGTCGCGATGACCCGGAGTTCGCGCTGGACGCGTTCGGTGCGTGTCAGTTCTGTCATATGATGCCCTCCTTAGACGCCATGACGAAGTTTCTCGAGTCGTTTGCTGATGATCGTCTTCAAAAAGTGACGTTGATTGTCGGTCACAGGAATCGTCTTATCCATGATGCCTTGCTCGAACGCCGTGATGGATAGGGTGTCGTATTCCGTCGTCTCGAAGATCGAGCGGAGGATTTTCGGTTGCAGGACCTCACAGACACGCCATTCTGTTGTATCAGATGTCTCCTCATCCGCATCAACGTGCTTCGATGCAACTGAGGGACCGAGTTGGAACGGGATTCGGAGTGTATTCAAGTCGAGATGGGCATGTGCGCATGGAATCACGAGATCGTTGATGGAGCATTCTGTATTAAAGTCATCCGCTAAGTATTCATAGCGGTATTTCATCGCCGTCCGCCCAGTCAGGAAGAGGGGATAGGACTGAATCCGTTTCTTTTGTTTATCTTGTCGTTTGATGACACGGATGATCAGCATCTCGCCTTCCTTCAATCCCATCACTTCTGTTGCCGTCAGCAAGCGGCGACCATCGACACTCTCCGTCTTCGATTTCGAGAGTGAAAAGGTCTGTCCGGAACGCGACTTCGTGACGATCGTCTGTTCGCCGAGCTTCTTCGAGATCAATTCCGCCGTCGATTCGTCTGCCGTCAGTAAATAGTGCGTATTCCCGCAGTTCCCGTCGATTGTCTTCCAATCCTCCCCGTAAAGGTTCTCGAGTTGGGCGTAGGACTGGATCACGAGGTTGAAACGAATGTTCCGACCGAGACAGACGGTGATGATGTTTGCCATTCCTTCGATGGCTGGCATGTTCCCGAACTCGTCGAGGAGGAAGATGACCTGGCGTTCACAGCGTCCGCTCGTTGCTTGTGAGGCAACGCGAGCCAGTGAGGTATAGACTTGTTTGACGTACAGTGAGGCGATGACGTTCAACGTCGGATCATAGTCCGGAACGATCAGGAACACAGCAACCGGGCGCGGGTGCTGGCGAATCTCCCGGATATCGATCGGAGCATCAATCGTTCCGTCGAAGATCCCATTCGCCTCGTCCTTCCAACCCGAGAGCGTCACGGTGTACTTTTGTCCTTCACTTTCCACTGTGATGGTAGATCCGACATCGATTGTTTCTTCGTGATGCAACACGAAACTCCCATCGTCGTCCGTCGTCAAGGCAAGCTGTTCCCCGCTCGGAAAATAGAAGGTCAGTCGTGACAAGGGGAGCGCACGTCCACGGATCCAGCGATTGAAGCCAATCAGTTTCATGTCGAGCGAGTTCTGTGCCGTCAGTCGTGCGGTTGCATCAAGGGTGAAGATGCCGAGCTTGGCGTTCGTATTCGCCAGGATACTGGCGCGGGTCTGGCCGCCGGAGAAATGAAGCGTCGCATACTGCATGCGTGCCGGATGATTCTCTGGAAACGCCGCGAAGAAGGCGTCGAGTGCGGATTGTTCCTGTCCCATGTCATCGGTGACCGTTCGCGAGCCGAGATCAGACAGCATCAGGGCGACGTTATACATCGTGATCTTCTCCGATTCGTGTTTCGCTTGTTCGCATAACCCGAGAATCAAGGCGGTACAGAGATCCGTCGAGGAGTTACTCCAAAACGGATCCTTCGCTTTCGGATCATGGTAGAGCATGTAGGCGACCGAACGGGCATACTGTTGGGCGAGGGAGTAGTTTTCGTCCAGATAAGCGTCGATCGTCAGCTGCAACAGGTTATAAGACATCGATTGGGACGGGTTCATCAAGTTTAGCACTTCGACTTGATACCCACGTGCCTCGAGCGTTTCTTTGGAGGCGGCGAACAGCTCGCCTTTTGGATCATTGATGATCAGGCTTGCTTGACGTTCGGCACGGCTGTAGAGATCGATGGTCGAGAAGACGAACGTCTCACCTTTCCCGGACCGGGTTGTCCCGATGACGAGGTTGTTGACGGCACTGTCATCGATGTAGAGACGATCGCGATAACGGCCGACCGGGACGCCACCGGATCCGATGTACGTCTCTTTACGGTCTGGCACATCCCGATACTGCTGTTTCAGCTCTTGGAACGTTGTAAATCGGGCACTTCCTTTCTGTGCTGCCTTGAGATCACGGAAATTAAGCCAATACTTCAATAAGAGAAACCCTCCTAGGAGGAAGCAGACACCGAACAATACGAACGCGAGGGAGGTCGACCAGGCAAGCGTCGTCCACCAACTAGATTCGTATTGAAGCGGGGAACCGGTCGTCAACTTCCCGTCTTGGAAGAGATTGTGGATCGTCTGCTGCAGGAACTGAAACGCAACATTGAGTACTAAGAACAATACAATGGGTAAAGCGATCAAAAAGGCAAGGCATCGCCACAGCCAAGCGGAGGTAGCGAGGGAACGAAGTGAGAAGTTTATCATTATTTCATTCACCACACTTTCATTAAAGAAGAGAGGAGGCTTGTCTTTGCTTCGCTTCGAGCGACTCATTGAGCTTCTCGAGCTCTTTTTTGTCCGTCTTCTCGGATAACTGTCGTTTTTGATCTTCGAGTGCTTGAATCTCTTCATCCAGTTGGGCAAGTGTTACCACTTGCTGTTTCAGTTGTTCATCTTGGACCATCTTGACGCTTTCTTGTGCCTTCGTCACATCTTTCAACGCGATGTAGGCACGTGTCTTCGCCTCCTTGCGCGCGGTCGTCATCTCGATGTCCGGGATGGAGACCGCACGTTTATAGTCTTTCTGCAGGATCGCGAGATCGAAGGCGCCTTCATCCGTCGGGTGGACCGCTTGGAAGGCTTGCAATGTCTCTTGACGGTCTTTAGCGAATGGCTTCGACTGCATAATGATCGTCTCGACGTCGATCGGATCGTTCGTCACAGCTACCGCCTGATCGTAGTCTTGTCTTTCGACGTACTGGGTAATCAGGAACTGTTGTTGTTCGTTACTCAATGACTTTTGTTTTTCCAGACGCTGCATGAGTGGATCGGTCTTGCCATTTAACGCTTCTTCATAAAGCGGCTGCCAATCCCCTGACGATGCTGCACGGACATTGCTTGGTGAGTCGGGCTGTGTCAGTTGAACGATGGATAGCGCACCGAGTAGTAACAGACTCACACCACTGACGCCATAGACGAGACGACGCTGTCCGCGACGTAAGCGGGAGACGTGTGTCGTCTCCGGATGTTGCTGAGTCGCTACAGTCGTCATCGTCTTATAGGATTCCGGTGTCAAACGCTCCAGGTTCTCGAGCAACAGGATCTTCGTCGTTGCATCTTCCTTCCGGATCCGGATGCGTGGAATCCGTTCCTTCAGCTGCTGATAGAGATTAGGATAAATCGTGTCACCGAACTGGAACGTGCCTTTATAGACGAGCTGATCGGCATCATCGAAGATCCGGAACTCACTCGCGAACCGCTCATGTGCTTGCTGTGCCTCTTGATGGACTTGGGTGGATAATAAAAGCGCCTCCTCATACGGGAGACGCTCGTAGTTCGGGAAGGCTTCTTTTGCTACATCAGTGAAACGGACAAAGAGCATAGATTCTCCTCCTTTGAAGCAAGACATCCTATATGAAAGCAATAAAAAAAGCCATCCAGTTTGGAATGACGGTCTGTTTGATCACTTATTAGATTAGAATTTGATGTTGTCGTTGACCATCTCAGCTAGCGTGACGGCGCCCATGATGATGATTAGACCGACGGCACCGCCGACGAGCCAACCAACTGCCTTCGATCGTCCGCGATCCCCACCGAAGATGAAGTAGAAACCAGCAACTACGAAAGCGATGGCTGCAGCGATGACGGCCAGCCCCTGAAAGAACTGAAGTAAACTAAGTCCTGTCTCATTCAAACCCATCTGTGTTCCTCCTCTCAATCCCGTGACGCGGTAACGGACGATGTGAAGTTCAGTTTCGAGTCAAGTGCTTCTAAGATCAGTTCCTGATTCTCTTGGATGACGAGCTGATGCTGGGCGTCGAGCCACTCCTCATAGTCTTTTCCTTGGATCCGGAGTAACTTCTCGGCAAAGGTCTTGTTCTGCTTCTGTTCACGTGTCGGCATAGCGTACACTCCTTCCTTGAGGTCGATGCGCAGCAGCACATCCTTAAGGACAGTCGGAGTCAAGCAAGGCGGTGGGTTTGAAGCACGTTTCCCCACGAACTCTGACATCCGATATCGGATGTCTGTTTAGGGTTTTTCGATGACCCTCAACGAATACGTGACCTGTGGGCGAGTTTTAGGCGACTCTCGCCGAACCATTTCTGCGTATATCCCGCTCATCCGGTCACACATGAGGGACACGCCAATATGTGATTGGAGGGACTGTCCTTAGCGATATGCTGCTACGGTCATCAATTCCTCTTTTCATTGTTTCGTGTTATTTCATAAGTAGATCCCCATAAATAGATGGCTTACTGATGAACCAGTCTGCGGCGTGAGACGTGAATCAATTCATCATTCGGATGCTTCCGTTTTGCAATGACCTGATTCTCACCGACGACGGTCCGGATCCGGTAATAAATCTGCGAGATTTCTTGTGTCTCCTTGCTCTCTTGTTCAATCGCAATACGACCATGTAGCTGGTATGTCTTGCCGTCGAATGTACGGACAGAATCCGCGAGCGGGAGTTCTGCCAAATCGAAGCGTTCTTGCTTCAAGTGCGACCAATTCCGTTTTTTCTCCATCCTTAAGTCGAATTCATCCCAGGGGATGGATCCTAGCGTTTGATTACAGGCTATTGCAAGAATTTGGACATCAAGGATAGAAGGAAGCGAACGATTCCGCTCATAGGCGCTGATCGCTGCCTGCGAGACTTCTCCGTATGTCTTTTCCGCCAACTCCACCTGACTCCAACCATGTTCTAAACGTTCACGTCGTAACCACTCTCCGAATCGGTACATAATACATGCTCCTTTCCTTCGAGAATCGCTATGTGACAATGTTTTCCTGTTGATAGTTAGAATATAGCAGATTATTCTGTTAATTCAACCTGGAATTTGATGTTTCAACAGTATTACAAATTGAAAAAGCTGTTAATTGTATAATTATCAGTTATTTCTTGATGTCACTTAGTAAAAAAACATATCCTTTGAAATAAAAGTGTAAAAATCACCCCCTCAATTTCAATTGAACTGAGAGGATGATTACAATCTAATATAAAAATTACACTTTACTCTTGAGTTGATTGTTCTTGAGATTTCGTTACAGCAACTTCTGATTCAGCACTTTTAAAAGCTGGATTATTTATTAGTGTGGGATTTGAACCATTAGGATTGTTGATAGGTAATTGTGAGCAGTTTCTACTTGTATATTCGTGCAAATAATAATCGTAATAAAAGTCATATTCAGCTTTTTGATAATCAGTATAACTCATGTTGAAAGATATAAAAAAGAACGCACATGAGCTGAAAATTGAAAAAGCACCTAGTATAAATCCATATACACCTATCCCATTAATGTATGTTGAATTATTAATTTTTTCTGAAATAGTAAAATAAATTCCAAAATATGCTAAAGCAAATAAAACTCCTGAGAGCAAAACTAGTATAAATGCTAAATTTCTTTGTGAAGAGGATTGCTTAGACCTTCTATAGTACTTTTTAGAAACAAATAGTTCACTAGTGTATTCAAGTTTGTTTTGCTCCTCTATATCATAAAAAGCATCTTTCTTTGGGTTTGTTTTAAATATCATGCTTAATCCTCCTAATAATATTATCTCTAATAAATCATAACCAATAATATGGAGATTACCCTTTTTTAAAACTTTCCTAATCAAATCTACATGTAGACATAAAGGGGAAAGGTTGTTATTCTTTAAATACTAATTAATAAAAGGGGTAATGATCATGGCGACGGAATTAGATTTGTCTCAACGAAAAGCAATCACGGTCACGTTCGGAAACTTCAAAGGTGGTACTGGGAAAACGACTAATAGTACAATGCTAGCTTATGCGCTTGCTAAAAAAGGTTATCGCGTATTACTCTGCGATCAGGATCCACAAGCAAATGCAACAGCACTGTTTTTAAAGACCAAATCAATGCGTGAAGATCAAGTCTTTACGTTTGAACAGACGTTAATGGCTGCCATGCAAGAAGGTGACTTAAGTAAGATTGTTACTGAGATTATGAGTAATCTTTATCTACTCCCTTCTTTCAGCGATTTCGCTCAGTATCCTAAATTCCTTGAGAAAAAATTCGATAATGAAGTCGATCGTGTTACATATCTCTCGACATTGCTTGAGCCACTAAGAGATGATTTTGACTTCATCTTTATTGATGTGCCACCAACGATCTCTATCTATACCGACGCCGCTCTTTACGCATCGAACTTTGTTGTGGTTGTCCTACAAACACAAGAACGTAGTCTACAAGGGGCAGAGGTCTTTACACAGTATCTTCAAAACCTATTAAATGCCTACGACACGGATTTTGATATTCTGGGCATCCTGCCTGTCCTTTTGAAAAACGGAGCTGCAGTCGATCTTGCGACACTTGAGAGTGCAAAAGAGATCTTCGGAGAGAGCAATTTGTTTGAAGGGGTTATTAAGAATATGGAGCGCTTAAAGCGTTATGATGTCGAAGGAATTAAAGAAGAAGATATGCATGATCGTCGAGTTATGAAAACATATGATTCAGTTGCTAATGAATTTTTATCACGACTTGAGTACGAACTAGCTTATGCAGAACAAGAGGTGGAATAAAGAATGACTGATAAAAACAACCAACCTCAAAGAAAACGATTACTTGAGCGGAAATCAGTTGCTACACCCCAAAAGACTTATTCACCAGAGGATTCAGTGATTGTTGAGACTGCTGTTGAAGCAAAAGAAGAGGCAAGTCAGATTAAACGGAAAAAAGCAACACCAAGAGCGACAACTAATGGAAGTACAACCGTCCGTGTTTCAACGAATACTAAAAATCAATTATCAGCACTGATCACGATGGGGATTGGTGAGTCGGTTGACGCGGTAATTTCAACATTCATCGACGATTATGTCGAAGGGATGGCGAGTGATCAAAAGAAAGAATATCAACTCCTCAAAGACATCATGATGATGAGAACACGTAAATAAAAAATTATTTACGACATTCAGTTAACACATAACGTTATTACGCAACAAAAAAAGCAAGAAGATTGTCTCTTCTTGCTTTTTTTTGTTGTTACACGGCCATAAAAACATCTTCCAAAGTTTTTGTCTCTATTTTCACTTCATAAATTTTAAATTTATCTTGTGTTAAAGTTGAAATGAGAGTGGGAATGCTTTCTTCATCTTTTAACTCTAAGACGGTAAATCCTTGAGCATATTTGATGAATTCTACAGATAGAGCATGGAGATGATTCATATAATCTTTTGTAATAGAAGGAGATGTTCGCACGTGAACTTGAATACTTTCTTTAGTTTCACGTTTTAATTGATCGACAGTTCCGACTTTAGCAATAGCTCCTTCAGTCATAATGGCAACTGTATCACAAATTTTTTCGATTTCCCCAAGATTGTGAGAGGTTAAAAAAATAGTTTTGCCCTCTTCTTTTAAAGTTAAGATTAGATTCTGAATTTCGATTCCAGACTCTGGATCGAGTCCCGATGTCGGTTCATCTAGAAAAATCAGTTCAGGAGCACCGAGTAGTGCTTGAGCAATACTAATTTTCTTTTTCATACCAAAAGAGAAGGATTTTATCTTTTGTTTATCGACATTGTATAGTCCAACTTTTTCTAGAAGCGCTTTAAGTTCTTTAGTAGAACGTTTATCACCTTTTAACGCAGCCATATATTTCAAGAAATCTATAGCCTTCATATGCTGATATAAATTTGAAGTGTCAGGCATGACACCAATCTTTCGTTTAATTGAATCTAAGTTTTGATCAGGTTCACCTAAAACCTTAAAAGACCCACTTGTTTTCTGAGTAATTCCAGTCAAAATGTGAATAAATGTTGATTTACCAGCACCATTTCGTCCTAAGAAACCAAAAATTTCACCGGACTTTACTTTTAAATCAAGACCTTTTAACACTTCTTTCGAAGTGTATGTCTTTTTTAAATCACTTACTTCAATTGCGTACATAATTATAAATCCTTTCTTTTAAAGATTATATAAGATGTAGCGACGAGTAGTATTCCAATTAAGAATGGACCTACTAAGTAGAAATTAGATTCGACTACATAATGATACGGAAGTAGATATTTGAAAGGTAATAGATACCATTTATCTGAGAATGCTGCCCAAAGTCCTAAAATAGGGAACAAAATACCCAATAATATCCCTAAAAACATTGTCATACTAGGTTTAGTCACTACTGTCGATAGAAAAACATTGAAGCTTGTAATAAAGAAAAGTACCGCAATAACCGTAACATAGTCTAAGTAAAACCATGTTTTTGCATAAATTGAGACAACAATGAAGCTGATTGAGATAGAACAAACCCAAAAAATGAAGGACCCTAGCATTTTTCCGATGATAATATTGAATCGGGATGTCTTACTTACCAAAAGGCGAATTGTATTATAGTCCAACTCTCTATTTACCAAATCATGGGATACAGAAAAAACAAATAAGAAGCCTAAGAAAAAGACTAAGAATTTTATTGTAGATGTATACGCTGAGTCACTATTTAGCTCTCCAAGTAACTGAGCATTATCAGATAAGTAAGAGGCAGTTAAAAAAGAAGTAATTGTAAAAAAGACAATGATTGCTATTGATTTAAAGCTTTTAAAGGAATTCATAAACTCATTTCTAATTATATGTATCATAAAATACCCCTATGCATAATATTATATATTGCTACCATTTGATGAATAAGATATAATAACTCAAGGAAACAGAAAAAACGTTGGCGCAAGTGGACGATTTTTTTTGGTTGTTTTTTTAGTCTTTTAGTCGTTAGAAATCAATAATTAGCACTTATCGATCTTATGTACTTAAATGAGTAAATTCTTTGGCAGAAGAATTTTTTAAGGAAAAAAGATCAGGATTATATCGACGCTTTTTATGTACGCTGATATGTGTATTTATTAAAGTCCGAGAAGTGAAGCGATTTTTTCGATAACCCAAGAAGAGAGTTTCGAAAGGAATTTTACAGTAGCAGTATATCCTTTTGTGATCGCTTCCACGATTCCCCAACCAGCAACTTGTTCAATTGCCCATTTTACTGGTTTTGCAAGACCGTCCCAATGTTTTACGAGATAACTAGCGATTTTTTTGATTAAAGCTGACATTTTTGTTTCCTCCTAGTACCACTCGCACCAACAATTACCATATTTCCATACATTACATAGGAGAGTCAATCCATTTTAGAAAAATGGAGAGATATACCTTCTTTTTGTCTTTGAGTTAATAGTCCTTTTGGGCTATTAACTTTTTTTTGCGTATATGCGGTAGGTTCGTAAATGCATTTTTATTAAACAAAACAATATTAAGTGCCAATGACAGAAGAGTAGAAATCACCCAGTAAACTAAAACTGCTGATGGCATATACAGGGCAAAGATAAAGATTAAAAGGTTAATTACACCGTAAGCAATAAAATCTTTTAGCTCATTACGTTCACTATCAGGATATCCCTCGATTAAATTCAAAAGTAAAACTGTTAAAGGTAGAATTAATGTAGTATCTTTCTCTGATAAGTTAAACCAAAAATGAGCAATGTTACCGTGGATAGGATCAATACGCGTAATCATATGAATGAACTGTATAGTTAAAAATAATTGGAACAATACTAATAGAGTTCGCATCTTAATGCTTACAATTCGTTGTTTTTTATATAATTGTTTTATTCTGATTTTGAACACACGTCTTCTTACCCAGGTTACATTTTTGATAAGGCCTTTCTTGTGCTTTAGCTGCTCTAATCTCTCTTTAACGGGACTTAATCTCTTTTTATTATTAAAGCCAATTATTTTATTTGGAATTGTAGTCAGCTTTAAAAAGGCACTTAAAATAATAAGTGACATTAAGTAACCGGAATGGAGTTGCACAGCAAAGAAATTCAACATGTACAGCATTCCATCACTGATCAGGAACATGATAGTATCTCCTTAATTTTTTTTGATTTTAGTGACAATCGTTCCGATACCAATTAAAGTAACGAACGTTAACACCCATACTAAAGCAGTAGTCATAAAAAACGCTCCCTTCCATTTATGAATTTTCCAATCACCTTACATAATACAGAACAAAAAGGTATTTGCAAGAAATGCCTGTACAGTAATATTATATTTTTGAGAATAGCTAGAGATGTTAAGTCGTTATTCAATACAATTTCGTAATGAAAAAGACAGAAACGAAACTAGTCTACATGTAGACTGATCTACAAATCTACAAATCTACATGTAGACTGATCTACAAATCTACAAATCTACATGTAGACTGATCTACAAATCTACAAATCTACAAATCTACATGTAGACGAATTTTTTTTCGAACCTGTTGGTATGAAAGGGATTAGAAGACATATGATAAAATCTACATGTAGACTGATCTACAAATCTACATGTAGACTGATCTACAAATCTACAAATCTACATATAGACTGATCTACAAATCTACATGTAGACGTATCTACAAGTCTACATGTAGATTTCAAACATGAACATGCAAAAAAACCTGTTGTGAAGCCGTTTTTTTTATGAAATGATACAGATAGTTGTAATCAGAAAACATCTCTTTACGCAAAAAAATCTGATAACAAATGTTATCAGATCCTTGATGCAACTGACCCGCCAGTCAGGAGTGCATCGGTTAAACATCGCGAGCAGTACAGAAAAAAGATTCAACAAACTCTTCAAAAGTCTTTAAAACAAGCTTCAAAAAAACAAATTTTTTAAAGCAATTTTTTACAACTCTTTCCGACGTGAAAAAATTCACACTTCGTTGAGGGCTCTTTCTTATGCACTGAAATTAACTTCAGTGTAGCATGACACAATTTTAGAGACAATTCTTTTTCGACATAATACAAAACCATAAATCAAACAGAGAGGAGGAAGACGAATGGAGTCTTTACGCCAGTTGTATCGTGATCAGTTAACGGAAGCACCAAAGCGCGCGTCTCAAAAAGAACAAAGCGGTCCAAGCAATCATTTAGGTTGGGTCTTTGTTTGCAACGACTTCGCGCAGCCAAAAGCAGTCCGTACATACAGCTCATTGTTTCAAGCTCAAGCCTCAACAACTTACTTTACACCGAATACCTTCTATCGTAACGATCAACGTCATGCGGGAACGTTGCGCTGGCTAAATGCACTTGTCATTGATATTGACGTCAAGACTGCTAAGAATGCTGGCATGATATATCCGGATGTGATGGAGATGGTCACAGCAGCCGGTCTTCCGACTCCTTCTTTGATTGTTCAAACGCCATCAGGTGGCTTTCACGTGTACTGGTACCTGACGGAGCCACGTCGTGCTTTTCCAAAGGTTGTAGAACACTATAAACGGATTCAACAAGCCATTGCTGAAGAACTGTCAGGTGATTTACAAGCTGTGGGTGCCGAACGATGGTTCCGTTTACCAACGTCTCAGAATACCGTTCATCGATCTGCAGAGCGTGTTTCTTTTGACGCGCTCTGTGATTGGTATTCGGAGCGCAGTGAAGAATTATTACATCAACGGAAAGTCATGGTACGTAAACAAGACTTGATGCAGCACCCTGCGATTCAGTCTCTTCTTCAAGGTGTTGAGCAAGGACGACGTGATAATACGTGCTATACCTTGGCATTAGCCTTCAAATCGACAGGATACTCAGAAGAAGATACGCAAATCTATCTTTATGCTTGGAATGAACGGAATACACCGGCTATGAGACAGATTGACGTCAAACGAAAGGTTAAGAGTGCCTTTAAAGAAGGGGCGCCACTCGGCCCTTCTGCTTACTGGATTGAGACGTTGTCTGGAATGGAGTTCAAATATCAACTTTGGGAAGGTGCAAAGTCGCGAGAAGATCGTACATATAGTCATTTAGAAGAGTGGAAAGAAGATGTCCTATCTATTTTACGAAAAAATGGAGGGGTTCTTTGTGGTGCGCAACGTGATATCGCTAAGATGATTTGTTCTTCAGTAGACAAATTAAAAACTCTTTCATATGCGTCTTTTAAACGAGTAATTGAGATTTTGATTCAAGAACAATTGATAGAGAAAATAGTAGAAGGAAAAGGTTGTTTGGCATGTACGACTATTAAAATATTGAAAAAGGACAACGTTTTACATATTAATACAAAAAAACCTTATTTTAATGGGCTCAACTCGTATACACTTATAGATAGGGCGGTTGGTTGGTCTGTTTCTACTTTTCTTATGGTACTTGAAATTAACTCTGTTTGGAGGACTTTATATGCAGATAGCGGTTGAAAATTTTAGGAGTTTTTTATCTACTGGTTTAATACGTTCTTCAGATCTTAATGTCTTTATTGGAAAAAATAGTTCTGGTAAAAGTTCATTGTTAAGATTATATCCGTTACTTAAGCAAACACTGTCTAATGAAACTAGTCAGCCTTTTTTATGGTACAGTCCTGATTATGTAGATTTTGGAGAGTACGATGATGTTTTGGGTAACGATAAGGATGCACCTATTACTTTTGCTTTTAAATTTGATTTAGATCCACGTAATTTATACTCTTTTTCGAATAGAGAAGATTACTCTTTTATGAATCCTTTAAGCATGGATAAGTATATTAAAAGGATTCATGAGTTACCAGATATAAATATTGATCTTAAATTGACGACTGAGAGAGACTTTCTTTCTAAAATAGTTTTTAAAATTTTAGGTGTTACTATTGAGTTAGGTTTTTCTAAAGATAGGCTTCTTAATTTCAAAGTTAATGGTTCTGTTTTATACAATTACAAAAATAGTAATAATAAAGGTATTAGAGTGTATCCAGTAAAACGCAATTTGATGACAGTTGTTCAAGCAAATTATACAAAAAGTTCAAACAGGTCTATACAATTGAATTCAACAACTACTGATTCTATTAATCGTGGGACTTTGCTTAAGGATTTATTCAAAGATACATACA
>Ga0308171_1001911_pt1 | contig 24792 bp, 26 predicted proteins | sample PhyGR1_FD_202135 | JGI IMG/M metagenome (GOLD analysis project Ga0308171, IMG submission 202135) | Phyllosphere microbial communities from UC Gill Tract Community Farm, Albany, California, United States - DLSLSG.R1 | ecosystem: Host-associated > Plants > Phyllosphere > Unclassified | place: USA...
ATGACTATTGGCTGAACGCGATCCTGATCCCGTTCCTGGTGCTGTCGCTGGCCGGGCTGGGCCTGAACCTGCTCACCGGCTACACCGGCCAGACCTCAGTGGGGGCGGCCGGCTTCATGGCCGTCGGCGCGTTTGCGACCTATGGGTTTTTGCTGCGCCTGCCGGAGCTGGGGTTGCCGGTGGCTCTGCTCGGCGGTGGCATCATCAGCGCCTTGGTCGGCCTGCTGTTTGGCCTGCCGAGCTCGCGGATCAAGGGCTTCTACCTGATGGTCACCACCCTGGCCGCGCAGTTTTTCCTGGAGTGGCTGTTCGTCAAGTTCCCCTGGTTCTACAACTACGGTTCGTCAGGGACCATTTCCGCGCCGAAGCTGGCGCTGTTCGGTCATGACCTCAACACGCCGTTGGGCCGTTACCTGCTGACCCTGGTCACCGTGCTGCTGTTGACCTGGACCGCGATAAATCTGGTGCGCAGCCAGGTCGGGCGCAACTGGATGGCGATCCGTGACATGGACACCGCCGCCGCCGTGGTCGGCATCCCGGTGGTGCGCTACAAGCGCCTGGCGTTTGCGGTCAGCTCGTTTTACTTAGGGATTGCCGGCGCGCTGTGGGCCTTTGCCTACCTGGGCACGGCCAGCGCCAGTAGCTTCGATATCAATCGTTCCTTCCAGATCCTGTTCATCATCATTATCGGTGGCATGGGCAGCATCGCCGGCAACTTTGTCGGTGCGGCCTTCATCAGCCTGCTGCCGATCTTCCTCAGCCATGCCGGCCAGGCACTCTTCGGCGGTTCGGTGGATGCGGGGCAGTTGCAGAACCTGCAGAAAATCATCTTTGGCGTGTTGATCATCGTGTTCTTGATCAAGGAACCCGAGGGTTTGATTCGCCTGTTGCACAACCTGCGTGACCGTGTGCGGCAGTGGCCGCTGCGTTTCTGAGCCTTTTCGACTGACTGTTTATTTTACTGACTGATAGAGAGCCCCCATGCGTGCATCCTTGAAACGTTCCTTGATCGGCGCCGCGTTTACGCTGGCAACCCTGGCCGGTGCGGTCCCCCAGGCGACGGCCTCGCCGGACCAGCAGTTCATTCCCCTGGCCACCTATCGCGTGGGCGCCTACGCCTCCAGCGGTGTGCAGGTGTGGGCCGGGATGATCGACTATTTGCGTTATATCAACGAGGTCGAAGGCGGCATCAATGGCGTAAAGCTGGTGTGGCAGGAGTGCGAAACCGAGTGGACGGCGGAGAAGGGCATCGAGTGCTATGAGCGCTTCAAGAATGGCCTGGATGGCGCGCCGGTCGCGGTCTACCAGCCCAACGGCGCGCCAGCGGCGTATGCGCTGAGCGAGCGCGCGGAGGTCGACAAGATCCCGCTGATCACCCTCGGCTACGGCCGCACCGAAGCCACTGACGGCACTGTGTTCCCTTACAACTTCCCGGTGATGCTGACCTTCTACAGCGAGGCATCGACGCTGGTGAACTACATCGCCCAGCGCGAAGGCGGCTTCGACAAACTCAAGGGCAAGAAGATCGCCACGGTCTACCACGACTCGGCCTATGGTCGCGAAACCCTCGGCCCGCTGAAGTTGCTGGCGGAAAAGTACGGCTTCGAAAACATCCAGATTCCGGTGGCCGATCCCGGCAACGAACAATCCGCGCAATGGCGGCAGGTGCGTCAGGCCAACCCGGACTGGGTGTTCCTGCGCACCTGGGGTGTGTCCACGCCGGTCGCGGTAAAGACCGCCGCGCGCTTCGGCTTCCCGGTCGACCACATCATCGGCGATATCTGGGCCAGCTCCAGCGAAGACGTGTTGCCCGCCGGTGCCGCCGCCAAGGGCTACCTGGCCCTCACGCCATACCCGGCCGGGGCTGATTTCGAGATCCACAAACGCCTCAAGCAGTACATCCTCGACAAGGGCCACAGCGACCTCAAGGACCTGAAGAACTTCGGCAGCGTCTACTACAACTCCGGCCTGGTGAACGCCGCCGTGGCGGTAGAAGCGATTCGCACCGGCCAGGTCAAGTTCGGCAAGCGCCCGCTCAATGGCGAAGAAGGCCGCTGGGGCCTGGAGCACCTGAACATCGACGATGCGCGCTTGAAGGACATGGGCTACCTGGGCCTGATGCAGAACCTCAAGCTGTCGTGCCGCGACCATGAAGGTGGTGGGTCGGCGCGAGTGCAACAGTGGGACGGCGCCAACTGGACGCTGATCAGCGACTGGATCGCCGCCGACCGCGCGCTGTTGCGCCCGCTGATCGATGACAAATCGGCAGCGTTCGCCAAGGAAAAAGGTCTGACGCCGCGTACCTGCACCGGGGATGAATAAACCATGAGCCAGCCCGCCGCTGAATCCGCCAGCCAGGCACTGTTAAGCGTCAACGACATCGAAGTGATCTATGACGGCGCGATCCTCGCGGTAGCCGGTGTGTCGCTGAGCGTACCCAAGGGCGCGATCGTGGCCTTGCTCGGTGCCAATGGCGCCGGCAAGAGCACCACGCTCAAGGCCATCTCCGGGTTGGTGCGTGCCGAGCGGGCCGAGGTCAGCCGGGGCACGATCGAATACGCTGGCACCGACCTGGCCGGCATCGACCCCAGCCAGCGCGTGCGCCAGGGCATGGTCCACGTGCTGGAAGGTCGCCATGTGTTCGGCCAACTGAGCGTGGAAGATAACCTGCGCAGCGGTGGTTTTGTCCGGCGCCTGAGCCGCCAGGAGATGGAGCACGACCTCGAACGCCTCTACGCGTGGTTCCCACGGCTCAAGACCAAGCGCCACACCCGCGCCGGCCTCACCTCGGGCGGCGAGCAGCAGATGGTCGCCATCGGCCGGGCGTTGATGACCCGTCCTACTTTGGTACTGCTCGACGAGCCATCCATGGGTTTGGCGCCTATGATCGTGCAGGAGATTTTCGAGATCATCGGTCAGCTCAACCGCGAGCAGCAGGTGAGCTTCCTGATCGCCGAGCAGAACATCAACGTCGCGCTGAACTATGCGTCCCACGGCTACGTATTGGATACTGGGCGCGTGGCCTTGAGTGGCAGTGCCGCTGAACTGTTGGCGCGGGGTGACTTGCATGACATTTATCTGGGCAAACGGTAAGGGCGACTCTGCATGACTGAATCCATCCGCAACGCTGATGTACTGATCATCGGCGGCGGCCTGAGCGGCACGATGCTGGCCGTGCAACTGCTGCGCCTGCCTGGCCAACGCCGGATCCTGGTGATCGAGCCGCGCGCGGAACTGGGGCGCGGCGAGGCCTACAGTGCTGTCGAACTGGGCCATACCCTGAACGGCAATGCGGCGCGCATGAGTGTCGACCCGGACAATGCCGACGACCTGACCCAATGGCTCACCGACTACATCGGCGCCGGTGGCTGGCCCGAGTCCGACCAGCAACACGTGCCGATCAGCGAACTGTTCCCGCCGCGCGGGATTTTTGGTTTGTACGCCCAGCAGCGCTTGGCTGAGGCCAGGGCGCAGTCCGCATCCAGCGTCGAGCACGTGCGCGGCGAAGTGGTCGACCTGCAAGTGGAGGAAGCCTCGACGCTGCTGACCCTCGATAACGGCCAGCAACTGCGCGGCGGGTTTGCGGTATTGGCCACCGGCATGTTCCCGGCGGCCCGTACACCACAGACCGAATCCACAGGGCTGAACGCGGCGGCGGTGGACCCGTGGGATGTCAAGGCGATGACCGGGATTGACCCACAAGCGCCGGTGCTGATCATCGGGTCGGGGCTGACTATGGTCGACGCCGTGGTCTCCCTGGAACAGGCCGGGCATCGCGGGCCCGTCGAGGTTTTCTCGCGTCACGGCTTGCTGCCCCATGTGCGCCGGCAACCGCCGAGCTGGGTGGATTTTCTCGGCGAGGATCACCGTCTGCGCAGCCCACGGCAGTTGTTGCGCGAAGTCCGTCGGCAATGCGCTATCGCGCAAACGCAGGGCATTGATTGGCAAGCGCCGCTGGACACCGTGCGCGTGCACATCGGCCGCCTGTGGAGCCAGGCCAGCGAGCGCGAGAAACGCCAGTTCGTGCGGCATGTGCGGCCGTGGTGGGAAAGCCATCACCACCGTTCGCCGCCGTTGAGCGCGCAGTTGGTGACACGCTTGCATGATGAGGGGCGTTTGCGGATTCGGGCAGCCTCCTTCAAGGGCTTGGAGCCTTCGGCTGAAGGCGTGACCATTCGCTTGCGTCATCGCGGCGAGCAAGCCATCACCCTGGTTTCGGGCGCAGCGCTGATCAACTCCAGCGGCATCGAATACGACTGGCGCCGTGTGGCTCGTCCGCTGCCGCAGCAATTGCTCAAACGTGGACTGGTCCGCCCCGGGCCGCTGGCGTTGGGGATTGCGGCGGATGCGTCGGGCGCGGTGCTGGACGCCGAGGGCACTATCAGCCGGCGCCTGTTCGCCATGGGCCCGCCGTTGCGCGGGATGTGGTGGGAAAGCACCGCAGTGACGGATGTAGCGCTGCAAGCCAAGGCGCTGGCCGCACGACTCACCCTGTAGCGGGCTTGTCAGCTCCCACATTTGAATCGCGGGGCAACAGTAGGAGAGTGGTTGGCTGTCAGGCCGCCTTCGCGGGCAAGCCCGCTCCCACATTTGGATCGCGGGGCAACAGTTGGAGAGAGGTTGGCTGTCAGGTCGGCTTCGCCGGCAAGCCAGCTCCCACATTTGGATCGCGGGGCAACAGTTGGAGAGAGGTTGGCTGTCAGGTCGGCTTCGCAGGCAAGCCAGCTCCCACATTTGGGTCGCGGGGCAACCGTTGGAGAGTGGTTGGCTGTCAGGTCGGCTTCGCAGGCAAGCCAGCTCCCACATTTGGGTCGCGGGGCAACCGTTGGAGAGTGGTTGGCTGTCAGGTCGCCTTCGCGGGCAAGGCAGATCCTACAAGGGGTTTGTTTTCACGAAGCCGGGTTTGAGGCCGAACACTTCCACGCCTTGGGCCGTCGCTTGCCCGGTGGTCACCTTCACCCGCTCCGACGGCTTATCCATCGCCTCGCGGTATTCGACCGTCTTATCCGCCCGGATCGCCTGGCTCGGAATCACAATCGCCTGCGCATTGTTGTAAGTCACAATAGTCAACCGCGCACTCATCCCCAGCCGCACCCGCTGCAACTGCTGCGGCGTGAGTTTGGGGATCGACAGGGTCACTGGAAACTGCGCGCTGCCCTGGCTGTCACCGGCAATCGCCAAGCCGCTCACCACGCTTACCGAGCCAGTCAGTCGCTCGCCGTCAAAACCATCCCCCAGCACTTCCACTGCCTGGCCCTGATGCAACTGGTTGATGTCCAGCTCCGAGACCTTGGCGACGATTTTAAGCCGTTCGATGTTCGCCAGGCCAAACAGCACCTGACCCTGACTGACCTTGCTGCCGGCTTGCACCGGGGCCGTGTTGTTGCCGCCAGCCTGAGGTGAATTATTGCCGGGTGGTGGCACCACAATGCCGGAGAACGGCGCCTTGACTTCCTTGCCTTCGAGCAGCTTGTGCAGGGCGTCGTATTTCACCGTGGCATTGGTCAGTTCCATGTCGGCGATCTGGCGGTATTCGCCCTTGCCCTGGTCGATGGCCTGCTGCAGTTCGCTGCGCGCGGAGGCAAGGTCCAGCTGTTGCTGCTGGGTCTGCTGCTTGAGGTCATCGAGTTCGTTGCGTGGGATGATGCCGCGCTTGAACAGGTTTTCACTTTCGGTAAGTTTGCGCTGGGTATTACCGGCTGTCATTTCGACGGTGCGTAAGCTACGGCGCGCGCGGGTAACGGTGGGGCCGTTGTCCCAGTCCTGCATTTCCTGCACGGTGCGCCGGGCCTTGAGTTGGGCGGAAAGGGCGTCGCGCAGTTGCACCTCCAGGGTCGCCGGGTCCATGCGCAACAGTACCTGGCCGGCCTCGACGCGCTGGCCTTGCTCCACCAGGTTGGCTTGCACATTGCCGTCGAAAGGCGCGGTGAGGGTGATAGTGGTGTCGGGCTCGATCTTGCCGACCAGGCCGATCTGGTGCACCAATGCCTCGGGCTTGACGGCCTGCCATTGCTCTTGGGTGCCAACCGGATCGGAGGCCGGGCTGCGCAAGGTCAGGACCGCGCCGCCGAGTAAGAGAATAAGTACAGCGCCCAGCAGGCGTTTCTGATTAGTAGTCATTGAGGGCAATTTCCCAACTTTCCAGCGTCATGCCCAGGGTCAAGTCGAGCTGGGTCTGGGCGTTCAAATAAGCGATCAGTGCATTCAGCTGCGCGTTTTCGGCGTTGCGCAGGTCGGTCTCGAAACTCAGCACCTGGAAGTTGGTGGAACGTCCGGCGCTGAGTTTTTCCCGCTCGATCTCGATCTTGCGCCGCGACAACTCCACGGCGCGCTGGGAGATTTCATATTGGCGCCAACGGGTGCCGAGGTCGCGCACCACATCATTGACGCTGCGCTCCAGGGCCTGGCGCGCGTCGGTGATACGGATCTCCTGATCCTCCACATTCACCCGCGCGCGCACTTCGGCCTGGCGCGTACTGATGTCGCCGATGGGGATTTGCACCTGCACCCCGGCGTAGCTGTCCCAGGTGCGGTTGTTGGAACGGCCGGCGTTGTTATCGGTGTTGGCGCGTATCTGGTTGGCACCGGTCACCAAGTCCACCTGCCAGCGCCCGGAGTCCTTGGCGATTACCAGGTTGAGGTCGGCCTGCTGGCTGCCGAGCAAGACCGCCAGGTACTCCGGTTGCTGGGTCTGGGCCAGGGTAAAGGCCTGGCGCTTGTCGATCTGCATGGGCCTGGCCTCCAGGGCTTCGGTGGCGCGAATCGGTGTGGACAGGTCCAGGGCCAGCAGGCGCAGCAGGGCCAGGCGGTTGGTGTCCAGTTGGTTCTGCGCTTCTTCCACGCCGAGTTGCTGGGTGGCGATATCGGCTTCTGTCTGCACGATCTCGAACTCAGCCATGCGCCCGGCATTGATCAGCGCCTTGTTCACTTCCAGCAAGGTGCCGGAGCGCTTGAGGGCGTCCTGCACGATGCTCAACTGCTCCTGGGCGCGCAGCAGTTCGCGGTAGGTGGCGATGATCTGGCTGATGGTCTGTGCCACGGTGGCCTTGAGGTTCAGGCGGTTGGCCTGCTCCGACAGCCGTGACAGGCGCAGCGGTGCGGTGGTGGCGTCCCAGCCGGCGCCGCGCATCAGCGGCTGGATGATCGCCAGGTCAAGGCCGTCACTGCGGTAGCGGCCGGCGCGGTCGGCGTTGTTCAACTGCTGGGTCCAGGCCATGCTCAGGCGCGTGCCGTACTCGCCGAGCAGGCTGGTGGCCGGCGCCACGTTGGCATTGCGCGCATTGTCGGCCGAGCCGCGGGTGCTGCGGTAATAACTGTTGAGGGTGAGCTTGGGGTTGAACTCGTCTTCGGCCACGCGCAGGTCGAATTTCTGCGCCACCCGTTGCAGGTAGGCGCTGCGGATCGCCGGGTTGTTGCGCAGACCCAGGTACACCGCGTCGCCCAGGGTCAGGCTGGTGACCTGGGCATTCAACGAGACGCCCCGGTCATAGCCGCTGCGGGTCGTACTGGGTGCCGATGGCTTGATTACCACGTCGGCGGCCATGCCGGGCAGGCTGGCGAAGACGATCAGCCAGAGCCATTTATTCATCGCGCAGGGCCTCCACCGGCTGCAAACGTGAGGCCGAGACCGCCGGGTAGATGCCAAAGAACAACCCCACCAGCAACGTACTGCCCACCCCCAACGGCAAGGCAGCAATCGCCAGGGCAAATTCCCAGCCCGACAGCCAGGCGTACAACCAGGCGGCGGTCAGGCCCAGCACGGCGCCGCAGAGGGCACCGACGGCGGTGAGGGTCACGGCTTCGAGCAGGAACAGGTTGCGGATATCTCGCTGACGCGCGCCGAGCGCCATGCGGATGCCGATCTCGCGGCGGCGCTCCGAAACGTTCATCAGCATCACGTTCATCACCCCCACGCCACCGCCCACCAGTGAGATTGCGCCCAGGGCCAGCAGCAGGTAGGCGAAGGTGCGGCTTTGCCGGGTCATGCCGTCGATCATCTGCTGGGGCACCTGGATGTCCACATCGTGGTCGGTCAGTTGGGGTTGCAGCGCGACAGCCACGTCCTTGGCGATACGCTCCATGTCCTGGCCGGGCGCAGCGCGGATGATCAGGTTGCCGATCTGCGGCGTTGCATAGATGCGGCGCATGCCTTCGGCGGGAATGAACAGCGACTCGTTGGCTTGCACCGGCATCAGCATCGCCCGTGGCTGGCTGCGCAGGATGCCCACGATCAGGAACAGGTAGTCGTTGATGCGCACGCGATCGCCCAAACGCAACGGGTCACCCGGCGCTCCGAGTGACTGGGCCACTTGGTCGCCGATCACACCATAGGTTTCGTTGGCATCGAAACCCGACAGGAAGCGCCCCTGTTGCAACGCCAAGCGCATCGCGTCCTTGATGTCCGGGGTGCTGCCGACTAAGTTGGCGTTGACGGTACGGCCATGGAACACGATGGGGCCGCTGAACAGTGTGAGGGCGCCGACATGGGCAATGCCCGGCACCGTCTGGCGCACGGCGTCCAGGTCGAGGCGGGCGGGCATTGGGACAGTGCTGGCGCCTTTGGGGGGGAACTGTGCGATCAGGGTGTCGGTGCCCATGTCCTTGAAAATCATCGCGGCATCCACTGCCGCGTTGTGGCCGATATTGATCAGCGCAACCACCGACGAGCTGCCGATCACGATACCCAGCAGGGCCAGGATCGAGCGCTTGCCCAGGGTGCGCAGGCTGACGAAGGCTTCATGCAGCAGTTGGCTGAAGTTCTGTTCGACCCGCAGGCTGCTCTTTACCCGCTCGGTCATGGGCGCCCGGCCTCTTGCACCACGCCATTGCGCACCAGGATCTTGCGGTCCAGGCGCTCGGCGATGTGTGGGTCGTGGGTGACGATGATCAGGGTGACCTGTTGTTCGCGGTTCAGCGTCAGCAGCAGTTCTATGATGTCTTGGGCGGTGGTGCTGTCGAGGTTGCCGGTGGGTTCGTCGGCGAGGATCACCGAGGGCTTGCCTACCAGCGCCCGGGCAATGGCAACCCGCTGGCGCTGGCCGCCGGACAGGTCGGCGGGGCGATGGTGGGCGCGGTCGGCCAGGCCGACTTGTTCGAGCATGCGCAGGGCTTGCTCCACCGACTCATGGCGCGACACGCCGCGATAACTCAGGGGCAGGGCGACATTGTCCAGAGCGCTGAGGCGTGGCAACAGGTTGAAGCTCTGGAACACAAAACCGATCTGCTGGTTGCGGATGGCCGCCAACTGGTCGGGCGTGGCCGTGAAGATATCGTGGCCGGCAAAGTGGTATTGGCCGCAGTTGGGCAGGTCCAGCAGGCCGAGGATATTGAGCAGGGTGCTTTTGCCGGAGCCGGAGGCGCCGAGGATGCCGCAACTGTCGCCGCGGGCGATGGACAGGCACACATCATTGAGAATGGACAGGTGCTGCCCGGCCAGCTGATAGCGTTTGCCGATGCCTTGCAGGGAGATCAAGCCTGGGTGCGCGGGGGTATCTGTCATGAATACGCCTTCAGTCTCGACGCTGCCGTCAGCCGCCCCAGTAAAGCTTTGTAACAAGTTGGGAGGTTGGCCGGGGATGCGTCATGGACTGCTTTTGTTTCTTGTTTTTAAAATATTGTTTGAATACTAACCGCGTTCCAGGCGCTCCGCCAGCCATCGATATAGAGCGGCTCAAGCTTGGGAAAATGCCTACCTGCGAGGGCGAAAGGCAGCTCAAAACCCGCTTGGGACTCCCCCGTCGAGCCCGCCGGCCGAGGCTTTCGATCATATGGCGGTGTGTCACTACTTGCTTTCGAACGATGGCCCCGGTATAAAAAATCAAATTATTTTTTTAAACAATATTTCCCATGTGGAACTTCTATGGTCGCGAAGAAAGTCAGCGCTCCAAACATTACCAAGACTCGATTGCTGGATGCGACAGAGGCTCTCTTCATCAAATACGGATACGACGCGGTTTTGCTGCGGCAGATTACCGAGCGTGCCCAGGTGAATCTGGCTGCGGTGAACTACCATTTCGGGGACAAGGACTCCCTGATGCAAACCCTGCTCAAACAGCGCCTGGAGCCGCTCAACGAGCAGCGCCTGGAACTGCTTGCGCGCTGTGAGGCTGAGTCCGACGGCCCGTTGGACTGCGACACGTTGCTCGGCGTGCTGTTCGCCCCGGCCATGGGCCTGGAGCGCAGCGATCCAGCCAGCGCCAGTGGGGAAGGGCGTTCATTCATCCGCTTCCTGGGGCGGGTGTACAGCGACACGTCGCCGTTTATCCAGGAATACCTCAAGGTGCATTACCAGCCGGTGTTCCAGCGTTTTTTCGAGGCTTTTGCCTTGGCCTTGCCGGACCTGCCGCGCAATGAACTGGGCGTGCGTCTGCAATTTGCCCTCAAAGCGATTTCCGGGGTGATGGCCGGCACCGAGCTGCGCCTGCTGATGAACTCCATGAGCCTGGGCCGTCCGGCCACGGATGCCGAGGTGATGGCCAAGTTGATCACGCTGGTGTCAGCGGCGATTCGGGTACCGCAACAAAGCCCGGAGGCAGAAAATGCCTTGGCTAAGGTGCTGGATACCCAGCGTGCCATTCGTGAGCAGGCCATGGCACCAGCGAGCAAGGCCGCGCGTTGACGCAAATCCCAGGCAAAAAAAAGCCCGCTGGGGCGGCGGGCTTGATGTGCAACATTTGTAACGGATGAGGCTTCACATTACGTTCCGAGATGTGAATAAAGCGTGAAAACTTTGTAAGACAAACTGTGAAATTTCTGAAATGTGTGAACACATCGGAATTTTCCTCTTGCACCCAGCGGATTCAGATTTTCCAGCGCCCCGCACTCTTGGCCAGCCGCTGGCGCATCGCGTCCACGTTCTGCGCCAATTGCAGGGTTAGCAGCCGATAACCATCCAACGCGCTGTAGACCGGAGCATCCAGTGCTGGCTCGACACCCGCATGGCTCTGCCGCTCCAAGCGCTCCGTCACCCCTGACTTCAATGCCCGTGCCATCCCCACCAATTGCACGCGGATCTGCCGATGTTCGGCCTTCAACACCCCCTGCATGCGCGCCATCGCCTGTTCATCGCGAGGGTCGGGCCGGGTGTTGCCGAGAATCTCCAGGGTGCTGATGCACAGGCGCAGATGCCGCTGGATCGCGTCCAGTTCGGTCATGGAGATGCGCACTTCCTTGGACACCGACGGCATCAGTGAACGCAACTGCAACATCGCCGCATTCAGGCGGTTGAGCAACTTGAGGTGTTCATCACTGGTGACGGACTCGCCATTGATGATCCGGCTGTAGATCTGGGCACAATCGCGTAATGCGCTGGCCAGGTTATAGCGCCAGGAGTACACGGCATACAGCGGCAGGGCAAAGGAGAACGCCAGGGCCAGGGCGATACCGATCAGGATGTCCACGGTGCGCCACAACCCATCCGACAGCGGGTTGTCACCGTGGCCGGCGACGATAAATACCGTGATCGCCGACAACAGTGCGGTGTACCCACCCTTGCCGATGGCGTGATAGGAAAAGAACCCGCACACCACCGACATCAACAGATAGGTCAGCAGTGGCTGGCCGACGTACGCCTCCTGCACCACCAGCAACAACCCGACGCTGGCGCCGATCAACGTGCCGTAGGCGCGCTCCACGGCTTTCTTGCCGATATTGCCATGGTGCTGCAACCCGCCGATCACCACCAGCATGGTCACCGAGGCCCACTCACCATGCGGCAGGTTGATGCCGGTGGTCAGCAGGATGGTCGCCAGCAAACCGATGGACACGCGCACGGCATGGATCAGCTTGGCATGGCGATAGCGGCGGTACGGGTCGAGCAGTGGGCGCAGCAGGCGCCGGGCAAACACAGGCAGGTGCAGGTTAATCAACGACGAATCGTCCTCTAGAAAATGTAATCGGTGGTCAGGAAGCTCGAATCGCGGTTGCGCAGGATGTCGCTGACCAGCGCCTTGTTGCTCTCCTGGAACTTGGTCGCCACCAGGGTGCGGATCGAGAACACGCGCAAGGCGTCATGTACCGACAGCGTGCCCTCGGCCGAGTTCTTGCGTCCGTTGAACGGGAAGGTGTCGGGGCCGCGCTGGCACTGGGCGTTGATGTTGATACGGCCGACCTGGTTGGCGAAGGTGTCCACCAGGCGCCCGACTTCTGCGGCGTTGGTGCCGAAAATGCTCAACTGTTGGCCGAAGTCCGAGTCCAGCACGTAGTCGATCACGGTCTCCAGGTCGCGGTAGGGCACGATCGGCACCACCGGGCCGAACTGTTCCTCGTGGTACACGCGCATCTGTGGGTTCACCGGGTACAGCACCGCCGGATAAAAGAACGATCCACGACTTTCACCGCCCTGTTCATTCACCACCGTGGCGCCCTGTTGCGCGGCGTCAGCCACCAGGCCGTTGAGGTAATCCACCTTGCCCACTTCGGGCAATGGCGTCAGCGCCACACCGTCTTCCCACGGCATACCGGGTTTGAGCGTGGCCAGCTTCTTGTTGAATTTCTCGATGAAGCGGTCGACGACGTCTTCATGCACGAAGAGGATTTTCAACGCGGTGCAGCGCTGGCCATTGAACGACAAGGAACCGGTGACGGCTTCGCTGACGGCATTGTCCAGGTCCACGTCGGGCAGCACGATGCCAGGGTTTTTCGCGTCCAGGCCCAGCGCGGCGCGCAGGCGATGTGGCTTGGGGTGCAGTTTTTTCAGATCGCTGGCAGCCTTGTTGGTGCCGATAAACGCGAAGATATCGATCTTGCCGCTGGCCATCAGTGCGCTGACGGTTTCCCGGCCGCTGCCGTAGATCACATTGATCACCCCGGCCGGGAAACTGTCGCGGAACGCTTCCAGCAAAGGTCGGATCAGCAATACGCCAAGCTTGGCCGGCTTGAACACCACGGTGTTACCCATGATCAATGCCGGAATCAGCGTGGTGAAGGTTTCGTTCAGCGGGTAGTTATACGGGCCCATGCACAGGGCCACGCCCAGCGGCACGCGTCGGATCTGGCCGAGGGTGTCCTGTTCCAGTTCGAAGCGGCTGGAGCGGCGGTCGAGTTCCTTGAGGGCGTTGATGGTGTCGGTGATGTAGTCGCAGGTGCGGTCGAACTCTTTCTGCGAGTCCTTGAGGTTCTTGCCGATTTCCCACATCAGCAGCTTGACCACTGCGTCGCGCTGTTCACGCATGCGGCGCAGGAAGGCTTCGACGTGTTGGATACGTTCAGCCACACGCATCGTCGGCCATTCACCCTGGCCCCGGTCATAGGCACGAACGGCGGCGTCGAGGGCGGTGAGGGCGGTGTCGGCGTCCAGCAACGGCGTGCTGCCGATGTGCACACGTTCGTCGCCAAACTGCACCGGGCTTTGCACCTTGGCCAAGGGGCCGTTCCACACCTTCAACTGGCCATCGACCAGGTAATCACGCTGTTCAATGGGCGCTCCCAGCTGGAATTGCTCGGGAATCTCGGCGGCGGAGTCTGGAAACAGCTGGGCAAGCAGGTTGCTGGTGGTCATGTCACTACCCCTGGAATAGTTGCAAAACATGACTAGAGAGTCACCCAACAACAGGCTCTATGGCAAGGCTTGCGCGCTTTCTTGTACGCAGTGTTGTGGCTGAAGGTTAAACTGCGCGGCTTTTCAGAAGGAGTTCACATGAGTCAGTACCAGCCGGGCATTCTTGCCGCACCGGTGCCGTTGCAGGCACGCCATCTGTTTTTTGCCGTGGACTCACTGACCGCCGTGCACGCTGCGTTGGACACGTTGGTGCAGTTGACCGATTCGGCGGCGGTGGTCGGTTTTGGCGAGCCGCTGGTCAATGCCTTGGGCGCCCGGATTGAAGGCCTGCGCGCCTTTCCCTCCGTCAGTGGGCCGGGTGCGCACAACCCCTCTACCCAGCACGCGCTGTGGGTATGGCTGCACGGCGTGGACCGTGGTGAGTTGCTGTTGCGCAGCCGCGCCTTCGAAAAAGCCCTGGCCCCGGCGTTTCGCTTGGTGCAGATGACCGAAGGCTTCCGCTACAAGACCGGCTTCGACCTTACCGACTACGAAGACGGCACCGAGAACCCCCACGACGATGCGGCGGTTGAAGCCGCCCTGACCGACAGCGGCGCCAGCTTTGCCGCGATCCAGCAATGGCAGCACGACCTCGACGGCTTCGCCGCCTTGCCCGCGCAGGAGCGCGACTACATCATCGGTCGCCGCCATGGCGACAACGAAGAACTCGACGACGCCCCCGAGTCCGCCCACACCAAACGCACCGCCCAGGAAAGCTTCACCCCGGAAGCCTTCGTGGTACGCCGCTCCATGCCTTGGGCGGAGAACGGCCAGGCCGGGTTGATGTTTCTCGCGTTCGGCCACTCCTTCGATGCATTCGAAGCGCAACTGCGCCGCATGAGTGGACTGGAAGATGGCATTGTCGATGGCCTGTACCGCATCAGCACACCGTTGACCGGCGGTTACTACTGGTGCCCACCGATCAAGGAGGGGCACCTGGACCTGAGCGCGCTGGCTTGAATCACGCGTAGGCCACCCGTCATAAAACCGTTCCTGAAGGTGATGGGGGGCGGGCAGCTTCAGGTACAACAACGATTGGGCCGCGCCAAACATTCCGTTGGAAACACATATTTTTTCAACGGAATGACCTCGGGCCATCAACTAACAAACATGACCACAACCGCATGAAATTCAGGGTGATTCTTGCGGTCGTCGACGACCCGCAAGCGCCATCGTTCGTAAAGGCAAATATATCTAATTATCTCGATAGGGATGCCGAAGCAATCGCCGGGGGGTTGGCATTGTTTTAGTAACTGTGTATCGAACTGTATCCCCGCACCCTCCTGATACACCCGCATGACGTTCTATCGCGTTCGCGACACAGACCGGATACACGCCTGGCTTTAACTCTGCACACCAGCTGGCGCAGGCGGTCACCGACCCCGAGGCGCCCTGGCCATACTCAGTCAAGCCAGGAGACTCACCCCATGAAGCGTCCTTACGCAGCCCTCGCGGCAACCCTCGCCCTGTCCCTCAGTGCCTTAGCGGCCGTGGCCCATGCCGATGAACCCAAGCCCCAGGAAAAGTGCTTCGGCGTGGCCCTGGCCGGTGCCAACGACTGCGCCGCAGGCGCTGGCACCTCATGCGCCGCCACTTCCACCACCGACTACCAGGGCAACGCCTGGGTACTGGTGGACAAAGGCACCTGCACCCAGATCAAGACCCCTAAAGGCTTCGGCAGCCTGACGGAGCAGCCGTGATCCAGCGCCTGCTTCCCGATGCCCTGTTGTTGCTGGTGGCACGGGTGGCGATCGCGGCGGTGTTCTTCCTGTCAGGGCGCACCAAGGTCACGGGGTTTCTTGAACTCAAACCGTCGACCTACACGCTGTTCCGTTCGGAATACGCCTTGCCGCTGATTCCGCCGGACTGGGCCGCGCACCTGGCGACCTACGCCGAGCACTTGTTCCCGCTGCTGCTGGTGCTCGGCCTGCTGACCCGCCCGGCCGCTGCTGCGCTGTTGGGCATGACCCTGGTGATCGAGGTGTTTGTGTACCCCGCCGCCTGGCCGGTGCACCTCACCTGGGCGGGCCTGTTGTTGCCGCTGCTGGCGTACGGCGGTGGGGCCTGGTCGTTGGACCGCCTCATCTCAGGCAAGCGTTCTTAACTTTGATGGAGATTTCCAATGCGTATGCTTTCTTCCCTGGCCATTGCCATGGCCCTGACTGTCCCGATGCTGGCCCAGGCGGCAGATGCCCCGCAGCCCGGCACTGGTAAAAGCGTGGTGATCGTGCCCGGTTCGTTTGTCGACGGTTCCGGCTGGCGCGTGGTGCACGACATCCTGATTCACAAGGGCTACAAGGTCACCGTGGTGCACCAGGGCCACGAGAGCCTGGCCGCCGATGTGGCCGAGGCCCGCGAAGTGCTGGAGCAGCAAGTCGGGCCGGTGGTGCTAGTGGGCCACAGTTCAGGTGGCGGGGTGATCTCGATTGCCGGCGACCGCGACAAGGTCAAGTCGCTGGTCTACGTCTCGGCGCTGCAGCCGGAAGTGGGCGAGAACATGGCCCAGTTGATCGGCTCGATGCCGGCGCCCAGCGATGACATCAAGGCCAGCCGCGACGGTCATCTGTTCTTCGACCGCACCAAGTTCAACGCCGACTTTGCTGCCGACCTGACCACCAACCGCACCGACTTCATGGCCGCCTCCCAAGTGCCGGCGACCACCGCCTTGTTCGGCGGCACCGTATGGGCCGCGGCCTGGCACAAAAAACCGACTTATGCCGTGGTCTCCACCGAAGACCGCGCTCTGAGCCCGGACCTGCAGCGTTGGATGTACAAACGCGCGGGTTCCAAGGTCACCGAAATCAAGGCCAGCCACTCGGTGTACATCTCCCAGCCTGAGGCTGTGGCGAAGGTCATCGAAGACGCTGCTTCCGTTATCAAGTAATTCACCCCAACCCTGGAGCAATACCCATGAACACTGCACTCAAATCCCGTCTGAGCCTCGCTGCCGCGGCTGCCCTGATCGCCATGGCCTCCGCTTCGTTCGCCACCGCCGCCAGCGCCGCCGACGCGCCGGAAAAGCCCGGCCGTTGCTACGGTGTCAACACCTGTAAAGGCACCAGCCTGTGCGCCACCGCCAAGAACGACTGCAAAGGCCTCAACAGTTGCAAAGGCGAAGGCGTGATCGTCAAGACCCCGTCCGAGTGCCTCAAGGCTGGCGGTACCTTGACTGAACCTAAATAACGCCTCACCCCCTTTAGGCGCGGGCGAACCCGCTCCTAAAGGGTTATTGGAGCCCCTCAATGTCGACATCCAATCCTCACTTTTCAGGCTACGGCCTGGGACTGCGCAAGGAGCATTACTGCGATTTCCTGGAGACCTCGGTGCCCGTGGATTTCGTCGAAGTGATCTCCGAAAACTTCATGGTCGCGGGCGGTCAGCCCCGGCATATCCTGCGACAAGTCCGCGAGCGCTACCCAGTGGCGCTGCACGGTGTGTCCATGTCCATCGGCACCGCCGAAGGGCTGGATGCGGATTACTTGAAGCGCCTCAAGTCGCTGGTGGATGAAGTCGAGCCCCTGTTTGTGTCCGACCACCTGAGTTGGTCGCGCAGCGCTGGCTTCAATTCCCATGACTTGCTGCCAGTGCCTTACACCGACGAGGCGCTGGATCGGGTGTGTGCCAATATCCAGCAAGCCCAGGACGTGTTGGGCCGCACGATGTTGTTCGAGAACCCCTCAAGCTACCTGGCGTTTGAAGGCGCCTCCATGACCGAATGGGAATTTATTGCAGCCATGGCCAAGCGCACCGGCTGCGAACTGCTGCTGGACGTCAATAATGTGTTCGTCAGCGCCAGCAACCACGGTTTCGACGCCCTGGCGTTTCTCAATGGCCTCCCTGCCGAGCGCGTGCGCCAGGTGCACTTGGCCGGCCACAGTCAAGGCCGTGAGATGTTGATCGACAGCCATGACAGCCCGGTGTGCACCGGAGTCTGGGAACTGTACGCCCAGGCCATGACCCGGCTGGGCCCGGTGGCGACCATGATCGAGCGTGACGATGAGATCCCGCCGCTCGCCGAACTGCTTCAGGAGTTGTCCATGGCCCGAACGTTGGGAGCGCAACGATGAACCTGGCGCAGCTACAACAGACCTTTCGCCGCTGGTTGGTGAGTGCGTCGGATGAATCCGCGCAGGCGCTGGGCAATCACCACGCCGGCCTGGCGGTGTACCAGAACAACTACCGTGCGCAGTTGGTCGGTTGCCTGGAGCAGGCGTTTCCCTACCTGCGTCGTTGGGTCGGGGAGGAAGCCTTCCTGGCCGTGAGCATCACCCATATCGACCGTCATCCGCCTCACGCCTGGACCCTGGACGCGTACCCGGAGGGCTTCTACGCCACTTTGAAAGAGATGTTCCCAGGCAACCCGGATGTGCATGAGCTGGCCTGGATCGAGTCGGCCCTCAATGAAGCCTTTGTCGCCGCCGACGCACAGCCATTGGCCCTGGAGGCCTTGGCCGAGCTGGATTGGGACACGGCGGTGTTGCAGCTCACGCCGTCGCTGCGCTGCCACGGCCTGACCACCAATGCCGAGGCCATCTGGTCGGCGCTGTGGCAGGACGCACCGGTACCGGAAGCGGTAATGCTGGCGCAAGCGGGCGGCTTGCTGGTGTGGCGACGGCAGTTCACGTCGCGTTTGCGCCAGGTGGATGCGTTGGAGCTACTGGCCGTGCAACACCTGCAGGCCGATGGCAGTTTCGCTGGGCTGTGTGAGTACTTGGTGCAACGCCTGGGGGAAGAAGCGGGCGTGATGCAGGCGGGTGAATACCTGGCCGGTTGGCTGGGCAGTGAATTGATAGTGGGAGTCCGTCATGTTTGATCGTCGTGGTTTTTTGCTGTTGGCGGCGGTGGTGATGGCCGCACCGGCATTGGCAGTGCAACAGGTCAGTATTGATGACGGAGAGATCCGCTATGCAGTGTTCGGGCCGGAAGAGGGCCGGGCGATCATTTTGCTGGCGGCGGATGTGAACGCGTTTGCAGCGATCACCGGACCGCTGGCTGCGCAAGGTTTCCGGGTGATCGTCCCGTACCTGCGCGGGCAGGATGAGGCGGTACAGGGCCAGGATGTGCTGGAATTGATGAACGCGCTGCATATTCCTGAGGCTGTGCTCGCCGGTGTGGACGTCGGCGGACGGGTGGCCATCCGTGCTGCGGCCTTGAAACCGAGCCGCTGCGTGGGCCTGGTCAGCTTGAACACCGCACCCCAGGCCGGTTTTGCCGAGGCGGTGGGGGTTATGGCGAAGACCGGGCACTGGCGAACATGAAACTACTGACAGCCAGCCAATCCACGCCTGAAAAAATTCGCCGCAGCCCTTAATCTAAACGCCTTTGTCACTTGCGCGGATTGTCCATGCCTTCTGTTGCCGATGGGTTGCCCCTCAATAAACGCCTGCCGGCCGTGATTGCGATCTCCCTGGGGATTGGCATGGCGACCCTGGACACCGCCATCGTCAACACGGCGTTGCCGACCCTGGCCGAGGGGATTGGCACCGATTCCGCCTCGGTGATCTGGGTGGTGAATGCCTACCAGTTGGCGATCATTGCCACGGTGCTGCCGTTTGCGTCCCTCAGTGATGTGCTGGGGCATCGCCGGGTGTACCTCGGCGGGTTGCTGCTGTTTATTGTCTCATCGCTGTTTTGCGGGTTGGCCGGCTCACTGGTCACCCTGACGGCGGCGCGGGTGGTGCAAGGGCTGGGCGCGGCGGCGATCATGAGCGTGAACACGGCGTTGCTGCGGCATATTTACCCGTCAAACATGCTGGGTCGGGGGCTGGGGTATAACTCCCTGGTGGTGGGGCTCGCATTTACCCTTGGGCCGACGGCGGCGTCAGCGATTCTGTCGGTGGCGACCTGGCACTGGCTGTACCTGATCAATGTGCCGTTGGGTGTGCTGGCGCTGGCGTTGGGCCTGCGCTCGTTGCCGGCCTTGCCGATGACCGGGCATGCCTTCGACCGCTTTGCGGCCGTGTTGTGTGCGGGGCTGTTTGCCTTGCTGGTACTGGGTCTGGGTACGGCGGTGCACGGCGCCCAGGGTGCGTTGGCTTTGGGCCTGATCGCCGTGGCGCTGGTGTGCGGTGCAGGGTTGCTGCGGCGCCAGGCCGGGCACCCGGCGCCGATGCTGGCGCTGGACCTGTTCAAGCGCCCGGTGTTTGCGTTGTCTTCCCTTACCGCTATTTGCGCGTTCAGCGCCCAGGGCCTGGCGTTTGTGTCGCTGCCCTTCCTGTTGCAGGCGGTGCTTGGCCATAGCCAGGTGGAAACCGGCTTTCTGATGACACCGTGGCCCGCGGTGGTGGCGGTGATGGCGCTGGTGGCGGGGCGCCTGGCCGACCGCGTGAACCTGGGCGTGCTGTGCGGCATCGGCCTGTTGATGCTCAGCGTGGGCATGGCCGCGCTCGCGACCTTGGGCAGCGGCGCTTCGGCATTGGATATCGGCTGGCGCATGGCGCTGTGCGGGGCGGGCTTCGGCTTCTTCCAGTCGCCCAACCTCAAGGCGTTGATGACCAGCGCTCCGCTGGCCCGCAGCGGCGGGGCGAGTGGCATCGTGGCCATTTCGCGGTTGTTGGGGCAGACGTTGGGCGCGTCGTTGGTGGCCTTGTGCTTCCATCTGTCCATGGGCAGTGGCCCGCAATCTGCGCTGTGGCTGGGCTGTGGATTTGCCTTGGTAGGGGCCGTGGCCAGTGGTTTACGGTTGTTACCCTATGGGAAAAAGTACTGATTAACGCTACCGTGGCGACCTGAGTATTTCGGAATGTTTCGGATTTATGTCCAGCCTGGCCCTCCGCACCGCTGATACCCACTCCCGCCGCGCCGCACTGACCCTGGCTTTATGCCTGCCCAGCGACGTGTTGCTCTACTTGCTGCTGCCGATGGAATCCCAGGCCTTCGGCATTACCCTGGCCCAGGCCGGTGTGCTGCTGGCAGCCAACCGCCTGGTGCGGATTTTCGGCTACCGCCATGTGCTCAATTTCTACGCGCGTCACGGCGACCGCCTGACCTGCATGATCGCCGCCGGCGCCGCAACCCTGTGCGCCGTGGGCAACTCGCTGTTGTCCGGCTTCGCCGCCTTGCTCTGCCTGCGACTGGTGTGGGGCCTGTGTTTTGCTGCGTTGAACCTGTCGACCCAAGTCTTGGCCACTTCGGAGCCAGCCGGTGCCGCACGCCGGGCCGGGCGTTCCCGCGCGCTGATTGCCCTGGGACCGATGCTGGCGTTGCCGTTGGGCGGCTGGCTGACACTGATGGCCGGGCCACGTCCGATCTTTCTGATTCTGGCCGGGTGCTGCCTGGTGGGCTTGTGGATGGCGCGCGGTTTGCCTACGGCCGGGCATGATTTGCACGGCACGCCGGGGCGGCGCTTCAAGTGGCCGGACAGTGTGGCAATGTGGTCGTTTATCGAGGGGGTGGCGCTGGACGGCCTGTTTATCTTCGGGCTGTCGATCCAGGCACAGAAGCTCTTGGGCGGTGATGCGGTGCTGATCGCCGGTGGCTTGATGGCGCTGCGTTATGTCTCGGAAATGCTCCTGAGCCCCTTGGGAGGGCGCGCAGCCCAGCGTTTCGGCGCGACCTCGATGTTGCTGCTGTTTTCGTTCCTCAGTGCCCTGGCCCTGATCGCGTTCGGCAGCTACTGGGTGATTGTCGGTGCGGCGGCGGTGCTGGTGCTGCGCGCCCTGCAACTGCCGCTGGTGACGACATTGGTGGCCGAGCGCAACCCAGGGTCCATGCGCGTGTCGGCCCTGGCCTCGAATGCCGTGTGGCGCGATATCGGCGCCGGCCTCGGGCCATTACTCGCCGGCCTGTTGCTGCCGATTGCCTCGGCCCCCTGGGTGTTTGGCCTGGCGGGTGCTGCCATTGCCGTAAGTGCCGTGTTCTGTTGGCGGACAAAGATGTCCAACTGACGATATGGGGGGCATCAAGGAGACTGCGTAGGTGTGCTGGCCTAAGCGGTTTTAAAGGTGTCCAGCCACGCGGGGTCGAACCGGGTCTGCTCGGTATCGAGCCCCTGCGCCTGCATCTTGGCCTTATGTGCCTCGACCTCAGCGACCAGTTGCACCTGGGCGCTGGAGTTGGCGTCCAGCTCATGCATCTGCGTCAGGCCCAAGTGATAAAAGCGCAGCACCTTCAGCGCCGTCGGATCATTCGCCTGCACCCGCTCCGTGACCTTGTGCATTACATTGGTCACGCTCATCAGGTTGCGCTTGAGTTGCCAGCCATACACCGCCGCCGCCAGCCACGGCTGGGTCCAGAACGGGCCGCGCACCAGCGCCACCGTGATCAACACCCCGGCGAACACCCCGCCGACATTGAAGCGCAAGTTGTCTCCGCCAGGCTCGCCAAACAGCATCACCGCCAGGCTCGACAGCAACATGGCCAGGGCCAGGAACAGCACCGCCACGATCAACGTACTACGTCGGGTCTGTTGACGGAAGGTGACGGGGTCGCAGGGTTTGAGCTCGAACATCCGGTTCATGTCTCCAGAAGGGGCGGGCATCATCTCACGCCTGGGCAAACAAGTTGAACGTTGGCGCATAGCGGTTTCTCTAAACCTATGTAGACCCACTGAGGTGAAGCATCATGTCCGACTACAACCAGCCACCACCCGGCACCCCGAACCCTGACCGCACACCCGGCGAAGAAGAGCGCGACAACGACGCGTTGCGCCCCAACGACCCGGCGGAGCGTCAGAACGATGACGTGGAACGCGTCGAGGAAGACCTGGAAAACCTGCATGACAAGGCCCGTCCGCTCTGAATGAGGAGAACGCCGTGAGTAATACGCCAAAAGGCCCGGCTTCGGGCGAGCATTCCAGTGGTAAGGACGAATTGGGGTTCGATCCCGATTCGCCGGATGTGTCGGATCCGCAGGTGGATCCGGTAGGGCCGGCGATTGCGCCGTTGGATAAGGACAAAAAAGGCAAGGATGAAAAAAAGCCGCCCTATGATCCATTGGGCGACTTGAAGCCATAAAGCGAGCCCCGCCCATGTGCGGGGCTTTCGTTTACTTGGGCGCTATCCAAGTGACGTCGGTAATCCCGAATTTCTCCGCCCACGGTCGAGTCGTCTTCTTCACCTGCTCATGCCCGACCCGCCCCACGCGGCTGACATGCGCGATATCGGCATCCACCGCCGCCCAGTGCCAGGCCTCGGCGTTGTTCATCACTTCGGCACGCACCACAAAGGATTTCGCTTTGCCGTGCAGCTGGTAATTGATGGTGTAGATTTTTGCGGTACTCATGTTGCCTCCCTGTGTTGTTATAGATGGATAGGGCAGCGTTCTAAAAGGTTCATTCAAAATGACAATCTGCTCGTTGGCGCGGCATAGTGTCGCCTTTATCCCGTGCCGAAGGATTGCGCCATGTCACTGCTGACCCATAGCCGCCTCTACCTGCAACGCCTGGGCTATGACTCGCCGCCAGCGCCGAGCCTGCGCACCTTGCAGGATCTGCAACTGCGCCATGTGTGCAGCTTTGCCTTCGAGAACCTCTCCAGCCTGATGCGCTTGCCGGTGCCTATCGACCTGGCCAGCGTCGAGCAAAAAGTGCTGTTGGAGGGGCGGGGCGGTTATTGCTATGAGTTGAACCAGATGTTCCTGGCGCTGTTGCAGGAGCTCGGTTTTGATGCTCGCGGCATCACGGGGCGGGTGGTGATGGGTGGGCCGCCGGATGCGCGCACGGCGCGTACCCATCGTTTGAGCCTGGTGACCCTGGATGGCGTGCGTTACATCACCGACGTCGGCTTCGGCGGCATGGTGCCCAGCAGCCCGTTGCTGTTGGACACCGAGGTGGTGCAGGCCACCGCGCACGAACCCTATCGCGTGACCTTCGACGGGCACGACAGTTACACCCTGTGGGTCCAAGTGGCCAATGAATGGCGTGGGTTGTATGTGTTCGATCTGCAAGTGCAGGCGACCATCGATTATGAAATCGGCAACTGGTATGTCTCCACCCACCCGGACTCGGTCTTCGTCGGCCAGTTGAAAGTCGCGCGGTTGGCTGCGGGTGAGCGTCATACCCTGAACAACGCCAACTATGCAATTCACTACCTGGACCGGCCGAGTGAAAAGCGCGCCCTCGTCAGTGCCGATGAGGTGCTGCAGCTGTTGACTGAAGTCTTCGGGATTTGCGTGCCGGTCACGGCGGCGCTGCGGGCTGCCCTTGATGGCTTGACAGTGCCGAATTCATAGGAGCATTGAGATAGAGCCTTCGCTGAACCGTTTTACCTCCAAATTAGCGCAAATTAATTCGAACCTTTGGCATCCACCGGGGTTCGAACCGGTTCCTGAATAATTTGCTCACCAGACAAGGAGATGTAAAACGATGTCCAAGCTATTCGGAAAATTCCTCAAGGGTTCCTCGCTGCTGGCGCTGGTTGCTGCGCCTGCCGCGGTGTTTGCCGCACCGTCCACCGACCCGATTTCTACCTTCGGGATCCAGGGCAGCTACAACGATTTCAAATTCGAAGACGGCAGCGAAAGCGACAAGAGCCACATGCCTGAAGCTGGCCTGTTCTACAACTTCGGCAATAAGCTCACCGCTGAATCCGGCTTTATCTACCAGGCCGGTATCGAAGCCAAGTACGGTGAAAAGAGCGACAACAAACTGAAGGAAGGCCAGGCTGACCTGGACCTCGGTTGGCGTGCCGCGCTGGATGCGCGCAACTTTGTCGACGTGATCGTCGGCGGTGGCTACAGCTGGACGCGCTACGAGCCAGAGATCAACGACCTCGACGTGAAACTTACCAACAAGTCGCCGTTCGCCAAGGCGGCCCTGGGCTACAACCACCAGTTCGATGACATGACCCTGCGTGTCGAAGCGGGCGCCCGTCGCACTATCGACGGCCGCACCAAGCTCAAGGTGGAAGATTTTGGCAGCGACACCGTGGACCTCAAGGACCGCACCAACCCTTACGCCGAAGTCAGCTTGCTGATGAACCAGAAAGGCCACCTGCCGGTGGTCGCAGGCCTGTACTACACCCGCACCGAGTATAAGCTTGACGGTAATTCCGAGGTGGCCGACAACACCAAGCTCAAGCGTGATGAGTACGGGTTCAAGGTCGGTATCGCGTTCTGATACCGTTGCAATGGAAAACGCCCCGAATGTTCGGGGCGTTTTTTTTGGGGACAATTGCAGATCAACCCAACGCAGCAAGTTGTGCCACGGTCTCAGGAAAACGCGCCACCAGGCGAATCAGGGTGGCGGCCTGGGCATTTGGTTTAGCCCGGCCTTGCTCCCAGTTCTCCAGCGTACGCGTGTTGGTGCGCAGGTACAT
>Ga0308171_1001917_pt1 | contig 24728 bp, 20 predicted proteins | sample PhyGR1_FD_202135 | JGI IMG/M metagenome (GOLD analysis project Ga0308171, IMG submission 202135) | Phyllosphere microbial communities from UC Gill Tract Community Farm, Albany, California, United States - DLSLSG.R1 | ecosystem: Host-associated > Plants > Phyllosphere > Unclassified | place: USA...
CGCCGTAGCTCATCCCCTCATTGGCCTCGACCTGTTCGACCTGGCCGAGATTCTCGGAGACATGCTTGGCGGTGGGCGTGTCGTTCGCGCGGAGCGCCACCCAGGTCGAACAATAGCCGGTGATGGCGGCGGCATCCTGGATGCCGTAGGTCGCCTCAAGCTGGGGATAGGACTGGAAGCCGAGGATGCCGCAGCCGCCATATTTGCGCGCACGGGCGAGGAAGTCGGAGAGCGAGGGCAGCTTCTGGAGCGTCGGCAACTCGTCGATGACGCAGTAGAGCCGGCGCAGGCGATCGGGATCGAGGCTCATGATCGCGGAGATGGCGATGTCGAGCCAGACGGTGATGAGCGGGCGGAGCGAGGGAAGCTGGTCGGCCTTGACGGTGATGAACAGCCAGCTGTCCGGCCGCCCCTCCTCCACCCAGTCGCGGATCGAGAAGCCATCCTCGGTGTCGTCCAGATAGGCGAAGGACCGCATGACCGATGCGAGTTCCGCCTGGACGCCGGCCGAGGTCCGCTCCCCCTCGGTGGAGATGAAGGCGGCGGCGTCGGTGCCCGCGGCGAAGGCGGCGAGGTCCTTCAGCTTGGAACGGACGAGCCGGTCGAGCAGCACCGAGACATAGGTGTGCTTCTGGGTGGCGAGCTTGCGCAGGACGGCGACGAGAGTGCCCCGCGCCGCCTTCGCCCAGAAAGGATCGCCATGCTTGTCGGGGATCGTGGACTCGGCGATCTGGTCGTAATGATAGTCGCGCGGGACATCGACCCAGGGCGACCAGCGGGCGGTCCGCGCGTCGAGCGGATTGAGCAGCGTGTCGATACCCGGCCGGTAGAACTTCTCCACGAAGGTGCCGGCGGTATCGTAGACGATGGCGCGGCGTCCGGCCTTGCGGATGCCGGCGAGCATGGTGACGATGAGGTTGGTCTTGCCGGTGCCCGGCGCCCCGCACAGCAGGATATGCTCGGGCTCGAACGCCTCCGGCACGGCGATGCCGCCGATGCTGAGCGGCCCCTTCTTCTGCCACCGCAAGGCGCGACGGATGTCGCCGCGGCTACCGAAATGGGCGCCCCGCAGATACTCGTTCGAGCCGAGCCCCTTCCCCGTCCGGGTGAAGGTGAACCAGGCGAAACCGAGCGCGGCCAGGGCGAAGGCGCCGGCGATCAGCGCGCCGTGGATCAGGTAGGTTTCGAAGGCGTGGAGGGTTCGCTTGCCCAGGCTGGAGGCGAGCAGCCAGTCGGCCGAGGTCCAGTATTCCCGCCCCCGCGGATCATGGAAGCGAACCGGGTCGTTGGTGCCCGGCGCGGCGTCCACCTTGATGGCGGCTTCAGCCAGCTTGACGAGGACGAAACGCTCATATTCGGTGGACTTCTCGAAGGCATACCAGACGATGCCCATTACCCAGATCACGAGACCGGCGGTGGCGGTCTGGAAGAAGACTTGGGTGGTCATCCGGACATTGTGGACGATGGCTTGGCCGCCCCGCGTCCAGGACCCCAAAGTATCGTGGCGGAAGATGCTCATCGCGCAGGCCCTCGGGCGAGCAGACCCCGCTCGGCGAGGATCGTCCGCGCATCCGCCATCCCCTGTTCCAGCGCCTTCGGCGACTGCTGGCCGACCCCGGTGGCGACGATCGAGAGAATCTGGATGCAGGTCGCCAGGATCTCGTCCTGCGACGAGAAGACGTAGCCGCGCGCGGGATCGGCGGCCTGTTCCAGGGCGGGACGTATGAGGTGGGACAGCGAGACGCCGGCGGCGTCGGCGCGCCGGCAGAGACGCGCATGTAGCGCCTCGTCGATGCGGATACTGATCTTGGTCACGGATGCTCCGATCGATCGGAGCCCCGTCACGGGTGATGAAGCGTCGGCGAATGTAGCCGATCCGTGCCTGAGCCGCAAGAAAATGGCCGCGTCGGACCAGTCCGACGAGCCAAGTCGTTGATGGTGCGGGTCTTTACGCCGCGCCGAGCGAGGAAGTCAGACGTGTCGGACCCATTTGGCGGCAGCGTCCGACGATGCGGTTCATCTTATACGACTGTTTTCTCGGCGGATTTGCTCCGCAGCACCTGTGCGTACGGTGCATCAACAACGGCCAAGGCCGTGCGTCATCCCCAGCGCAGCGGCCCGACCGCTGCGACCATCGATCGCCACACGGGCGGCCACCCCCCGGCAGGGGGCACACTTGTTCCTTCCGGCGGCACGCCGGTCCCCGACGCATGACCGATACGAGACGATGATGCTCATGATACGAACCTCCGTGTTCGGGTTGCGCACGCGCCGCGTGCGCTACACATTGGGGTTGGCGGGCAGCCCGATGACAAGCGAGTTGGACATGCCCAAGTTGAGTGAACGCGAACGGCTGGCGGACCTCGAAGCGCGCCAGCGCAAGATGGCCGAAGAGGTGGCGCAGGCGCGAAGCACGCTGCGTGATCGCTATGCCGCGGTGGTCCGGGAGTTGGGCGTCGAGGCCCTCACCGAGCGTGAGTTTCGCGACGTGCTGACGCACGCGATCCGGGCCGGCGGTGCTCCCTCCATCGGCGCGCTCAAGGCGTTGCCGGCGGCCAAGACTGCATGAAGAATGGCGGTACGCTGAGGCCCGGCAGGGTCGCAGCGTACCGCCTTCGACGACACCATAACAATCAGTGGGCGGGCCAAGGATAGCGGTTCACAAATGCTGCGCGGCTCGCCGTCGAGTTGAGGTTCTCGAACCGTCCCTCAGGCCCAAGCCATACCGCCACGAAGCACTGCCGCTCGCAAAGACGGTGGACATTGGCAAGGCTGCCGCGACTTCTCCCGTCCCAGATGACCAAGCCGGCCCCCGCCTCGGCCGCCATCGCCCGGTCCTTGGTCGCGTGGAAACCAGCGGTGCCGGCACGCCCCTCACCCGGGATGTTTCGGACCCGCCAATCGCCGATGTTGTTGCGCGGAAAGCCGTCTGCCGTAAACACCGTCACATTCGGCCCGCGCTGATCCATGAGCAGGCGTTGGACGGCCGTGTCGACCCCGCGTGCGTCCCCGATCAGGATCGGAAGCTGGCGATCGATGATCTCGAGCAGCCGTGTCAATACAGTGGCGGGCAGGCGCCGGATCGAGACCGACCCGGAGATGAATACGGACGGCTTTGCGGCGATGGGCTGGGTGCGATCAACGGTCATGGCTCTGGAACTCCTCTGTCAGGCACCACGCCAGATCCTCCTCTCCTCTGACGTGGTGCGATCCGCCCGATCCCGAAGCGCAAGCCACCGACTTCATCCCGAAGGGATGGCCCTGCGACGAGCACGGCGGAGCCGCGCGCAGGAGGCCGGCGGCATCGCCGCCGCATCGGTCCGGCGACGGACACGGCCCGCCAGGGCCGTCGTCCCGAGCCGGAGCGAGCCGACCGACCGACAAAAAAAAGGAACCGGCCGGGTATGAACCCGACCGGCCCCGCCAAGCGGCTCACGCGGCTGCCTGCTGCCCGTCATAGCGGAAGAAGTGCGCCGGTATCCCAGCCGCCCGGACCGCCCGCGCGAGGTGTGATTGCAACCCCGAGCCTTCGCACACCACCGCCTCCACCGGTTGCAGCTTGATCAATTGCTCGTTGCGCGCGAACCCTGCCCGACTACCGAGCCGATGGTTGAGCGTCATCGCCACCAGCGTCACTCCGCGACTGGCCGCCCATGCCGCTGCGATCGCGTCACACCCCTTGGCCTGAGCGGTTGTCACCAGCAGCATCGCCGGAACCCGCGTCTTGATCTGGTCGAGACGATCCCAGAGCTGCCGGTCATCATGCCAACGCTGGCCACCCGAGAAGATCACCACCGGACCTTGCGGCGCCTGCGCCTCGATCCGGCGCTGGCGGCGCGCGGCGAGGAAGTTCGTGCCATCGATCACCGAGGCGGTGCGCTTGCTGGACACGAGCGTCGCCCGTGATGCCGACCACGGCCGTCCGGTCTCGGCGTGGAACATCCCGGCTGCGTGATCGCGCATGCACGCCACCGCATCTCGCGCCTCGTCCAGCGACTGGCACAGCGTCTGTGCCTCCTCCAGTTCGACCGCGTGGATCTCGCTGCCGTCAGCGCTGCCGATCAGTTCCTTGATCTTCTGCGCTGCCCGGTCGGCTTCCTGATCGAGCTGCTGCGCGACCTTGTGGAAGCCGTGGACCATCTGCCACGCGAGCCGGTCGGCGATGGTCTCGAGCCGGGTGTCGCGCGTCAGGTCGAAGATCGTTGCGATCATCAGTTCGGTAGCGCGTTCGGCCATCAGTGCGTCCGGCATTCCGACCGAGACTGCCTCCTCGCCCGCGTCGATGCGGAACCCGTCGACCGTCTCGGTAAAGGCGGTAGCGAAAGCGCCGGACGCTTCCGTCTCTGCGTCATACAGCACGGCGATGTCGGTGAAAGAACGAACCGTACGAGTGATCTTGGTCATTGGAACCTCCTCTTCAAGAGGTCTCCTCTTCTGCACGGGCTCCGAGCGGCGGGGTCAAGGATCGCGAAGCGACCGGCGTAGCCGGCGGTGGGGGTCACGATTTTTTTCGGCGGCCACGACGCTTCGAGGCAAGGTGCCACGCCTGCTCCGCCAAAAAAAATGGTGGGGCCCCGCCGTCCTTGAGGCCGACGCGGTCCCGTGGAACACTGGGACTTGTTGAGAGCCCCTGTCCCCTCGGGGGGCTCGATGCCCCCCGAGGGGACGATGCCCCGACGGTCGTGGGACCAACGCAGGGTTGAGGGCAGCGGTCAAGGATCAGGCGCAGCCTGACCGCGGAGCGGCGATGGGGGTTACGATTTTTTCGCAGAAAAAATGGTGGGGCCCCATCGTCCTTTACTGCAACCGACGTCCCTGTGACACGATTGGACTCCCCGGCTCATCGCTGTGCGATGACCGGGGTATTGCTTCCCCACCGGTCCGCCGCCTGCCACGTGCCGGGGTTAGCGAAGCGATCACCGTGACAGAGGGTCACGCATCGTCCCAGAAGCCTTCGTGCAGGCCACAGGCTTTGCAGGAGACGGGGGAATAGGGATTGATGCAGCCGCCTTCCAGCCGCTCGACATAGCCGCGCCGCGCCGGCTCGCCGCACTCAGGGCAAGGCGCGGTCCACCATTCGCTCTCGAGATCCATGCCGCCGGGTTCGATGCAGCCGCCATATACGCGCATGATGATGTACTCCCGGATGGGGAATGCCGCGCGTCGCGCCATCCCCCCGAGGTTGATAAAAAGGCTCAGGCAGCGCGACGAAGCGACTGGCCACCGGGCCGCCCGACCCGTTCGATCGGGGCCTGATCCGCCTTGCGGAAGGCGTGGATCGGAACGCCCGCCTGCCGCAGCGTCTGATAAAGATTGGCCTGAATGCCCGAGCCTTCGCCAAGGACCGCCTCGACCGGGTTCAACTCGGCGAGCTTGCGGTTGCGCAGGAACGGCGCGCGTCGTCCACCGCCGACCAGTCCATACGCTAGCAGCGGCACGTTCCGGCTCGCACACCATGCGGCGACGATCGCGTCGAACCCCTTGCGCTGTGCGGTGGTGACGACGGTCATCGTCGGGATGCGCGCATGGATCGTATCGAGACGGTCCCAGATCGGTTGCCAGTCATGCCACTGGGCATGGCCGGAGGCGACGACCAGCGGCCCCCGGGGCAGGTAACGGTCGCGCTGATCAAGTTCCCGCTGGTGGAGATAGTCCTGGATCGCGACCTGCGTGGCGGTAGAGGCTTTCGACGCCCGGCTGCCCCGCGCCTGGGACCACGGCCAGCCGGTCTGGACCCGGTACATTTCGGCGGCATAGTCGCGGCAGACCTCCATCGCCTCGCGGTGCTCGGCAATCGACTGGCAGAGAAGCTGCTTCTCCTCCATCTCGCGGTTGTAGACCTCGCTCAGGTCCGGCCGGCGGGCGAGGTCACCCAGTTCGTCGGCCAATGCCTGTTCGCGTCGCTCCAGCTTCTGCGCGGTGAAGTGGAAGCTGTTGACGAAGCCCCATGCGACCTCTGCCGCCAAGGGTTCGAGCCGCGTGTCGACGAAGAGATCGAAGAGGGTGGCGATGATCGCGCCGCAATCCGCCTGCACCGCCAGCGGATCGGGCATGTCGTGTTCGCCGGGCTCCTCGCCGGGTTCGATGATCGACAGGGGGATGGGATCGCCGAACGCCCGCTCGAATTCGGGTGTGGCGGTCAGTTGCTTGTACAGGTTCGGCAAGTCGGCAAAGCTGCGGACGCTGCCCGATGACGCGGTATCGGTCATGATGCTGGCTCCGGTACATGACGGGACGATGGAGCCGCGCACGCGGCCCCCGGCTCGGGTGGAAGCGTCAGCCCTGTCGTCGGTGCCGCGCGCCGTTGATCAATCCCGAGGCGATCTGCGGCGCGAAGGGCTCGAAACTCGTGCCTTCGAGCAGATCGAAGGTCCGGGCGATCAGTGCACCGATCTCGATGACGGGTCGGACGCGCTGCGCGGGATTGCCGCTCGATCCGGGGGAGCCGGCGGAGTTGGTGCTGAGGCTGGTGGGGAACAGGTAGTTTGTCACGATACTGGCTTTCGGCTGGTCGGACAGGAAAAAGGGCCGGAGAAGCGATGCTCCCCCGGCCCCGATTTGCGCTGGGCGCGGTCGATCAGAACGGATTGTCGTCGTCCAAATCCTCCGGGCCGCCAGCGCCGACCAGTTCGCCACGCACTCCGGCCGTGCTTTCGCCAAAGCCTCCGCCCTGCCGATCGCGGTCATTCCCGCCGCGGATGCGTTCGCCCTGCTCCCGGTCGTAGTTGCTCGCCCCGAAGCCGCCGCCGATGTCGGACCGCATCGTATCGCGACGCCACGCGACCATGTAGCCATCGAAATCGGTGGCGGGGAACAGGGCGACGGGAAGCGCCTCGGGCAGGCTCGGATCATCGATCGTGCCGGCGAGGAAGACCTCGCCGGTCCGCTTCATGACCGCTTCCCAGACGGCGCCGATCTGCACCCAGCGCCGGGCGACGTTGAGCGCCACGACCTCGAATTTTGGTGCCCGCGGATTGTCGTTCTCGACGGGACGAAGTCCGATCCGCGGCAGGTCGATGGTGCGGGTCGCAATCGAACCCATCAGACGGCCATTGACGTTGCGAAGTTCACCGATGTTCATCGTCTCAACCTTTCGACATTCACGTCGCTCTCAGGCTCATTCCCGGCGACACAAACCTCGATCCTCCTCTCCTCTGATCCCGCACCCACCGCGCGCGCCGACGCTCGCCACGGCCTCCACACCTCGCCGCGCATCCCGACGCGCATGCGCACCGCCCGCCACCTGCCCCGCCGCCAAAATCCGACCGACACGTCCGCGCTGAACCGACGATGCCCAGTGGCGCACGGCCCCCGATCGACCCGGAGTGAGTGCCCGGCGTTCGCCAAGGAACGGCGATCGTCCACGGAGCGGAAGGCCCAACGGTGCCGCAGAGGTCCCCTGCGCGAACCGCAGGGTCAGGCGAGGCTCCCGTCTATCTGCGCGGCCAATATCCACGACCTATCGGCAGTGCCGCCGAAGGAAGTGCCGGATGGAAAGGGTAGCGGTAGTCAGGGCATCAAGCTTTGCCAGCCACCGGCGAGGCGGGGATAAACGTCAGGTTCAGAGCGCGATCCCGCCCGAGCCTGTCCAGCACCCGGTCTGCCATGGCGTCACGTTCGGCATGGGTCGCAGCGATCTCGACCGAATAGGCCGAGCGGGCAAACAGATCCCCCTCGTCGCCTGCGCGGGCGACATGATCGGCTGGCCAGCAGCAGAGCAAAATCCACGGCCAACCCGTTTCGGCCGGATCATAGTGCGCGAACGTGATCGTGCCGGCATGGAGCGCGGACGGGCGACGGTCGAAGAGGTCGGGAGCGCAAGGCACGATCCGATCGGTTGCGAGGAAATGATCCCATTCCGCCCATTCCGCCTCCGTTTCGATGATGACGGGATAATAGCGGCCGAGTGGCAGCGACGGCGATGCGTAGGGCTGCGGGATGTCGATCACGCAGATGTCTGGCAGGGTCGGAAGCGGCCGCGAATAGTGCCGGCGCCGGCTTGCAAGTATATCACCGAGACGCATGGCAGATCATCTGCATTGAGCCCGCCGGCAAGACCGAACAGCTGGTACGAGGAAGCCCGAAAGACGGCGGGCAAGCGATCATCTGAGGCCTCCGGTCGCTTGGGCAGGTTGGCCCGACTACTTTCCTACGGCATGCGCGACATCGCAACGATCGATATTGATTCCGATCCGGCCGCCTCCGTAAGGGAGGCGCGATGCGCTATGTTCTAACTATCTATGACCGGTCGGCAGGTGTCGCTTCCACGACACTCGTGACCCGGGAGCAGGCGATCGCCATCATGGCGATGGCGCCCGGCGACGCGGTGCAACTGGATGGCGAAACCGCCTATCACCTCGGTGAGCCCGGTGAAAAGGATCCACTGATCGAGTTCGTTTCGGGGGGCGTCCGGCCGTCGGCACGACGATCGCGGCTGCTTCCGGAACTACAGGCGATTCGCGATGGTCGGGGCGTTCCTGCAGACGATTGAAGAACCGGTCAGGTGCGAAGGCTATAGCGTCGAGTGACCGATCATTGGCTCGACATGCATGAACGCACCGAAGCGGCGGCGCAGCTCCGTGACGGCTTCGTCCGTCGCATCGACGATCACGCGGTCGGGATTGGCATCGCCGACCAGCGTCACACCGGGGACCTGCCCGGCCTTGGTCGCTTCGACACCCTGGCCGCGCAGACCGCGTTTGATTGCGACGACGAACCGCATGATCTGTCCACTTGTCTCCGGCGTCACCATAGCAGCTACGACAGGAAGGCGATACCGCGTCCCTGATACTTCGGCGCGAGCCCGACATCCTGCAAGCCTGCCGTGAGCAGGCTGCGGCACAATGCCGCGCGGGACGCATCTCGCGGCAGCGTCGCAAGTCCCGCCTGACGCGACAGAAGCGCCGCCGCGATGCCGCAGGCGACCGGTGATGCCATCGAAGTGCCATCCATCGCCGCGAACAGCGCGTCGCTCCGTCCATCGGGATCGAAAACGGGCGCGATGATGCCGACGCCCGGCGCCGCGCAGTCGATCTCGAGACCGAAGCAACTAAAACTGGCGAGAAACAGATTATCGCGGCCGAACCGGTCCGCAGCTTGTGGCAGGCGGGTCGCGCTGAGCGATGTCGGAGGAGCCCAGCCCGCCAGGCCAAGGGCGGACACGGCCACGCACTCCGGGAACGCCGCCGGGTAACTTACCGGTCCGGCTTCGTTGCCCGCCGCAACCACGCACAACGTCCCACGCTCCAGTGCATCGAGCATGGCGTCATGGATCACCTCGGATGGCGTCGACGCGCCGAGGCTCATGTTGATGAGGTCGACACCGTGACCACGCGACAGGGCATCGATCGCGTTGGCGATGTCGGCGTTGGAGGCGAGCTTGCCGGGCGCGAAGACTCGCGCGGCGAACAGGTCGACACCCGGCGCGATGCCGCCATAATCGTCCTGCCCGACCGGACGCGCCCCGATCGTCCCAGCGACATGGGTTCCATGTCCCTCGCTGTCGTCGGTGGCACCGGGGCCGTTATCCTCGACGCCATCGATGAAACTGCCGATGCCATGGGCATGTTGCAGGCAGCGATGCGGCCCGAGCCCGGTGTCGATGACGCCGACGCGCACGCCCGAGCCGAGTGCAGGATCGAAGGCATCGATACCGGTTGCGGCATGCCACCAGCCTAGCGGGCCGTCCGTCGGAAGTGGTACGCAGTCAATCGCGGTTGCGGCCCCCCGCGACAGCGTCGGCCAGAATCCGCCGTTGGGCAGTGCGAGCACACCCGCGACGACGGCACGGGCCGGATTGGCGACATCGCAGCGTCCCTGTGAGTCGGTGATCGCCTCGGCGCTGGACGTTCCGCCGAACCCGCGGAAAAACACCGTGACGCGGCAAGCCGCCAGCCCTGCACCGCTACCGGTCACCGTGATGCGGGTGACATTGCCGATCGCTGCCGGAATCACCCCGATCGGCACGGCGCCGATCAGATCGGGTGGAAGGACGTTCAGCGGGTGATGGAGGATCTCGGGTTCGATGATCGTATCCGGCCCCGCCGCGGCGCGCTCGCGCTCGACTTCGACCGGGTCAGCCTCCACCACGACGACGCGACGGGCGAGCGGATCTTCGGGTTCATTATCCTCGACGATCCGGGCTGAGGACATTCCCTCCAGAGCAACGCCGACCGAGAAGCGTGAGGCGACCTTGGCATCCGCACTGAAGCGTCCGGCGCGGCGATTGGCGATGACGAAACGGGCCACAGCAACGTCTCCCCTGATACGGCGGCAGGACGCTGGCACACGGCGAGATGGATCAGTGCCTCGTCCGCATAGCTGTCCGCAACCGTCACGGATCGCCGCGATTGGCGATCCGCGGAGACATCTATCACAGAACCGCTATGCCGTAACCGGCGGTGCGTATGATTCTGTTCATTGCAGCTGCTGAAAACACGCGGATGTCTGATGTTGCTCGCCGATGATGATGTGACCATCGTAGACATTGATCATTCTGATCGTCCGGACGATTACCTTCATTATGGATCAATTTGCGATGCTATTCATCGCCGGAAGGTATCGAGACAGCACTATTCCACCTGCATGAGCTGCGATGGGTAAGGCGCGAGCAAATCCATGACCTGATCGGCAGGGGCGGTTAGCCAGCGCTCATGATCGTCTGCCAGCAGGATCACCGGCATCGCCTTGGGGTGCTTGGGCGCGACCAGCGGGTTCGGTTCTGTCGTGCAGAAGGCATAGACCCGGTCATGGTCCTGGTCGACCTTCCATAGCCCGGCGAAGCAAGGCACCGCCTGGTCCTCGACGGCGAACCACCAGTTGGTATCGCCCGGCCCTTGCCGGTCGGCAGCGGCCTTGGGTTCGGCGAAGCGTGTGAACGGCACGAGGCAGCGCTGCTCGGGCTGCGCCAACCATGTCCGCCACATGTTGCTCTGCATGTTCCGGGCGTTGGTCCACCAGTCGTAGAGGAAGGGGAGTTCGCCCTCCCGAGCCGGACGCTTGCGTGGCTTTCGGGTTGGGAACCCCCATCGCATCGTGCTTACGACCCGCGCACCGTCCTGTTGACGAACGACGTACCCGGGCTTTCCGGGAGCGGCATAGTCCTTCTCGACCGACAGGGTATTGGCCGTGTCCTCGGATGCTGCAAGCGCGTCGAAATAGTCGCGCACGTCGGTCTTGAGTCTGTAAAGATTGCACATTCCACCGTTCGATCACGAGCGGTAGCGCGATACAAGCTTCTTCCACGTCGCCACGTCGGGAGAGGGAAGCTGCTCGCCGGTGGGCGGATCGCGCACGATCGCGATGCCGGGCCGGACCGGCGGACCGCCGCCCTTTGCGCAATGCGCGCAGCGCATGCGCTCCCTTGCCGCAGCGATCGCCCCATCCCACCCCCGGCGATGGAACAGCCACCAAAGCGGAACCGCATCGAGGATGCGGATATGGTGGCATCGGGGACAGGTCAGCCGAAGGGTCCGCTTGTGCAAGGCACATTCCTCCAGCGTGCGCAACCGGCGGCCGATGTGATCGAATAGAGGATCACCATGGCCAGCGGGAACGCTGCCATCGCCCCGTACTGGTGCATTGTCGTCCATCGGCAGCGCTCCGCAACATCTTGACCAATCGGAAGGATTTACGGAACATAAGGCGAACATATGAGTCGCTGCAACCATGTCCATCGAAGCCCGTCGTCATCACGCCATGGCCCTCCTCCGCGAGAGCATCGGAGAGGCGCGGGCCAACGATTCGGCGATTCTACCGTTCGGGATCAACGCGCTCGATGGCCGGTTGGCGGATGGCGGCCTGACGCTTGGCGGCCTTCACGAGATCGCAGCGGCTACGACGACGCTCAGCGACGATGCGGCAGCGACGCTGTTCGTGGTGGGGATCGCCGCGCGGGTCGCCGCGACGACAGGACGCCGCGTCCTGTGGGCGCTGACCCGCTTCGATCTCTACGCACCGGGGCTCGAACAGGCCGGGCTCGATCCGGCGACGCTGCTGTTCGTCGAGACGCGAGAGGACAAGGACGTGTTGGCCGTCATGGAGGATGGCCTGCGCCACGGCGGCGTCGCGGCTGTGGTCGGCGAGGTGAAACGCGCGGATATGGTCGCCACCCGGCGGCTGCAACTGGCGGCAATGACCGGAGGCACCCCTGCCCTGCTCTTTCGGCGCTGGCGACGGCAGGGCGTCTGCCCGCTGACCGAGCTGTCGGCGGCGATGACCCGTTGGCGAATCGCGTGCGCGCCGTCCGCTCGATTGCCTGCCCCCGGCGTCGGCCGCGCCCGCTGGACAGTCGAGCTGGCCCGCCAGCGTGGCGGCCCCGGTTTCACGATGGACTTGGAGGCATGCGATGACACGGGTCGCCTCGCTCTACCTGCCGCATCTCGCGATCGAGCGACTGCGGCGGCTGGAGCGGCCGCGCGCGCTGCCTGAGCCGAGGCCTGCGCCCATATTGCCGATCGACGACGACCCCGGTGCCTGTTCGGTACCGCGGGGTGGAGGCTGGCGGCCGGGTGCGCGCTGGGCGCAGGTTGAGGGCACGCATGGGGCGATCGCCGAAGAGGCGGCGGCACTGCCGCTTCACCAGCAACCGACGATGCGCGAACTGGGCCGCCGGTCGGAGGCGGCCGAGCATCCCTTCAAACGGGCACTGTCTGCCGAGGCAGCCCACCTGTCAGGGTCGGCCAGCCCGGTCACCCACATGCAGCCGCTGATCCTCGCTGAGGCGATCGGCCAGCGCCAAGTGATCGTCGCGGCCTGCCCGGCGGCGCTCACGCTCGGCCTCGTGCCTGGCATGGCGATCACCCAGGCACGCGCGCTGGTGCCAGATCTGGACATCCGCCCTGCCGATCTTGTTGCAGACCTCGCCGTGCTCGACAGTCTTACGCTCCATGCCGTGCGCCACTGGACGCCAACCGCCGCGCCGAGCGGAACGGACGGGCTATGGTTCGACCTGACCGGCGCCGCGCACCTGCATGGTGGTGAGGCGCAGTTCTGCACTCGACTGGTCCGCTTCTGCCGACGCTTCGGCTATACCGCGCGGGTCGCGGTGGCAGGTACGCCGGGGGCAGCACATGCGCTGGCGCGCTACGGGCGCGAGGCCGTCACCCTGGTTCCCGGCGGCGACGAAGCACAGGCGATCAGCGCGCTGCCGCCTGCAGCGTTGCGCCTGTCACCAGAGGCCATCGCCGCCGCGCAACGCTTCGGCTTCGACCGGATCGCCGACCTGCTGCCGCTGCCGCGCGGGCCGCTCGCCCGGCGGCTGGGGCTCGCCAGCGTCCGGCGGCTCGATGAGGCGCTCGGCCGGGTGGCGGAGCCGATCGTGCCCGTCGTGCCGGAGGAGACACCACTCGTCGAACGCAGGCTTCTCGAGCCGATCGGAACATCCGACGCGATCGAGCGCGTCATCGCCGACCTGCTCGGCGACATGATGCTGCTTCTGCAGGAGCGCGGGCGCGGCGCGCGAACGTTGGTGCTGTTGCTGGAACGGATCGATGGCAGCGAGCAGCGCCTCGCGATCGGCACAGCGCGCGCGACCCGTGATGCAGTGCATCTTGCTCGCCTGTTCCATCTGCGCATCGAGCGGATCGATCCGGGTGACGGGATCGAGACCATGCGCCTTGCGGCGACCCGTACCGATCCGCTCGGCGCGATCGCCGTGGCGGGCGACCTGACCGGCGAGGAAGCGACGCCCGACATCGCCATGCTGGTCGACCAGATCGCCGGCCGCGTCGGCGAGACCGCGCTGTTCACGACCGCGCCCGTCGAAAGCGACGTGCCCGAACGCGCGGTGCGCCGCGCCTCGCCACTCGCGTCTCCCACCGGCTGGCCGGCTTGGCGCAGACCGGTACGAATCCTCCAGCGTCCCGAACCGCTGTCAAGCGTACTCGCGCTGCTCCCCGACGCTCCACCGCGCCGGTTCACCTGGCGGGGCAAGGTCCATGCGGTGGTCGCGGGCGACGGACCCGAACGGATCCATGGCGAATGGTGGCGGCGCGACGGCGAGGTCTGGGCGGTGCGCGACTATTTCCGGGTTGAGGACGACACTGGCGCGCGTTTCTGGTTGTTCCGGCGTGGCGACGGGGTCGAGCCTGCGACCGGCGATTTGAGCTGGTATCTGCACGGGCTGTTCGGCTGATGGCCACCTATGTCGAACTTCAGGTGACGACCCATTTTTCGTTTCTGCGAGGTGCGTCCAGCCCGGACGAACTTCTCGCCGCCGCCGCGCTACAGGGGCATTCGGCGCTCGGCATCGTCGACCGCGGCAGCGTCGCCGGGCTGGTGCGAGCATGGGAGGCACAGAAAGCAACGGGCGTGCGGATGATCCCGGGCGCGCGGGTCGACCTCGACGATGGCCGCGCGCTGCTGCTCTATCCGACCGACAAGGCCGCCTGGTCGCGGCTCACCCGCCTGCTGACGCTGGGCAAGTCGCGCGCCGGCAAGGGCGGCTGTACGCTCGGCTGGTCGGATCTTTGCGACTGGCGCGACGGGCTGATCGCGATCCTGCTGCCGCACGAAGCCGATGATCGCACCGCCCGCCACCTTCTCGAACTGCGCCAGACCTTCGGAGCGCACGGCTATCTCGGCCTTGCCTTCCGTCGGCGTCCCGATGATGCGCTTCGCCTGCACCAACTGTCGACGCAGGCGGCGGCGGCGCGAGTCGCCACCGTAGCGGTCGGCGACATCCTCTATCATGCCGCCGAAGCGCGGCTGTTACAGGACGTCGTGACCGCTATTCGCGAGAAATGCACCGTCGACACCCTAGGCTATCGACGCGAACGGCATGCCGATCGACACCTGAAGTCGCCGGAGGAAATGGAACGGCGTTTTGCCGCCTTTCCCGAGGCGATCCGCGCGACCGCCGCGATCGCGCGTGCCTGCACCTTCGACCTTGGCGAGCTCAGCTACCAATATCCGCACGAACGCGTCGTTGACGGCCTGACCGCGCAAGCTGCGCTCGAACGGCTGACCGATCAGGCGGTCGAGCGCATGTTCCCGGACGGTGTGCCGGAGGCGTATCGGAAGCAGATCGACCACGAACTCGGGCTGATCGGTGAACTCAGCTATGCGCCCTACTTCCTGACCGTGAACGCCATCGTCGCGGAAAGCCGGCGGCGGGGCATCCTCTGCCAGGGCCGCGGGTCGGCGGCGAACAGTTGCGTCTGCTTCGTGCTCGGCATCACCAGCATCGATCCCATTCGCCATGAATTGCTGTTCGAGCGTTTCGTCTCCGGCGAACGCCGCGAGCCGCCCGATATCGATGTCGATTTCGAGCATGAGCGGCGCGAGGAGATCATCCAGTGGATCTATGAGACGTACGGGCGCAACCATGCCGCGCTGACCGCCGTCGTCACCCGCTATCGCGCGCGCGGCGCGGTGCGCGAGGTCGGCAAGGCACTCGGCCTGCCGGAGGATCTTACCAAGGCGCTCGCGGGCCTCGTCTGGGGCTGGAGCCAAGAGGGCGTCGGCGAGAAGCAGGTCACCCAGCTCGGCCTCAACTTGGACGATCGGCGGTTGCGGCTTGCGCTGGAGCTATCCCGGCAGTTGATCGGTGTACCCCGCCATCTGTCCCAGCATCCCGGGGGCTTCGTGCTGACCCAAGACCGGCTCGACGATCTCGTTCCCATCGAACCGGCGGCGATGGTCGACCGGCAAGTCATTGAATGGGATAAAGACGATATCGACGCGCTCAAGTTCATGAAGGTCGATGTGCTCGGCCTCGGCATGCTCGGCTGTATGAACCGCGCCTTTAATCTGCTCGAGGAGGCCAAGGGCATACGCGTCGGCATGTCCGACCTGCAGGACGACGACCCCGACGTCTACGCCATGATCCAGAAGGCCGACACGCTCGGCACCTTCCAGATCGAGAGCCGCGCGCAGATGTCGATGCTGCCGCGGATGAAGCCGGCGCGCTTCTATGACCTCGTCATCGAAGTCGCGATCGTCCGCCCTGGCCCGATCCAGGGCGACATGGTCCACCCATACCTCCGCCGCCGCGAGGGGCGCGAGAAGCCCGACTATCCGCGGCCCGAACTACGCGCGGTGCTGGAGAAGACGCTGGGTGTACCGCTATTCCAGGAACAGGCGATGAAGGTCGCGATCGTCGGCGCGGGCTTTACCGCGGTCGAGGCAGACCAGCTCCGCCGCGCCATGGCGACATTCAAGTTCACCGGCGGGGTCAGCCACTTCTACGACAAGCTGGTCGAGGGCATGGTCAGCCGAGGCTATCCCCGCGACTTCGCCGAGCGGACCTTCAAGCAGATCGAGGGGTTCGGCTCCTACGGCTTTCCCGAGAGCCACGCCGCCAGCTTCGCCAAGATCGCCTATGCCAGTTGCTGGATGAAGCACCATCATCCCGACGTCTTCTGCGCGGCATTGCTCAACGCCCAGCCGATGGGCTTCTACGCGCCAGCCCAGGTCGTGCGCGATGCGCGTGAGCATGGCGTCGAGGTACGGCCTGCCTGCATCAACGCCAGCCGCTGGGATTGTACGCTGGAGCCGAACGCCGGCCGCTATCGCGCCGTCCGGCTAGGGCTGCGACAGGTACGCGGCCTCGCCAACGCGCATGGCGCGGCGATCGTCGCGGCGCGGGGGGACGCGCCCTTCCAGACGGTCGAGGAGGTATGGCGACGCGCCGGCGTCCCGCGCGCCGCGATCGAACGACTGGCCGAGGCGGATGCCTTCCATGCACTCGGGGAGGATCGCCGTCAGGGGTTATGGAAGGTAAGGGGCCTGGGCGAGGCTCCCCTGCCCCTGTTCGCCGCCGCCGATGCGCGCGCCGCGGCGTTCAGCCCGGAGGGGCTCGAGCCCGAGGTGCCTCTGCGCCCGCTGACCGAGGGCCGCGAGGTGGTGGAGGATTATCGCGCGCTCCAGCTTTCGCTCCGGGCGCACCCCCTCGCCTTCTTGCGGCAGGATCTCACCCGACGCGGCATCGTCCGCTGCGCCGACCTCGCCCACATCAAGGACGGCCGCCATGTCGAAGTCGCCGGGATCATCCTCGTCCGCCAGAAGCCGGGCAGCGCCAAGGGCGTCCTCTTCATCACCATTGAGGATGAGACCGGCATCGCCAATGGGATATTGTGGCCCGACCGGTTCGAGGCGCAGCGCCGCACCGTCATGTCGGCGGCGATGATCGGGATGAAGGGCCGGGTCCAGCGCGAGGGGCTGGTCATTCACGTCATCTGCGACCGGATCATCGACCATGGACCGCTTCTCGCCCAGGTCGGCCAGATGGACTTTCCACAAGCCACCGGCCGCGGCGATGGCGCACGTCATGCCGGATCGCCCGACCGGGGCGACGCCGGCTGGCGACCAGGTCCCCGCGACAGCTATTGGCCGTCGCATGCCGATGGCATGGACCCCGAACAGGTGGTGCGGATCAAATCCCGCGACTTCCACTGAGCCGTGCGCCCGGTTTCCCGACACCAGCGCATCGTCGTCGACCTGTCGATCCGCATCCTGCGCGCCGCCATGATCCGGTCGGGCGAGCACCGGGTCGACACGATCGAGGTGCGTCTCGCACTGCGATGCCTGATCGGTCACTGCCCCGAGCGTTGGCCACTCGACATGTTCTGGAGTTCCGCTGCAACTGAGCACGACATTGGACGTGCGCAAGGTTGTACGGCGGCGTTTGCCGGGATCGTAAGGCAATTGCGCCGTGCCGGCGCTGTGGTGGATTAAGAACATGTCCAGCGCCTTGGTAGAAGTGAAGGCAGTTCCCTCGTCGTTGGCAAGGCTTCGGTCGTAAGACGGCCGGACGATGCGTCCGGCGAGCGAGCGGCGCGAGACGTCGAAGCGCTCGGCGTCGAGACGCCTGATGTCCTCGGTAAAGATACGGCCGGGAACCCCGATTAAGCCTTGCGGCCACTGCCCAGCATAGCCACCTTCATCGAAGAACGGGTCAACGATGGGAAAAGCGTCCGGTATTTTCCGCCTTGCAGGCGAGGATTCACAAGCCACAGGTGCTGCATCAAGGCTGGCCGACACCATCAACCGCATCGGCGACCATCCGACTCGCCGGATCGCTGAACTGCTGCCGTGGAACTGCCATCCCGCCTGACAAGGCGCCCTCACCGGACAATTACCGATGGGGTGCGCAATGCAGTATCATTTGAGCCGACAACATCGTCGGGGTCGCCGAGCATTCGGCTGGGTGTCTCGCTGAACTATTGGCCTGGAACTACCGCCCCGCCTGACGCAACATCCTCACAGGACGCATAAGCGTCCGTGTCGAGACTTGCCATCGGACGGGTCACCCTTTTTGACTTCAGAACGCCGTCCGGACCTGCACTCCGGTGGTCGCTACCCTCTCGCCATCGGAAACGCGGACTCCGAGCTCGAGCGCCACATCCCAGCCTGATGAGAAGGTCAAACCGAGGCCAGGCGCGAACATGAACTGCTCGCGTGACCACCCGGATGCGATCACGCTGTAATAGGACGGTCCGGTCACATCAGCATAGTCCAGACTTTGGCGAGTGCCTCCGGTAAACTCGTGCAGCCACTCGGTCCGCAGCCTTCCGGTCAGCACTCCGACTGCCAGCGGTCGCTGCCACGCCAGGCGAAGCCCGACTGCACCTGTCAGGGACTCCAATTCGCGTTCGTCGAAGCGCAGATTGTATATCCCCGCACCGTCTTCGACGTAGCGACCGAGACGTCCATTCAGATATTCTGCCCGCCCGTAAAGCGACCAGCGCAACGCACCGGCCCTGCGATCGATTCCTGACGACAACGCGCCGGCAATGAACGTACCTGTCCGGTCGGCAGTTGCCAGCGCACCCGCGCTGGCATCGAGGCGGCGCAGCGAATAGTCCAGCCGACCGCGTGCGAGCATGCCGTCGATGAAAAAGTCCGGCGCCGGTACTGCGCTGCCGTAGACGGCCAGCACCTGGCTGTCGCTGTTTACCTCACCAACGCCGCCTGCAACCGCGCTGCGGTCATGGCCGAGTCCCCCGCCGAGACCAAGGGTCAGCCCGTGCGCGACGTGTAGGTCCACACCGGCGCTGATGCCTGAAGTCGTGGCGCTCATCTTCGACCGTCCGGTGATCGCATCACGCGTGCCGATGTCGATGGTACCACCGGCCCAGACGCCGACCCGTCCGCCGCACCCAGCCGAAGCTTCAGCCGGTGCTTCGTTCCGGACGGCTGCTTCCGCAGCGCGCGTAGAACGGCGGCTGTCCTGAAGCGTTGCGCTTTCAGCAGGCTGGCCTGGCATCTGCCGTTCATAATGGCGGTCGGTCGAGGCCAAGCGTAACCCGTTTGTCGAACGGCCACATTCGGCTCCGCGCAACGTTTCGGCGTGGTTCATGAAGTTGTTGACCTGCGCTCGCGAGAAGCGGCGCGCGGCCTCCGCCTGAGCATCGCTGATAGCCCGGACATTGGCATCTAGAGCAAATTCCGAGCATCTTGAATCGATGAGGGATTCCCAAGCGGCTTGAAGTCTGATTCATGATCGTCACCGGTGACGGGAGGCCGGTCAGATGGGCAAGCCGTTGTCGATGGACCTGCGCGAGCGGGTGGTTGGTGCGATTTGGGGAGGCATGTCGCGCCGTGCGGCGGCAGCACGGTTCGGGGTGAGCGCGGCCAGTGCGGTGCGGTGGGCGGCGCTTCAGCGCGATCAGGGAAAGCCCGTGGCCAAGCCGCAGGGAGGTGACATGCGCTCGGTTGCAACAGAGGCCAAGGCGGCGCGCATCTGGGCGCTGTACGAGGCGGCTCCCGACATCACCCTTGCCGAGTTGCGCGCGGCACTGGCCGCCGAGGGGATTGCGGTGGCGGTATCGACGCTGTGGCGCTTCTTCGCGCGCCACGGGCACACGCGCAAAAAAAGACCGGCCATGCACAGGAGCAGGACCGCCCCGACGTCCTGAGCGCGCGCGAGGCCTGGTTCGATGGCCAGCTCGACCTCGATCCGGAAACGCTGGTCTTCGTCGACGAGACCGGTGCCAGCACGAAGATGGCGCGCCGCTACGGACGCGCGCCGCGCGGGCAACGGCTGCGCATGGCCGTGCCGCACGGTCACTGGAAGACGACAACGTTCGTCGGAGGCTTGCGGCTCTCGGGCATGACCGCGCCGCTCGTCATCGACGGACCCATGACGGGGGCGTGGTTCGCGGCCTGGGTCGCCCGCGCGCTCGCCCCGACGCTGAAGCCTGGCGACGTCGTGATCCTCGACAACCTGCCCGCCCACAAGAGCGTCGTGGCACGCATGGCGATCGAGGCAAGGGGTGCCCGGCTGCTTTTCCTTCCGCCTTATTCACCCGACTTCAACCCGATCGAAAACGCCTTCGCCAAGCTCAAGTCCCTCCTGCGCAGAGCCGCAGCCCGCACCCGCGACGACCTATACCGCGCCATCGGTGCCGCCATCGACACCTTCACGCCTGCCGAGTGCGCCAACTACTTCGCCGCTGCCGGTTACGATGCAGACTGATCGGAATTTGCTCTAGGTTAAATTCCGGCTTCCCAGCCTGAAGCGGTTATCCAGGAGAGGATTCCAATTCGACATTGCAACCACTCGACTTGCTAAATTTCACGTACATTTTCTTTGTCGAGCCATCGACCCTCAAATACACAGTTCCATCATCATCCGAGCTGATCGAACAATAGAAATTCGATTTACACGTGTAGGCAGCACCATTTTGGGTAGTAAATTTGATCCACCAATAATCAAACGGACTTCCGCTGCCCACAGTATATTTGACCGGAACAGGGCCAACTTTGGCATCGGGTTCTACATTGTGGAACGTATATTGCTCCTGCTTGGATTCATCGTTACCCCGCCTGTGACGTATAGTAACCTGTGCCAGGTCAACGCCCCAATCATTGACTAAATAAACTGCGCCAATGCGATCATCACCGATAGCGATGGGGTTATCGCCTTCATCATCACCCAAAGGCAAACGTGATACTTCCGACATAAGTCCTCCCTTCGTCAACCTACAAATGAAAAAAGGCGCTTGCTTCGAACATGGCGCTTTTATCGCTAATCTTTCAACTTCACGCCAAAACGGATCAGAAATTCTTCCGGACCTGCACCCCCGTAGTTGCAGCCCGTTCACCGTCGGCCACCCTCAGGCCAAGGTCGAGCCCGATATCCCACCCCGCGGGTAGGGAGAGACCAATGCCCGGCGCGAACATGAACTGCTCGCGTGACCACCCGGATGCGATCAGGCTGTAATAGGACGGTCCCGTCACATCCGCATAGTCCAGCCCCTGGCGGGTGCCGCGGGTGAACTCGTGAAGCCACTCGGTCCGCAGGCGTGCGGTAAGGAGACCGACCGACACAGGGCGTTGCCACCCCAGGCGAAGACCTAGCGCCCCGGTAACGGACATCAGGTCGCGGTCGTCGAAGCGCAGGTTATACATGCCCGCGCCGTCTTCAATATAGCGCGTCAGGCGCCCGTCGAGATACTCGGCCCGGCCATAGAGCGACCAGCGCAGCGCCCCGGTGGTACGATCGATCCCCGTCGACAGTGCGCCGGTGGTGAAGGTGCCAGTCCGGTCCGCCATCGCCAGCGCTCCCGCCGCGGCATCCTGGCGCCGCAGCGAATAGTCGAGCCAGCCTTGGGCGAGCATCCCGTCGATGAACAGCCCGCGCAGCGGCATCGCGCTGCCATAGACGGCCAGCACCTGGCTATCGCTGTTCACCTGGGCCGCCCCGCCGGCGATCGTGCTGCGGTCGAGGCCGAGCCCACCGCCGATCCCGAGCGTGACCCCCTTGGCGACCCGCAGGTCGACGCCGGCGCTCACACCGGAGGTCGTGGCGCTCACCTTCGAACGACCGGTGATCGCATCACGCGTCCCGATATCGACGGTCCCGCCTGCCCATAGGCCGACCCGGCCGCAACCCGTCGCCGCAGTCTCTTCACGCGTGGAGGTTTCGCCACGACGTCCCTCCCGTCGATGCGCACCCGGCGCACTGTCATCGATGGGTTGCCCCGGAAGACGCCGGTCATAGCTGCGATCGGTCGAGCTCAACCGCAGGCCGTTCGCCGAACGGGTGCAGTCGTCGCCGTGCAGCGTCTCGGCATGACCCATGAAGTTGGCCACCTGCGTCCGCGAGAAGCGGCGCGCCGCCTCCGCCTGCGCATCGCTCATCGCGCGAACGTTCGCATCCCGCGACGGATCCGGACGGGCGGTAACCGTGATGGTTACCGTTGCCGGTGAGGACGTGCCGAACGTGTTGGCCAGCGTGTAGCCCACCGCGATCGTCCCGCTGAAGTGCGCCTTGGGCGTCACCTGGAGGCGGAAGGTGCGCGCGTCGGCGGTGCCCCCGGCAACGATCGTCGCGGTCGCCTGGTCGGCAGGCGACACGCTGGTGATCGCCGCCGCGGTGAACGGACCGCCCGAAGCAGCAGCGGTCAGGTCGACCGAGACGGGCTGGCCGTCGATGGCGGAGGCCGTGATGGTGGTTACTGTGGGCACCTTGCCGACCACCTGGATGGTCGCGGTGGCCGGTGCCGACGTGCCGCCCGGTCCGACAGCGACATATTGGAAGGTGTCGGTGCCCTGATAGCCCGGTTCCGGCGTGTAGACCGCTATGACCTGGCCTGGAATGGAAACCGAGGAAGCTGCCATCGCCACAGCCATGAAGGACGGACCACCGAAACCACGCATCGCAAGGGTGCGCGAGATCGTGACCGTGCCATGCGCGGGTTGGGTGACGATCCGGATTTCATCGAACTGGCCCGTCACCAGGCTCGACAGATTGAGGCTCACGCTTTGCCCGGCTTCCGTCTTGGTATTGGCGGCAACCGACGTGGTGACCGGATTGGCCGCGACCGGGGGAGGCGGGGTGCTTACCGCGAGCGTGTAGGTGGCGGTACCGGTGGCGCCGTTGGCGTCGGTGACGCTGACGGTGACGGTGTAGTTGCCCGGCGTGGTTGGCGTACCCGACAGGATGCCGTTCGACGCAAGGGTAACGCCGGCGGGCAGACCCGTGGCGGTGTAGCTGTACGGCGCGGTGCCGCCCGAGCTGGTCAGCGTGGCGCTGTAGGGGGCACCGGCGGTGGCTGCCGGCAGCGGACCTGCCGCAGGCGAGACGGTGAGCGTCGGCGCGGTGACCGTGACGATGACGGTCGCAGGTGCACTGGTGCCGGACGCATTGGTGGCGGTGTAGGTGAAGCTGTCGCTGCCCGAGAAGCCGGCGGTCGGGGTGTAGCTGATGCTGGTGCCCGAGGCGGTGGCGGTGCCATGCGCAGCCTGGGTCGCGACCGCGACCGAGGTCGCAGTGCCGCCCGACAGGTTCAGGGTCACGGCATTGGCGGTGCTGTTGGCGGCAACCGTCGTGCTGACCGCGCCGGCCACCGGCGCCTGGACCGACACGGCGATCGTGTAGCTGGCAGTGCCGGTGGCGCCGTTGGCGTCGGTGACGCTGACAGTGACGGTGTAGTTGCCCGGGGTGGTCGGCGTACCCGACAAGGTGCCGTTCGACGCGAGGGTGACGCCGGCGGGCAGACCCGTGGCGGTGTAGCTGTACGGTGCGGTGCCGCCCGAGCTGGTCAGCGTCGCGCTGTAGGCGGTGCCGGCGGTGGCCGAAGGCAGCGGACCCGCCGCAGGCGAGACGGTGAGCGTCGGCGCGGTCACCGTGACGGTGACGGCCGCCGGGCTGCTGGTGCCGGACGCATTGGTGGCAGTGTAGGTGAAGCTGTCGCTGCCCGAATACCCCGCGGTCGGGGTGTAGGTGATGCCGGTGCCCGAGGCGGTGGCGGTGCCATGCGCGGCCTGAGTCACGACCGCGACCGAGGTGGCGGTGCCGCCCGAAAGATTCAGTGTGATTGCATTGGCGCTGCTGTTGGCGGCGACCGAAGCCGAGATGGCACCCGCGACCGGTGCCTGCGCTGCAACCGTGATGGTGTAGCTGGCGATGCCCGTGGCACCATGAGCGTCGGTGACGCTCACGATGACGGTGTAACTGCCTGGCGTCGTCGGTGTACCCGACAGGGTGCCGTTCGCCGCGAGAGTGACACCAGCGGGCAGACCCGTGGCAGTGTAGCTGTACGGCGCGGTGCCGCCCGAGCTGGTCAGCGTGGCGCTGTAGGGGGCACCGGCGGTGGCTACCGGCAGCGGACCTGCCGCAGGCGAGACGGTGAGCGTCGGCGCGGTGACCGTGACGATGACGGTCGCAGGTGCACTGGTGCCGGACGCATTGGTGGCGGTGTAGGTGAAGCTGTCGCTGCCCGAGAAGCCGGCGGTCGGGGTGTAGCTGATGCCGGTGCCCGAGGCGGTGGCGGTGCCATGCGCAGCCTGGGTCGCGACCGCGACCGAGGTGGCGGTCCCGCCCGACAGGTTGAGGGTGACGGCATTGGCGGTGCTGTTGGCGGCAACGGTCGTGCTGGCCGCACCGGCGACCGGTGCCTGGACCGACACGGCGACCGTGTAGGTGGCGGTGCCGGTGGCACCGTTGGCGTCGGTGACGCTGACAGTGACGGTGTAGTTGCCCGGCGTGGTCGGCATACCCGACAGGGTGCCGTTCGACGCGAGGGTGACGCCAGCGGGCAGACCCGTGGCAGTGTAGCTGTACGGCGCGGTGCCGCCTGAGCTGGTCAGCGTGGCGCTGTAGGGGGCACCGGCAGTGGCCGCCGGCAGCGGACCTGCCGCAGGCGAGACGGTGAGCGTCGGCGCGGTGACCGTGACGGTGACGGTCGCCGGGCTGCTGGTGCCCGAGGCGTTGGTGGCGGTGTAGGTGAAGCTGTCGCTGCCCGAATAGCCGGCAGTCGGGGTGTAGCTGATGCCGGTGC
>Ga0308171_1001920_pt1 | contig 24717 bp, 23 predicted proteins | sample PhyGR1_FD_202135 | JGI IMG/M metagenome (GOLD analysis project Ga0308171, IMG submission 202135) | Phyllosphere microbial communities from UC Gill Tract Community Farm, Albany, California, United States - DLSLSG.R1 | ecosystem: Host-associated > Plants > Phyllosphere > Unclassified | place: USA...
AGAACCGCGCATTGGGCAGGTCGTCGGCGAGGAAGCGCTCGCGGAACGCCGCGTCCACCTCGTAGGAATCCTGCGCGATGCATGGACCTACCGCCGCGACGATGCTTTCCCGCCGGGCGCCGAGGGCCTCCATCGCGGCGATGGTGGAATCGGTGACGCCGCCCAGCGCCCCGCGCCAGCCGGCATGGGCCGCGCCGATCACGCCCGCCTCGCGGTCGGCGAAGAGCACCGGCGCGCAGTCGGCGGTGAGGATGCCCAGCACCGCGCCGGGCCGGTCGGTGACGATGGCGTCGGCCTTGGGGCGGTCATCCTCGGACCATGGTTCCCCGCCCAGCACCGCGCAGTCGGCGGAGTGAACCTGATAGACCGTGACCAGCCGCGCGCCGGGCAGTACCGCTTCGGCCGCCAGCACGCGGTTGCGTTCGACGAGGTCAAGGTCGTCGCCCGAACCGCGCCCGACGTTGAGGCCCGCCACCTCGCCCTCACTGACCCCGCCCCGGCGGCCGAGGAAGCCGTGGGGCAAGCCTTCGAGCAGGGTAGCGTGGTTGACTTCGACCGGCTCAGCCAAGGGACTTCGACACCTGCTCGCGCACGTCGCGCGAAAGCTCGGGCAGCGCCGCGATGCGCTCCAGTTCGGCGCGCATCATCGCCGCGCGGACCGGCTCGATCCGGCGCCAGCGGCCGAGCGAGGGCACGAAGCGCGCCGCCGTCTGCGCGTTGATTGGATCAAGACGGCGGATCAGGTCGCCGATCATGCGGTAGCCCTCGCCGCTGGCGTCGTGGAACGCCTTGGGGTTCGCCGCCGCCGCCATGTAGAGCGCGCGCACGCGGTTGGGGTTGGTCATGGTGAAGTCCGCATGCTGCGCCAGCGCCGCGATGTGCTCCAGCACTTTCGGGTTCAGCGCGCCCGCCTGCAGCGAGAACCACTTGTCGATGACGAGGGCATTGCCTTCGTAGCGATCGTGGAAATCGGCCAGCGCCGTCTCCCGCTCCGGCGCGTCGAGGCTGGCGAGAACCATGAGCGCGCCCTGACGGTCGGTCATGTTGTCGGCCGCCTGGTATTGCGCGAAGGCACGGCTAGCGCCCTCGGCCGGGTCGCCACACGCGATCAGCACCAGCGCCTGCGTCTTGATCTTGCGGGCACCGCGCGCCGCCGCCTCACGCGAATAGGGCACGGCGACGGCGCGGTCGTGGAGCGCCTTAAGCGGACCGGCGAGTTCGCGGCCCAGCCATGCCTTCAGCGCTTCGCGCTCGGCATGGATCGCGCCGGGGTCGGAGACGGGGAGCTGCTCGGCAAGGTAAGTCTCGGCGGGCAGGATCATCAGCTCGCCACGCATCAGGTCGTCGAGCGCCGGGTCGGCGATCACCGAACCGTAAGCCTCGCCGATCGCCGCGCGGCCCTCTGCCCGCGCGGCATCATCGAGCTTGCCAGAGACGGCGGCGACGAGATGCTGGACGACGAGGCCCTGCATCGCCTCGTAACGGGCGAAGGGATCGTCGTCATGCGCGGCGAGGAACACGAGGTCCGCACTGTCGCGCTCGAACTCGATCGCCACCGGCGCGGAGAAGCCGCGGTTGATCGACAGCACCGGCGGCTTCGCGAAACCGTCGAAGGTGAACGTGTCGCTGTCCTTGTCGAGGACGATCAGCTGCTCGCCCGAATGGGCGCCGGTGTCGCGGTCGAACAGGGCGACGCGCAAGGGGATCGGCATGGCCTGCTTCTCGGGCTGTCCGGGCGTCGCAGGGACCGTCTGGGTGAGCTTGAGGACCGCTTGGGTGCCGTTGGGTGCCCCTGTGTCCCCCGGCGTGTGCTCAAGTTCCGCAGTGACCTGCGGGGTGCCGGCCTGCGAGTACCAGAGGCGGAATTGCGTGAGATCCAGCCCGGCGCCGTCCTCGATCGCGCGGACGAAATCCTCGCAGGTCGCGGCCTCGCCGTCATGGCGGTCGAAGTAGAGGTCGGTGCCTTGGCGGAACCGTTCGAGGCCCGCCATGGTGCGCATCATGCGGATCACCTCGGCGCCCTTGTTGTAGATCGTCGCGGTGTAGAAGTTGCTGATTTCCTGGAATGAATCCGGCCGGATCGGGTGCGCAAGCGGGCCGGAATCCTCGGGGAACTGGGCAATGCGCAGGACGCGCACGTCCTCAATCCGCTTGACCGCCTCACTGCCCATGTCGGCGCTGAACAGCTGGTCGCGCAGCACGGTGAAGCCTTCCTTGAGGCTCAGCTGGAACCAGTCGCGGCAGGTCACGCGGTTGCCCGACCAGTTGTGGAAGTATTCGTGCCCGATCACGCCTTCGACGGCATCGTAATCGCCGTCGGTCGCGGTCTCGGGGTCGGCCAGAACATAGCGCGTGTTGAAGACGTTGAGGCCCTTGTTCTCCATCGCGCCCATGTTGAAATCGGACACGGCGACGATGTTGAACAAGTCCAGATCGTACTCCCGCCCGAACGCGTCCTCGTCCCACTTCATGGAATTGACGAGGGAATCCATCGCATGCTGGGTGCGGTCCTCGTCACCCGGGCGGACCCAGATATTGAGGTCGACTTTGCGGCCGCCCATGGTGGTGAATTCCGCGTGATTGGCGACGAGGTCACCCGCCACCAGCGCGAAGAGGTAGCTCGGCTTGGGCCAGGGATCGTGCCATTCGGCCCAATGCGTGCCGTCCTCGCCCTCGCCGCTGGCGGTGCAGTTGCCGTTGGCGAGGAGGATCGGGAACTGCGCCTTCTCGCCGCTCATCCGCACCGTGTAAGTGGAGAGAACGTCGGGCCGATCGGGGAAGAATGTGATGCGGCGGAAACCCTCCGCCTCGCACTGGGTGCAGAGCATCCCGTTCGAGGCATAGAGGCCCATGAGCTGGCTGTTCGCGGCGGGATTGAGCGCGGTTTCGACCTCGACCTCATGCGCCTCGCCGTTCAGTTCGACGAGCAGATCGGAACCGTCGAGGCGCCAGTCGTTGACCTCGAGCCCGTCCACCCGGACCGCCAGCGGGGCGATCTGGTCGCCATTGAGGCGCAGCGTCGAAGCGCCGTTTCCTGTGGGATTGCGCGCGACCGAGAGCGTAGCGGTGACCTTCGTGGCGTCGAGGCCGAGGCGGAAATCCAGCGCGACCTCAGGCACCAGCCATGCGGGCGGCAGGTAATCCTCGCGCCGGATCACCGGAGGCGCGGCGGGCGGCGGCGCGGCATCCGCCACTTGAGTGTTCTCGGCGGGCTCGGAGGGTCTGCTGGCGATGTCCATGCCTGTTACTTAGAGGCTCGGCGGCCGATTGCCAGCGGGGGATTCGTCATTGGCGATCCGCCCACCCCCAACCCCTCCCGCAAGCGGGAGGGAGCGAGACTTGCGAAGCCGCAGGCTGAGTTAGTCGCAGCGGGGTGGGCATCGCGCTCCACCTTCGCTAGCTATGGACCATGCGCCGCCTGTTCATTTTCGGTCTCGGCTATACGGCCGGTTTCATCGCCTCACTGTTCGAGGCGCACGGGTGGGAAGTGGTCTCGACCGGCAGCGGGGGCACGCTCGCCTTCGACGACGAGGGCAGTGTGCGCCTTGCTCTGGCGGATGCCGATCACGTGCTCTCCTCGGTCCCGCCGGGACGTGAGGGGCGGGGCGAGCCGCTGGACTTCGTGCTCGAGCGCTATGGCGACGCGCTAAGGGGCAAGGCGCTGTCGTACTTGTCCTCCACCGGCGTCTATGGTGACACCGGCGGCGCGTGGGTGGACGAGAGCGCGCCTGTCGGCACCGGCCGCCGCACGGCGCGGGCCGAAGCCGATGCGGCATGGCTGGCGCTGGGCGCGCGGGTCTATCGCCTTCCGGGGATCTACGGCCCCGGCCGCTCGATACTGGAACGGCTGGCGCTGGGCCGCGCGCATCGGATCGACATGCCCGATCAGGTGTTCAGCCGCGTCCATGTCAAGGACATCGCGAGCGGGGTGCTGGCCGGGATCGGCGCTCAACCGGGCGCCTACAACCTCGCCGACGACCTGCCCTGTGCGCAGAACCGGCTGGTGGAGGAAGCCTGCCGCCTTACCGGGGCTCCGCTGCCGCCGCTGCAGTCGCTGGAGGAGGCCGGGCTGTCACCCATGGCGCGGGCGTTCTATGCGGAGAACCGGCGCGTCGCGAACGGTAGGGCCAAGCGCGTGCTCGGCTGGCGGCCGCGCTACTCTACGTATGTCGAGGGCCTAGCCGCGCTTGCGCGCCGCCAGCGCGATCACTAGCCCCGCCAGCGCCAGCACCGCACCGCCGACCGCAAGGCCGGTCCAGCGATAGCCTTCGAACAGCGTCGAGAGCCCCATCGCCACCACCGGCACCGCAACGCCGTTGTAGGCCGCGCGCCCGGGGCCGAGTTCGCGGATCAGCATGAAGTAGAGCGGAAAGGTCACCACCGATCCGGCGATCGCCAGATAGGCGATCCCGGCGAGGTATTCCCAGCGCGTCTCCATCACGGGCGCGCCGACCGTGGCGAGGCTCCAGCAGGCGTCGATCGCGGCGCCCAGCAGCATGGCCCATGCCAGCATCGGCACCATCGGCTGCGCGCGGCCGACGCTCGTGCCCTGCAGGATGTTGGCGGTGGAGGCGCTGAGGATGCCCGCGCAAGTCATCAGCACGCCGAGCGCGACGCGGCCCTCGGGCGGGGCGCTGCGGTATTCGTGGACCATCAGCAGCGCGATGCCCGCGATCGCCACCAGCGAGCCCGCGATGAAGCCCGGCGTCACCTTCTGGCCGAGGAATATCCGCGCCAGCACCGCATTGGGCAGCATCAGCAGCGCGTAGCAGACAGCGACCAGCCCCGAGGTCAGGTGGATCTCAGCCTGGTAGACGAACTGGAAGTTGCACACGAACTGGCTCAAGCCGACCAGCAGAGCCAGCCCCATGCCCTGCCGCGAAAGGCGCAGGCTGTCGCGCCGCAGCAGCGCGAGCGCCAGCATTCCCGCGCCCGCCAGCGCGAAGCGGTACGTGATCGACCATGTCGGCGGCACCGATCCGACCTGATCCTTGATCACCAGCCAGGTCGAGCCCCAGATCGCCGTGACGACGAGGAAGGCGAAGATCACCTTGCCTCGGGAAGCGGGCTCCTGCGCCTCGGTCACAGCCCGGCCAATGCCCTGGCGAGAGCGGAGACGTGCGCGTCCTGCGCATCCCACGACGTCACCAGCCGCGCGGCATCGGCGCCCCAGTCGTAGAAGGCGAAGCCTTGCGCACGCAGCGCCTCGCGCTCGGCGGCGGTGCAGGTGAGGAAGATCTCGTTGGCCTCTACCGGATGGAGCAGCCGGCCCGGCACGGCAGCGGCGATTTCGGCGGCGGCGGCATTGGCGGCGCGCGCGTTGCCCAGCCACAAGTCGCCCTCCAGCATCGCGAGGATCTGCGCGGCCATGAAGCGGCCCTTGGACTGCAGGTGCCCGGCGCGCTTGCGGCGGTAGCGGATGGTGCGCGCAGCCTCGACGTCGAAGAAGACGATGGCCTCCGCGCTCATCCCGCCGTTCTTGACGAAGCCGAAGCTCAGCGCATCGACCGCGCCTGCGGCCTCGGCGGAAGAGCAGCCCAGATACGCCGTCGCATTGCCGAAGCGCGCGCCGTCCATGTGCAGGCCAAGGCCGCGCGCCTGCGCGAAAGCGGCGATCGCGGCGACGTCCTCGGGACGATAGACGCAGCCGTACTCGCTCGCCTGCGTGATCGAGATCGCATGGGGCTGGACCTGATGGACGTCGTCGCGGATCGGATCGATCACGGCGGCGAGGGTTTCCGGCGTGACCTTGGCGCTGGCCCCGTCCGCCAGCAGCAGCTTGGCGCCGTGAAGGAAGAAGCCCGGCGCGCCCGCCTCGTCCATCTCGATATGCGCCTCGCGGTGGCAGACGACGGCGCCGTGCGGTGGCACCATGGCGGCGAGGGCGAGGCAGTTGGCGGCGGTCCCGCTCACCACCCACAGCACCGCGCACTCGCGCCCGAACAGCGCCGAGAACGTGGCATCGAGGCGCTGGCTCAGCGCGTCGTTGTCATAGGGCGCGTCGGGCGCATCGGCGGCCATCATCGCCTTCCAGACGGCGGGATGGACGGCGGCGGCATTGTCGGACGTGAACTGCATGGCCATATGCCCTGTGAGCGCGCGCACGCCCCGTCAAGCGCGCAACGAGGAGAACCGCCCCATGGTCGGCGTCACCATTACCAAGCACGAGTTCGGCTCGGCCGGAGAGTACCACGCCCACGTCGCGGACAGCGAGCATATCGGCCGCCTGACATGGACCGAACGCGGCCTGGTGCGCTCTGCCGATCACACACTGGTCCCCGAGGCGATCGGCGGGCGCGGCGTCGCGATGCGGCTGGTCGAGGCGATGGTCGCCGATGCACGCGAGAACCACTTCAAGATCGAGCCGGCGTGCAGCTACGTCGCGGTGGCGTTCAAGCGGCATCCGGAATGGGCGGACGTGAAGGCGTGAGCGCGCTGGGGTCGGCCCTGGCCCACTCCCCTCGTCATTAGTCCCACTCCCCTCGTTCGTCATTGCGAGCGTAGCGAAGCAATCCAGGGCAATTCAGCGCCGCCCTGGATTGCTTCGCTACGCTCGCAATGACGAACGAGGGGGAGGTTGCTTACCCTCCCCACCCATCCGCCAGAAATCGCGTAGCCAGCCCGGCGAGGAAGGCCGCACCGCGCGGCATCACGCTTTCGTCGACCATCATCCGCGTCGAATGTATGCCGCAGCACTGGCGCCAGTCCGCGCCCTCGTGGCTGACGCCGAGGAAGAACATCGCGCCGGGCACTTTTTCCAACACGTAGGCGAAGTCCTCCGCTCCCATGATCGGGTCGGCGAGGCGCAGGAACGCGGCCTCGCCCAGCAGGTCGCGGGCGACGGCCTCGCCGAAATCGACAGCGCCGGCGTCGCACAGGGTCACCGGGAAGCCCTCGATCACCTCGACCTCGGCCTTGAGCCCGTGCGCGCCCGCGATCCCGGCGGCGAGCAGCGGCAGTTCGTCCTTCAGCCGCGCGCGGTTGGCGGCGGAAAGCGTGCGCATGGTGCCGGTCATGGTCGCGGTGTCGGGGATGACGTTGTGCGCGGTGCCCGCCTCGATCTTGGAGATGGTGACGACGACGGGATCGAACACGCTGAACCGGCGCGCCACCATGGTCTGGATGGCGCCGACGATCTCGCAGGCGATCGGCACCGGGTCCATCGTATCGTGAGGCATCGAGGCATGGCCGCCGCGTCCGGTCACGGTGATCCTGAGCTGGTCCGCCGCCGCCAGCAGAGCGCCCGCGCGCCCGCCGATCAGGCCGTGGGGCGCATTGGGCATGATGTGGAGCGCAAAGGCCGCGTCAGGCAGCGGCCGGTCGAAGCCCTCACCGCCGAGCAGGCCGTCCTCCAGCATGAAGCGCGCGCCGTGGTAACCTTCCTCACCGGGCTGGAACATGAAGCGGACCTCGCCCGCCAGCCGACTGGCCTGCGCGCAGAGCAGCTGCGCGGCCCCGGCAAGCATGGCGACGTGGGTGTCGTGGCCGCAGGCGTGCATGACGCCGGGGATGGTGGAGGCGAAGTCCAGCCCGGTTTCCTCGGGCATCGGCAGCGCGTCCATGTCGCCGCGCAGCAGCACCGAGCGGCCCTCTCCCGCGCCGCCCCTGAGCGTCGCGACGAGGCCGGTTGTGGACGGCCCTTCCGCCCATTCGAGGGGCAGGTGCGCCAGCGCCTCGCGAATCTTGTCGCGCGTCTTCGGGGTGTGGAGGCCGATTTCGGGCTCGGCGTGGATCGCACGGCGCAAGGCGACGATGCTGTCGGAAAGGGCGGCGGCTTCGGCAACGAGGGTCATACCGCGCATGATACGCGCGGACGCTTCGCTGTCGAGCCGAGGTTACTCCTCCGGCCCGACCTCGACGTCGTCGGGCAGGCCCACCATGATCTTGCCCGCATCGACCTGACGGAGCGTATGCCACGCCATCACGCCCATGGCGACGTAGGAGGTCGCCCCCGCCAGCGCCACGGCCCAGGCCGCGCCGCTCGGGCCGATGGGGATGAACTGCCACAGGCCCACGCCCAGCGCCGCCAGCGCGATCAGGCGCGCGACGAGCGACTGGCGCGCCTTGCCGGTCGAGTGCAGCACCGGCTCGAACGCCACGCTGGCAAGGTCGAAGCTGGCGGCCACGGCCAGTGGGATGAGGATCGAGGCGCCGCTTTCGAAGGCATCGCCGCCGATCATCGCCAGCAGCTGTTCGCCGAGGAAGTACGCGACTGCCACCACGGCAAGGCCCGCACCACCCGCGATCAGGCTGGTCTGGAGCGCCAGCTTGCGGAATTCCTCGGCCTTGGAGGCGACGCGGACGCGGGCCACTTCGGCATAGACCGAGCGAGTCAGCAGCGTGGAAAGCTTGCTCAGCGCCTGCGACAGCTGCGAGGCGAGACGATAGAGGCCCGCCGCCTTCGTGCCGACCCAGCCGCCGACGACCAGCAGCGGGCCGTTCTTCATGGCCGCATCGATGGCCGAGCCCATGTAGGTGACGAAGAAGAACTGGGTGACGCCCGGGTTCTCCCGGATCGCGCGGCGCAGCTGGAAGAGGTAGGAAATCCGCACCGCCTGCGGACTGAGGCGCCGGGCCATGGTCCAGTAAAGGATGGCCTCGAGAATATCGATTGCGGCCCAGGCCGCAAGGAATCGGCCGACGGTCGGCCCGGTGAACCAGATGATCAGCGCGGCGACGAGGCGCCCGCTCGGCACGATCGCCTCGACATAGACGGCCATGTCGAACCGGTTGAGCGCGCGAACGATCCCGGTCGGGGCCGAAACCAGCGCCCAGAGCGAGCCGACGCAGTACCAGAACGCGATATGGATGAAGCTGGGGTTGAGTTCGAGCAGATGCGCGAAGCCGAAGATCAGGATCGCCGCCAGCCCGCAGCCGAGAATCGCACCGACCGCATCGATCACCCCGCACAGCATGCCGAGGCGGCCGAACTTCTCCCAGTCCTTCGCGTGGACATGCTCCGACCCGTAGCGCACGACGACTCGCCAGGTCTGGAAGCCTGCGAGCGAGGTCAGCGCCTGCGCGGTGCCGAAGATCAGCGAGAAGTGGCCGAAATCCTTGAGGCCGAGGGTGCGCGTCTGGATGGCGAGGTACGCCAGCCCGCAAATCGCGCCGAAGCCCTTGCCGCCGAGCAGCCAGGCGGTGTTCTGGAGTATCCGCCCTAGCGGAGATGCACTCTCCTGGCGGTAGCGTTTGGCGGACATTGGCTCGCATTTGGACGAGGGGGCGGGCAGTTGCAAGGGTAGGCTCGCTCTTCTTGTACGTATGGCCGGCTCGGATCGCCCCGCCAGAGCTTTCCCTTTCGCAGTGCAGTCGCTAGATGGCCCCCTTCCCCCAAGCAGACTGAATGACACATGATCGAACATGCCATCCTCCTCAGCGCCGGCCAGGGCTCGCGCCTGCTCCCCCTCACGGCCGAGCGTCCCAAGTGCCTGATCGACTTCTCCGGCCGCTCGCTGATCGAGTGGCAGATCGAGATGCTGGCGCGCGGCGGGGTCAAGCGGATCGACGTGGTCACGGGCTTCATGACCGACATGCTGGAGGAGCACCTCAATTCCATCCGCGACCCGCGCGTGGAAATCACGGTGCGATTCAATCCCTTCTTCAAGGTGGCCGACAACCTCGGTTCGTGCTGGATCGCGCGCGAAGCGATGCGCGGTGACTTTATGATCCTCAACGGCGACACGCTGGTGTCGGAGGAGATCGTGCGCACGGTCCAGCAGGGCGCGGCCGGTCCCGACGGCAAGCCCTGGCCGATCACGGTGACGGTGGACGTCAAGGCGGACGGCTACGACAGCGACGACATGAAGGTGGAACGCAGCCCCGAAGGCCGCCTGATCCACATCGGCAAGACGCTGACGGCGGCGCAGTCCAATTCCGAATCGATCGGCTTCCTCGCGTTCCGGGGCGAAGGCGCTGACCTGTTCCGCGAAACCGTGCGGCAGGCCATGCGCACGCCCGAGGGGGTCCAGCACTGGTATCTTAAGGTGATCGATTCGATCGCGCCCACCGGGAAGGTCGGCACGGTTTCGATCGAGGGGCTGGACTGGGCCGAGGTTGACTTCCTCAACGACATCGAGATCGCGACGAAGCTGACCGATACGTGGTGAGGTAGGAGGAAAGCCCACCCCTGCCCCCTCCCGCACGCGAGAGGGGAATGAGGGCACATCGTTCGCCCTCCCGCTCATCCTGAGCTTGTCGAAGGAGGGAGGGCCGGAAGGCTTGAGAGCGAAGCGATCTAGCCGGACGGGGTGGCCATCAGCCCTCGAAAAAACCCTTCAGCCACGTCACCAGCGCATCGAGATCCGCGCCGTCCAGCGCCACAGCATGGCCAAGATCGGGCACCTTGGGCCAGCCGCAGTCGACGAACTCGCGCCCCTGCCACTCGCGCGCGCCTTCGTAGCGGGGGATGACGTGGAAGTGGACGTGCGGGTCCACCATCATCAGCATCAGGTAGTTGAGCTTCACATAGCCGACCGCCTTGCCCAGCGCCGCCTCGACGGCGCCGGTCGCGACCTTGAGTTCGGCATGCGCCTCGGCCGGTAGGTCGCCGAAGGCGGTGACATCGCTCTTCGCCGCCAGCACCAGCGAGCCGAGGGTCGGCTGCGCCGGGCGGGCCAGCACGACCCAATGGTCGAACTCCGCCACCAGCGTAGCGGGCCAGCCGAACTTCTGGATTGTAGTGTTCACAGGCGTCGCATTCATGATCTTCAGCCTTCCGCCAGCCAGGAGGTGATCGTGCCACCGCGCGCCCGCACGATCCATGCCTGAACCAGCCGCACGGCGTGGATCAGGCACGACAGGGCCGTCCACCAGGCCACCGCGATCAGGCCGAGGTCGGGCCGCGAGAACACCATCGCCACGAACAGGATCACCATGTTCGGGTTGCGCCGCGCGGTGATGAGGCGGAACTTGCTGTCGAACGGCCGCCATACATGGATGTGCATCAGCCCGTTCTGGCGCATGAAGGCGCCCTCGATCAGCCGCTGTACCAAGTAGCCGCCCTGGATCGCGCCCTGTACCCACCAGAAAGTCGTCGGATCGTAGGCCAGCCCCCAGGCGCCGAGACCGGTCGCCCAGAACCACCACCAGAACGGCGGATGGACGAGGTCCATGCCATGATCGAACACGTTGCCCCAGGCCGAGGACGTGATCGTGCAGCGGGCCAGCTTGCCGTCCACGGTGTCGAGCACCATGAACACGAGGCCCAGCGCCATGCCCAGCCAGTAATGGCCGTAAGCAAAGAGCACGGTGGCGACCACGCAGAACACCGCGCCCACCGTGGTGACCATGTTCGGCGTCACACCCAGCTTGGCGCAGATGCGCGTCAGCACCAGCGCCCATTCCGGCCACAGGTACTTGGTCAGCACGTCGGTCACGCCCTTGTAGGCGCCGAAATAACTGGCCCGCTCGATCGGGCGGAGGCTGGAGGGCGTGAGCGCCATCAGGAACGGCGTCTCGCGCTTACGAAGCTGCTTGTTCTCGATGGTCGGGCCGTCTTCATAGGCGACGACCTCGAAACCGGAGGCATCGGCGAGCGGCACGCCCGCCGCCATGGCAGCGGCGACTCGCGCTGCCTGATGTGCATCCGCAGCATGAGCCAGCGCCGGAACACCGCCCAGAGTCAGCACCATGCCCGGCCGCCCGGTGATGTTTCCGAACCACGCCGGATCCCACGCGAAAGCCGCGTTGGAGAGGACAGCCGCACCTTCGGGCACCGCATCGACCGGTTCGAGCCCGGCGGCGCGGGCGATCCGGCCGACCCGCACGGACGGGCTCAGACCCCATAGCTTGACGGGATTTTCGCCGATCGTGACCACCGGCAGCACTTGCGTATTCTGGATCATGGACCGCCACGTAGTGCCTTGCGCACCGGGTGACAATCGCGGCTGCCCCGGTTCGGCCACAAGCGTGTCGATACGGTAACAAGCGCCATTAAACTGTAACTCAAATGTGTCAGAGCATATTTCTGGGTGATTTTCCGGGCCGGTGACACTACATGGTGCGCCGTGCACGGAAGCATTCACACCTTCGAGACGCTGCCGATCTTCGGCGAGCTTGGTCGCCGCGATGGCGCGCGCACGGTGCGCCCCGTCCGCCGTGGCCGTGCGGTTCCGCTGGTCGGCATCGTCCGCAATCCCCGTAGCCATCGCAACAAGGGCATCAAGCCCGAGATGGCCGATTGCTCCAATATCCTGACGCAGACCCCCTCCACGCGCGAGGAACTGCACTATACGCTGGCGGAGTTCGCACGGCGCGGGATCGATTACCTCGTGGTCGACGGCGGCGACGGCACCGTGCGTGACGTGCTCTCGGCCGGCGCGGACATCTTCGGAAACGACTGGCCCACCTTCATCGTGCTGCCCAAAGGCAAGACCAACGCGCTGGCGGTCGATCTTGGCCTGCCGGGCAAGTGGTCGCTGGCCGAAGCACTGGCTTCCGCCCATCGTGGCCGCACGATCTCGCGCAGCCCGCTGCGGATTTCGCCCGCTGACGGCTCCGCGCGCTGCGTGCAGGGTTTCATCCTGGGCACCGGCGCTTTTTCGCTCGCGACCGAGGCCGGGCAGGAAGCGCACCGCCGCGGCCTGTTCAACAGCTTCGCGGTCGGCCTCACCATTCTGTGGGGCGTGCTGCAGACCCTGTTCGGCGGCGCCCGCAACGCCTGGCGCGCCTGCACTCCGACCCGCATCGTCGATCGCCGCACCGGCGAGCACCTGCCTTACATGGGCAAGGGCAGTGCCGACGAGCGCTACCTGACGATCGCCACCACCTTCGAGCGCTTCCCGCTCGGCGCAAAGCCTTTCGGGCGCAATCCGGCGCCGGGACTCAAGCTGGCAGTGATGGACTGGCCGATCCGTTGGCTGGTGGCGCTGCTGCCCGCGATGATGTTCGGCCTGAACCTCAAGCTGTTCGCCCGCAAGGGCGCGCACCGCGTGAGCGCCAGCGAAGTCGACATGGACATTGGCGGCACCTTCATCCTCGACGGTGAGGCTTTCCCGGCCGGTCGCTACGTGCTCGAGGAAGGGCCGCAGATCAACTTCGTCGTCCCCTGACGCCTGACGGCTGGGTTCCAACTGGCACCTTGTAATTGCGGCTGGCCTGTCCGATTGACGCGGCAATGATCGCGCATTCCCCTCTCGATGACCGCATCGCCTCTGCCCTGACGCGCGAGGTCGTGCCCGAAGTGCGCGCTTTTGCCGGGAAACTGGCCCAGGCGGCGGATGCGCTGGGCGTGCTGTTCTACGGATCGAACCTGCGCACCGGATCGCTGGAGGGCGTGCTGGACTTCTACGTCCTGCTGCCCGGCGCTCAGGTCGAGCGGATCTGGCCGCGCGTGAGCTATCACGAATGGACGCACGACGGTGTTCCGTTACGCGCCAAGGTCGCGACGATGGCGCTGGAGACCTTCCGCGCTGCCGCCGCCGGAGAGCGCGTCGATACCACCATCTGGGCACGCTTCGTGCAGCCGAGCGCTCTCGCCTGGCAGCGCGACGCGGCCGCCGGAGCCGCGATCGCGCAGGCCGTCGCAGGCGCCGCCCGCACGGCGGCGCGCCTCGCCCTAGCGCTGGGGCCTGACGCGGGAGCGCCCGAGGACTACTGGCGCGCCCTGTTCCGCGCGACTTACGCCGCAGAATTCCGTGTCGAGAAGGCGGGCCGCGAGGATTCGATCCTCGCCGCCAACCGCGCGCATTTCGACGGACTGCTGCCGCTGGCGCTGGACGGTGCCGGGATCGCCTTCACCCAGGACGGCGACCGCCTGCACCCCACCCTCCCCGCGAACGAACGGACGCGCATCCTCTCTTGGTGGGCGCGGCGCCGACGGCTGGGCAAGCCCTACAATGTCCTGCGCCTGCTCAAGGCATCGACCACCTTCGAAGGCGCGGCCCGCTACGCCGCCTGGAAGATCGAGCGCCACACTGGCGTCCCCGTGAAGATCACCCCCTGGCGCGAGCGGCATCCGATCCTCGCCGCCCCCGGCGTGCTGTGGCAGGTCTGGCGCGGCAAGCGGGAGAAGACCGCATGAACGCCCTGATCCTCGCCGGATCGCGCCCCGGCGCGCCGGAACCCGTCGCCGAGGCCGAAGGCGTCGCGCACAAGTCGCTGGTCGAGATAGCGGGCAAGCCGATGCTCGCCCACGTCGTCGTCGCACTGCGCGAGGCCGGGATCGCACGGATCGCCGTTTCCGCCAGCGATCCGCACGTGCGCGATCTCGCCGCGCAACTCGGCTGCGAGGTGCTCGCCACAGGCACGGGTCCCAGCGCGAGCGTCGCTATCGGGCTGGATATGCTCGGCGCACCATTGCTAGTCACCACCAGCGACCATGCGCTGCTGAAGCCCGAGTGGGTCCGAGATTTCCTCGCCGACACGCCGGCGGGCAGCGACGTCGCCATCCTCCTGGCCCGGCGCGAGACGATCGAGGCCGCCATGCCCGGCAGCCGCCGGACATATCTGCGCTTCGCCGACGGCCACTGGTCGGGCTGCAACCTGTTTCTGCTGGCGAGCCCTCGCGCGGGTCTGGCGATCGATACCTGGAAGATGGTCGAGGCCGACCGCAAGCGCCCCTGGCGCATCGCGGCCCGGTTGGGCGTGGGGATGCTGCTCGGCTACGCGCTCGGCCGCCTGACGCTAGCCGACGCGATCGGTCGGCTGGGCCGCAAGATCGGCGTCACCGCCAGCCTCGTCGCCGCGAGGGACGGGCTTGCAGCGGTGGACGTGGACAAGTCCTCGGACCTTGTCGATGCGCGGGCGATAATGGGTGGGCGCGCCGGGGCTTAGACAACCTGAGCCCGTCGAAGCCCCGGGGGCGGCGCCCTCACATATACTTCATCTGGATCCGGATCGACTTCACGCCCTCGCCCACCGGCACGCCGACTTTGGTGTAGCTGGGCTTGCCGAGGTTGAAGATGGTGATCGCCGGGTTGTTCGACATCGCCCCGCCATCCGTGCGGATATCCGTCTCGCCATTGCCGTTGACGTCATGGCGCACCGCGACACCGTAAGTGCCGGAAGCGGGCAGCGGCACGCAAAACGTCATGGATCCGGCGCGAGCCGGAACCTCGATACGCGAGAGCCACTTGCCCTTGACCAGCCATTCGCCCGAAGTCGCCCGGTAGGACTGGACGCGCAGGTTGCCCGAGGAGGACTTGATGCCGTCCACGGTGACCATCATCGCCGGCCCCTTGTCGGACTGGCAGCGGCGCATCTCGTTGGGAATTTCATTGCGGTATTGGGCCAGCGCCGGAACCGGCGCGGCGAGACCGGCCACCGCGGCAAGTGCGATGACAGGCGCGGCGGCGGTGCTGGTACGGCGAAGCAAGGCGTTGATCCTGATCATCTCTTTCCCGTCTACTGGGTTTGCGGCAAACTGGCAGCCTGAAACCCTCCAATGCCGCCCAAGTGCCCGAAAAGCGGTGAACCCGCACTGAACTTTCTGTTTCACCGCCCGCAAGGCCCGGCCGGGCGCAAACGCCGTATCGCCTGCCTTGCTACAAGATGGCGTGTGGAAAACGCACCCCCATACGCTTGTCGCCCCAAGATGTAGTGGCGTATCGCTGGGAAAAGGAGCGTTCGTTTCCCGCCATGACAATTCCGCTGATTTCCCCTTCGATCCTGTCCGCCGACTTCGCCCGGCTCGGAGAGGAAGTGCGCGCCATCGACGAGGCAGGCTGCGACTGGATCCACGTCGACGTCATGGACGGCCACTTCGTCCCCAACATCACCATCGGCCCGGCCGTGGTGAAGGCCCTGCGCCCGCATAGCGCCAAGCCCTTCGACGTCCATCTGATGATCTCTCCGGTCGACGCCTATCTCGAAGCCTTCGCGGACGCGGGCGCGGACTACATCACCGTCCACCCTGAGGCCGGGCCGCACGTCCACCGCACGGTGCAGACGATCCACAACCTCGGCAAGAAGGCGGGCATCTCGCTGAACCCGGCGACCCCGGCCAAGATGCTCGACTACCTGATCGACGACATCGACCTCGTCCTGATCATGAGCGTCAATCCCGGCTTCGGCGGCCAGAGCTTCATCTCCAGCCAGCTTCGCAAGATCGAGGCCGTACGCAAGATGATCGATAAGTCCGGCCGCGACATCCGTCTCGAAGTCGACGGCGGCGTCGATGCCAAGACGGCGCCGCTGTGCGTCTCGGCCGGTGCCGACGTGCTGGTGGCGGGCTCCGCGACCTTCAAGGGCGGGCCGTCGCAGTACGCGGCGAACATCAAGACCCTCAAGGGCCTCGAATAAGGCATGGGCGCCGACACCCGCTTCAGCCCGGCGGCATGGAACCCGGACAACGCCCGGGCGCTTCCCCTGTCGCGTGAGACTGAGGAGGGTGTCGTGACCGGAATTGCTGACAACCGCGCGCCCGCTCCGGCCGAAACGCCCCACATCGAACCCGGCCGCGCACTGGCGCTGGTCGATTTCTCGCCGCCGTCCGTGGGCGTGGGCGAGCGGCTGATCCGCATGGCCTATCGCATGGGCGTGCCCGGCGCGATGCTGTCCGGGCCGATGGGCAAGAAGGCGCGCACCCGCCTGCTGGCGACCGTCAACAACACCCTGCCCGGCAGCCGTGCCGCAGGCACCGCGATCCGGGCCGGGCACTTCCTCGTCCACGGCGCCAAGACTCCGATCGCACAGGTCGATTTTGCAGGCGCCGCGCGCGTCACGCCGCCGCTGGAAAAGGTAGTCCATTCCTTCTCGTGGCTTACCGACTTGGAAGCCTGCGCCGCGCGCGAACAGGCCGCGCCGGTCGCGGAACGCGTGCTCATGGCCTGGCTTCAGGCCAACCCCAAGCCCCCCACAAAGCCGGGCAAAGGCCCGGCGTGGAGCGTGGGCAACACCGGCGCGCGCCTCGCCAACTGGCTGGCCCATGCCCCGCTGATCCTCTCGGGCGAGAAGGCGCTGCGCATCCGCACGCTGGCGCACATCGCCGCGACCGCGCGCTGGCTTGACCGCCACGTCACCAATGCCGAGGACGGTCTTGCCGAAGTGGCGGGCTGGGTCGGCATCGTCGCCGCCGGATTGCTGCTCCCCGATGGACGCCCCCGCCGCCTCTATGGCGAGGCCGGCCTCATCAAGGCGCTCGGCGAACTGATGGGCGACGACGGCGGCGTCCTGTCGCGCAGTCCGCTCGCGCAGATGGAGGCGATCGCACTGCTGGTGCGGCTGCGCGGCTGCTATCACGCCACCCGCCGCGATGCCCCGCCTGCCGTTGAGCGCGTAGTCGAACTGCTGGTGCCGCCGCTGCTGGCCCTGACGCACGGCGACGGCGGCCTCGGTTCCTGGCAGGGCGGCTGGGCCGTCGACGGCGCGGACGTCGAGGCGCTGATCCAGGCCAGCGGCGTGCGCACCCGCCCCCTACGCGACGTGCGCCAATGGGGCTACCAGCGTGTCTCCGCGCACAAGTCGATCCTGCAGTTCGATACCGCGCCGCCGCCGATGCCCGCGCAGGCCCGCTTCGGCTGCGCCTCGACGCTCGCCTTCGAGTTCTCCCATGGGCCGCACCGCATCGTCGTCAACTGCGGCGGCGCGGCGAGTGGTGGCGGGCTGGTTCCGGTGCGGCTTGAGCAAGGCCTGCGCGCGACGGCGGCGCATTCGACGCTGACCCTCGATGATGCGAATTCCACGGCCGTGTTGATCAACGGCATGATCGGATCGGGCGTCACCGAAGTGGCGGTTGATCGCAAGACCCTGCCGCAGGAAACCGGCTCCAACGCCACCCGGCTGGAGGCCAGCCACAACGGCTACGCCACCCGCTATGGCCTGACCCACCAGCGCATCCTGCTGCTGCGCGACGACGGCAGCGAACTGCGCGGCGAAGACCTGCTGCTTCCGGCGGGCAAGAAGGGCAAGCGCGGCAAGGTCGGCTTCGCGGTGCGCTTCCACCTCGGCCCGGAGGTGGACGTCAACCTCACCGCCGACGGCAAGGGCGCCGGGCTCTCGCTGCCCGACGGCAGCTACTGGCAGTTCCGCTCCGCCACCGACGAGGGCGAGATGACGGTCGAGGATTCGCTCTGGGTCGACGGCCAGGGCCGCCCGCAAGCGACGCAGCAGATCGTCGTGCAGGGCATGGTCTCACGCGGGGGCGGGACTTTCGGGTGGATCATCAAGAAGATGAATTGATGGTAACCGCGCCTTGAAGCCCCCGATGGGCCGTGTATATTGGCATTGTTGTTTCTGGTTTGATGAAAATCGCCTTCGAACAAAGAAAGGCGCGCCATGCCAGTGGCGCGCCTTTCGCCGTTTGGGGGACGGGTGCCAGCCCATCCCCCGCCCGTCATCACTTGTTGCGGCTCATCTCCACGATCTTGAGAACAAGCGTCGTGAAGGCCAGGCACGCCATGATGATCAGGATTGTTGTTTCTACTTTGATTTCAATCACCCCCCTCTGCAGCCAGAATTCGGGTTTCCCCGCGCTGCTCCAGCGGCTTAGCCGAAAACGGCGAGCGGCAGCGGTTAACGCTCCTTCACCACCCTGACCGCTCTACGGCCCGGAAAACCGCCCCGCCCTTGCCCCCGTGGCCCTGCCGTCCTAAGGGCGCGCGCAAAGAGCCACTCGCCAGGGAAGCCCGCCTCATGACCGATTCCGTCCAGATCCGCCGCGCCTTGTTGTCCGTGTCCGACAAGACCGGCCTTGCCGAACTGGGCAAGGTGCTCAGCGACCGGGGCGTCGAACTGGTCTCAACCGGCGGCACTGCCAAGGCCCTGCGCGATGCGGGCCTGACGGTGAAGGACATCTCCGACATCACCGGCTTCCCCGAGATGATGGACGGCCGCGTCAAGACGCTGCACCCGATGGTCCACGGCGGGCTCCTCGCCGTGCGCGACAACCCCGAGCACGCCGCCGCCATGGCCGAGCATGCCATCGGCGCGATCGACCTCGTCGTCGTCAACCTCTACCCCTTCGAGGCGACCGTCGCGAAGGGCGCCAGCCGCGACGAGATCATCGAGAACATCGACATCGGCGGCCCCTCGATGGTGCGCTCGGCGGCCAAGAACCATGCCTTCGTCACCATCGTCACCGACCCCAAGGATTACGAGGGCCTGATGGTCGAGCTGGAAGCGACCGATGGCTGCACCACGCTGGGCTTCCGCAAGCTGATGGCCGCGCGCGCCTATGCGCAGACCGCCGCCTACGATTCGATGATCAGCCAATGGTTCGCCTTCGCCGACCAAGGCCTCGAGTTCCCCGAGATGCTCAGCGTCAACGGCCGCCTCTCGACCACGCTGCGCTATGGCGAGAACCCGCACCAGAAGGCCGCGCTCTACACGCCGGTCGGCCCGTTCACCAAGGGCCTGGCCCAGGGCGAGCAGGTTCAGGGCAAGGAACTGTCCTACAACAACTACAACGACGCCGACGCCGCGCTCGAACTCGCCGCCGAGTTCCGGGGCCAGAAGCCCGCCGTCGTCATCGTCAAGCACGCCAACCCCTGCGGCGTGGCCCAGGGCGATACGCTGCTGGGTGCCTGGGAAGGCGCGCTGGCCTGTGACGACGTCTCGGCCTTCGGCGGCATCGTCGCCGTCAACCAGACGCTCGACGGCGCGACCGCCGAGGCGATCTGCCAGATCTTCACCGAAGTCGTCGTCGCCCCCGACGCCGACGAGGAAGCCCGCGCCTTCTTCGCGAAGAAGAAGAACCTGCGCCTGCTGCTGACCGGCGAACTGCCCGATCCGCGCCGCGCTGGCCTGACCGTGCGCCAGATCACCGGCGGCCTGCTGGTGCAGGGCCGCGACAATGGCGCCATCGGCTTCGACGATCTCAAGGTCGTCACCAAGCGCGCGCCGACCGACCGGGAACTGGCCGACTGCCTGTTCGCCTGGACCGTGGCCCGCCACGTCAAGTCGAACGCGATCGTCTACGCCAAGGACGGCGTCACCGCCGGCATCGGCGCAGGCCAGATGAACCGCCGCGACTCTTCGCGCATCGCCGCGATGAAGGCCGCCGAAGCCGCCGAGAAGTTCGGCTGGGACGCGGCGCGCACGGTGGGCTCTGCCGTGGCATCGGACGCCTTCTTCCCCTTCGCCGACGGCCTGCTCGCCGCTGCCGAGGCCGGGGCGACGGCGGTGATCCAGCCGGGCGGCTCGATCCGCGACGACGAGGTCATTGCCGCCGCCGACGAGGCCGGTCTCGCAATGGTCTTTACGAACATGCGCCATTTCAAGCACTAAGGGTAACCCAGTAACCCGGCAGGAGACGCAGCGACGATGACGGTAACCGGACTCGGCCCCCTCGTCGTCGTCGGCTTCCTCGCCGGACTTACTCTTGCAGCGGTGCTGCTGCGGCTTGGTCGCCTGAATTCTCCGCTGAGTGCGCTGGGAGCCGCCGCCCTGCCCTTCGGTTGCGCCGCATTGCCGGTGCTGGTGCTGGTGGCGATCTCCGTGGCCGCAGCTTACTCACGCTGAGGGCAAACGTTCCGGGCGTTCATCGCGTGCGATCAACCGTTCGTCGACAAATGCGCTTGTGAACGGTTCCGTTCACTGGACGGCAACCCATTTGCGGCCAAAGGGGCACCACATATTTCCCGGATCGGCATCACGCTGTTCCTCTAAGAGACAATTCGAAAGCAGACGTCATGGGTATCTTCAAGGCCGACTTCTACCGCTACTTCGCCTTCGGCTTCGCCGGTGGCGCGCTGCTGGTGCTCGGCGCGATGGGTATCGGCCACGTCTCGCCGCTCTCGAACGATCTCGTGCCGCCTGCGCAGGCCGCCCAGGCCCAGTAAGCTTACACCGTAAGCCCGCACTGATTGCACAAGTCCGCGACAGGCCCCATATGGGCGCCATGTCCGGCAACCATCATCACCACGAACATTCCGGCGACAGCCTGGTATCGGCCGCCCGCAACGCCCTAGTCGAAGCGGGCGAACAGTGGACCGAGATGCGCGCCGACGTTTTCGGCGCCCTCGCCGAGCGGGAACGCCCCGCCTCCGCCTACGATCTTGCCGAGAGCGTCTCGGCCCTGCGCGGCAAGCGGGTGGCGCCCAACAGCGTCTACCGCATCCTAGACCTGTTCGTGCGCACCAACCTCGCCCGCCGGGTCGAGAGCGCCAATGCCTATGTCGCCAACAGCCACCCGGGTTGCCAGCACGACTGCATCTTCCTGATCTGCGACAGCTGCGGCCAAGCCGTCCACATCGACGACGACAAGCTGACCGGCGCCCTCATCGCCGCCGCCAAGGGCGCAGGCTTCGCCGACGTGCGCCCGGTCGTGGAACTGCGCGGCATCTGCGCGCAGTGTAGCTAGCGGAAGCCCCCTCAGCTCGTCTGCGTCAGGCTGAGCAGGTTGCCGTCGGGATCACGGAACCACGCGGCCTTCATCGCGCCGTCCACCGATGTCCAGAGCCCCCCGACGTCCTGATTCTCCTCATCGAACACCAGGAATTCCACGCCTTTCGCGCGCAGCTGCGCCATCGTCATCTCGATATCGGGGATCGACCAGCCGAGCACGGTATACTCGTGCGATTCCCATTCCCGATTCGAGGTCAGCCGCAGGATCGCCCCGCCGCCCATGTCGTAGATCGTCGCGTACTCGTCCAGCGACAGTTCCGGCAATTCCAGCACATCGCCATAGAACGCTTCGGCCCGCGCGCGGTCGGTCGTAGAGATGAACGTAATCGCGCGTGCCTCAGGAACGATCGCCATTGTATCCCCTTTCATTCCAATCGCCTGCTCTTGACGCAGATTAACAGTCACGGTCAATCGACACGCAAGTCTCAAAGGTGTAAGGGGCCGACAAATGAACGCCAATCCGGCCACTCCTTTGCTCGACACGGTTTCGACTCCCGATGACCTGCGCAGGCTGAAGCCCGCGCAGCTGCGCCAGCTTGCCGACGAACTGCGGACCGAGATGATCTCGGCCGTGGGTCAGACCGGCGGCCACCTCGGCTCCGGCCTCGGCGTGGTCGAACTGACCGTGGCAATCCACTACGTCTTCGACACGCCCGTCGACCGCCTGATCTGGGACGTCGGCCACCAGGCCTACCCGCACAAGATCCTGACCGGCCGCCGGAGCCGTATCCGCACCCTGCGCCAGGGCGGCGGCCTCTCGGGCTTCACCAAGCGGTCCGAAAGCGAATACGACCCCTTCGGCACCGCCCACAGCTCCACCTCGATCTCGGCCGCACTCGGCTTTGCCATGGGCAGCAAGATCAAGGGCCAGCCCGGCCGCGGCATCGCCGTGATCGGCGACGGCGCGATGAGCGCAGGGATGGCCTACGAGGCGATGAACAATGCGCGCGAGGCCGGGAACCGCCTCGTCGTCATCCTCAACGACAACGACATGTCGATCGCCCCGCCGGTCGGCGGCCTCTCGGCCTATCTCGCGCGTCTCGTATCCTCGGGCCAGTTCCTGGGCCTGCGCGAACTCGCCCGCAAGTTCGCCCGCAAGCTGCCGCGCCCGCTGCACCTCGCCGCCAAGAAGACCGACGAATTCGCGCGCGGCATGGCCATGGGCGGCACTCTGTTCGAGGAACTGGGCTTCTACTACGTCGGCCCGATCGACGGCCACGACCTCGACGCCCTCGTCCCGGTACTGGAAAACGTGCGCGACGCCGGCGAAGGTCCGATCCTCGTCCACGTCGTCACGCAGAAGGGCAAGGGCTACGGCCCGGCCGAAAGCGCGGCGGACAAGTACCACGGCGTCCAGAAGTTCGACGTCATCACCGGCGAGCAGGCCAAGGCCCCCGCCGGTCCGCCCAGCTACACCGGCACGTTCGCCAAGACCCTCGTCGCCGAAGCGGAAAAGGACGCCACGATCTGCGCGATCACTGCCGCGATGCCGTCGGGCACGGGCCTAGACAAGTTCGCGCAGATGTTCCCCGAACGCAGCTTCGACGTCGGTATCGCCGAACAGCACGCCGTCACGTTCGCGGCGGGCCTCGCCGCGCAGGGGATGCGCCCGTTCTGCGCGATCTACTCCACTTTCCTGCAGCGCGCCTTCGATCAGGTCGTGCACGACGTGGCGATCCAGAACCTGCCCGTGCGCTTCGCCATCGACCGCGCCGGGCTCGTCGGTGCGGACGGCGCCACCCACGCCGGCTCGTTCGACGTCACCTACCTCGCCACCCTGCCCAACATGGTGGTCATGGCCGCGGCCGACGAAGCCGAACTGGTCCACATGGTCCACACCGCCGCGCAATACGACGCAGGCCCCATCGCCTTCCGCTACCCGCGCGGCAACGGCACCGGCGCCGCCCTGCCCGAGACTCCCGAACTGCTGGAGATCGGCAAGGGCCGCGTGGTGCGTGAAGGCACCAAGGTCGCCCTCCTGTCGCTCGGCACCCGCCTCGGCGAAGCCCTCAAGGCCGCCGACCAGCTGGAAGCGAAGGGCCTGTCCACCACGGTGGCCGACCTGCGCTTCGCCAAGCCCCTCGACACCGACCTCATCCGCCGCCTGATGCTGTCCCACGAAGTCGTGGTGACCGTGGAGGAAGGTTCCATCGGCGGCCTCGGCGCCCACGTCCTGACGATGGCCAGCGACGAGGGCCTGACCGACGCCGGACTGAAGATCCGCACCATGCGCTTGCCCGACACCTTCCAGGACCACGACAAGCCCGAGGCGCAGTACGACGAAGCGGGGCTGAACGCACCGCAGATCGTCGATACGGTGCTGAAGGCGCTGCGGCACAACAGCGCAGGCGTGAACGAGGCGCGGGCTTAACTCTCCTTCCGAAGGCAGGGCGATTTCGTTCTAGAAAAGAATATCCTGGGGCCATCGCCCCAGACCCCGGTGCTGTCGTCGTCGCGCGTGCAGATATGTCGCGCTTTACCGCCAGGCCACCGTCACACCAACCCTTCGTCATTGCGAGCGCAGCGAAGCAATCCAGGGCAGTTGAATGCCGCCCTGGATTGCTTCGCTGCGCTCGCAATGACGATTCAAGGTCAAGGCATCACTCTCGGCAGCATCGACGCTCAGCCGGCCTTCTTCGCCTTGTGTTCGGCCAGCAGCTTGTCGAGTTCGGCGATCCGCAGCCGCTCGGGCGTTCCCTTGGCAAGGCCCTTCAACCGGCATTCGGCCCACAGGCTCCTGCGCTCGGATTCCAGGGCCTTGAGATAGAGGTCAGCCATTCGTCTTCTTCCTTTTGCGGGCGTGCGTCGGGCCGGGGCGGCCCGTGGCGGCATTCTGTGAGCTTTCAGCGTCTTCGAGGACCAGCTTGCGCCACCGCTCCAGCCTTTCCGGCTCCAGCGTGCCGTTCTGCAGCATCGACTGCACCATGCAGCCGGGCTCCGCACCGTGCGTGCAGTTGGTGAAGCGGCATTCCAGCGTCAGCGCCGTGATGTCATCGAACACTTCGGCGATCCCGGTGGCGGCTTCGGGCAGGTGAAGCTCGCGCATGCCCGGCGTATCGACCAGCCAGCCGCCTCCAAGCGCCTCCGCGAAGGGGCCATCGAGACGGTGCAACTGCCGGGAGGTCGTCGTATGCCGCCCCTTGCCGTCGATTTCGCGAACGGGCTGGGTGACGATGTCGGCCGATCCGCGCAGGCCGTTGATCATCGTGGACTTGCCGACGCCGGAAGACCCGAGCAGCGCCACCGTATCGCCTTTGCCGCAATACCGGGCCAGTCGCGCGACGCTGTCGGGATCGCGGCCGTTGACCATCTCCACCTGCAGACCGGGCCGGAGCGCACGGGCCATCTCCAGATAGCGTTCCGGCGCATCGGCAAGATCGATCTTGGTAAGCACCACTACCGGCGTCACACCGACCTCCCCCGCCATGACGA
>Ga0308171_1001921_pt1 | contig 24705 bp, 16 predicted proteins | sample PhyGR1_FD_202135 | JGI IMG/M metagenome (GOLD analysis project Ga0308171, IMG submission 202135) | Phyllosphere microbial communities from UC Gill Tract Community Farm, Albany, California, United States - DLSLSG.R1 | ecosystem: Host-associated > Plants > Phyllosphere > Unclassified | place: USA...
CTGTGGGAGCGGGCTCTGCCCGCGAAGGGCCCACCGCCGATGTGCAGACTTACTGCCGAATCTGCCTTTGCTGCAACAGCAGGTTACTAAATCCACTGCCCGCCAGTTGCTTCTGCGCCACGGTCAGTTGCTCGCGGTTGCTGAACGGACCCACCAGTACCCGGTACCAGGTGTCCTCCTTGACCGTTCCGGACTCGACGTTCACCGACTGCCCCAGCAGGATGATCTGCGCCCGCACCCGGTCAGCGTCCGCCTGCTTGCGGAACGAACCGGCCTGCAGATAGAACTGGGTGGTCGCTGCGGGCTTGATCACGGGCGGGGCCGGCGGCGGAGTAGCACCGCTGAGCGCCGCCTGGGCGCGTGCGGTATCGATCTTGGCCGCTTCGGCCGGCGTGACGGGTGCCTGGGCCGGGATCGGTGGTGTCTTCTCGGGAACCGCCTCGGGCGGCACGATGACCTCCGATTCCGGCAGCAGGGTGTAGAAGTCGTACTTGGGCTTGACTGGTGCCTGAGGGCTGGGCGGGGTCTTGTTCGCCTCGGCGATCTTCTCCGCCTTCGCCTGCTCGGCCTTGACGCGCTTGACGTCGCCGTTGCCCGGCTCCAGCTTCATCAGGAACACCACGAACGCGCCCACGCTCAGGCCGATCGCCAGCCATAGCCAGCCCGGGATGGGCTTCTTGGCAGGTGCGGAATTGCGGCTGGCGCCACGTTTGGGTGCAGGTTTTTTCTTGGCAGCCAACTTACATACGCTCCAGTGTTTCCAGGCCCAACAGAGCCAATCCTTGCTTGAGGGTGCGGCCGGTCAGCGCCGCCAGGCGCAGGCGGCTTTGTTGCTGAGCGGGGGTTTCGGCCGCCAGAATCGGGCAGTTCTCGTAGAAGCTGGAAAACAGCCCGGCCACATCGTACAGGTAAGTGCACAGCACATGGGGCGTGCCTTTCTCACCGACGGTGTTCAGCACTTCGGCGAATTGCGCCAGTTTGGCCGCCAATTCCTTCTCATGTTCGGCTTCCAGCACGATCTGTCCTTCGACGTCCGCGAAGTCCTTGCCCAGCTTGCGGAATACCCCGGCCACGCGAGTGTAGGCGTAGAGCAGGTACGGCGCGGTATTGCCTTCGAAGTTGAGCATCAGGTCGAAGTTGAAGCTGTAGTCGCTGGTGCGATGCTTGGACAGGTCGGCATATTTCACCGCGCCGATCCCCACGGCCTTGGCGATCACCCGCAGCTCAGCCTCGGCGACCTCGGGGTTCTTTTCCTTGACCAGGGTGTAGGCGCGCTGCTCGGCTTCGTCGAGCAGGTCGACCAGCTTCACGGTGCCGCCGTCGCGGGTCTTGAACGGGCGGCCATCGGCGCCGTTCATGGTGCCGAAGCCCATGTGCTCGGGCTGCATGCCGTTGCTGATGAAACCGGCGCGTCGCGCCACCTCGAACACCTGCTGGAAGTGCAGGGCCTGACGCTGATCGACGAAGTACAGCGCGCGGTCGGCCTTGAGCACATTGCTGCGATAGCGCAGCGCAGCCAGGTCGGTGGTGGCATACAGATAGCCGCCACCGGCCTTCTGCACGATCACCGGCAGCGGGGTGCCTTCGGCGGTCTTGAATTCTTCGAGGAACACGCACTGCGCGCCGTTGCTTTCCACCAGCAGGCCCTTGGCGCGCAGGTCGGCGACCACATTGGCCAGGTCGTCGTTGTAGGCGCTTTCGCCCATCACGTCGGCCGGGGTCAGTTTGACGTTCAAGCGCTCGTAGGTGCTCTGGCAGTGCGACAGAGAGATTTCGTTGAAACGCTTCCACAACGCCAGGCACTCGGCGTCGCCGGCCTGCAGCTTGACCACCAGGCCGCGGGCACGCTCGGCGAACTCCTCGGACTCGTCGAAACGCTGCTTGGCTGCGCGATAGAAATTCTCCAGGTCGGACAGCTCGTCGCTGGTGGCGGGTTTTTCCTGCAGGTAGGCGAGCAGCATGCCGAACTGCGTGCCCCAGTCACCGACGTGGTTCTGGCGGATCACGGTGTCGCCGAGGAACTCCAGCACATTGGCTACGCCATCGCCGATGATCGTCGAGCGCAGGTGGCCCACGTGCATTTCCTTGGCCAGGTTCGGCGCTGACAGATCGACCACCACGCGCTGCGCCGGGCCGGCCTTGCGCACGCCGATGTGGGCATCGGCCAGCGCAGCATCCAGGCGCGCGGCGAGGGCGGCACTGTTCTGGAAGAAGTTGAGGAAGCCGGGGCCGGCGATCTCGACCTTGCTCACCCCCTCATCGGCCGGCAGCGCGGCAATCAGCTTTTCTGCCAGGTCGCGTGGCTTCATGCCGGCAGGCTTGGCCAGCATCATGGCGATGTTGCTGGCGAAATCGCCGTTCTTCTTGTCTCGCGAGTTTTCCACCTGGATTGCCGGCGTCAGACCTTCTGGCAGCACACCTTCGGCGACGAGGTGGGTCAGGGCTTGTTGAATCAGCTGGCGAATGGTGTCTTTCATGGGGTTCTCGGTCGACCGCGGGTACGGCGGTGCTGTTTGCGCGGGTGGAAAAACTGGGCATTATCCGGTTGTTGGCGGGGGTTGCCAACCCGCAAATCCCCCCTGCAAACCACCACCCCTGTAGCAGCGGCGCAAGCCGCGTCGGCAGACACCGCCGATCCGCGCTCCAGGTGCGCCTATCTCAATACAAATCCACCGGGTCCACATCCAGCGACCAGCGCACCTGGCGCCCGCTCGGCAGTTGCTCCAGTTGCAGCATCCAGGCATTGAGCAAGCGGTGCAGGGGTGCTCGCAACGTCGCCTGGACCAGCAACTGCGCCCGGTAGCGTCCGGCGCGGCGTTCCATGGGGGCAGGCACCGGCCCCAGCAGTTCGAGGCCGCCCAGTGCCAGTTGCGCCACCAAGGCTTCGGCGGCGGCGCAGGCTTCGTCCAGAAAGGCTTCGGCCTGGCCCGGCTTGTGGGCCTCGGCGCGCAGCAGCGCCAGGTGCGCGAAGGGTGGCAGGCCGGCGGCGCGGCGTTCGGCCAGGGCCTGCTCAGCAAAGGCGAAGTAACCCTGCTCGGTCAATTGCACCAGCAGCGGATGGTCGGCCAGGTGCGTCTGGATGATCACCTTGCCTGGCTCTTCGGCACGCCCGGCGCGGCCGGCCACCTGAACGATCAATTGCGCCATGCGCTCGCTGGCGCGGAAGTCACCGGAGAACAGCCCACCGTCGGCATCGAGGATCGACACCAGGGTGACCCGCGGAAAGTGGTGCCCCTTGGCCAGCATCTGGGTGCCGATCAGGATGCACGGTTGGCCCTTCTGGATGGTCGCGAACAACTGGTTCATCGCGTCCTTGCGCGAGGTGCTGTCGCGGTCGACGCGCAGCACCGGGTAGTCGGGAAACAGGATCGCCAGGCGTTCCTCGGCGCGCTCGGTGCCGGCGCCCACCGGCCGCAGGTCCACGGTGCCGCACTTGGGGCACTGGCGCGGTACGCGTTCGACATGGCCGCAGTGATGGCAGCGCAACTCGCCCGAGCGCTGGTGAACGGTCGTGCGTGCATCGCAGCGCGGGCACTCGGACAGCCAGCCGCAATCGTGGCACAGCAGGGTAGGGGCAAAGCCGCGGCGGTTGAGAAACACCAGCACCTGCTGGCCGTTGGCCAAGGTCTGGCCGATGGCCTGCTGCATCGGTCCGCTGATGCCGCTGTCCAGCGGTCGGCTCTTCACATCCAGGCGCAGGAACTTGGGCTGCTGGGCGCCGCCGGCGCGATGGTCGATGCGCAGCAGGCCGTAGCGACCGGTGTAGGCATTGTGCAGGCTTTCCAGGGATGGCGTGGCCGAACCCAGGACGATGGGAATGTCTTCCTGGCTGGCGCGCACCAGCGCCAGGTCACGGGCGTGGTAGCGCAGGCCTTCCTGCTGTTTATAGGAGCCGTCGTGTTCTTCGTCGATGATGATCAGCCCAGGGTTCTTCATGGGCGTGAACAGCGCCGAGCGGGTGCCGATGATGATGTCGGCCTCGCCGTCGCGGGCGGCCAGCCAGGCGTCAAGACGGTCGCGGTCGTTGACCGCCGAATGCACCAGCGCGATGCGTGCGTTGAAGCGCTGTTCGAAGCGCGCCAGGGTCTGCGGCCCCAGGTTGATCTCCGGGATCAGCACCAGGGCCTGCTTGCCGGCCTCCAGGCATTCGTGAATCAGCTGCAGGTACACCTCGGTCTTGCCACTGCCGGTCACGCCCGCGAGGAGAAACGCGTGGAAGCCGCCCAGGCTGGCGCGAATCGCCTCGAAGGCGGCGCGTTGCTCTTCGTTGAGCGGCAGTTCCGGTTGCGCCAGCCAGTGTTCCGCGCGTGGGCCGGGGCCATGGCGGCGCACTTCGACGCTGACCAGTTGCTTGGCCAGCAGCAGGTCGAGGCTGTCCTTGTTCAACTGCAGCTTGCTCAACAGCTGATGCGCCACGCCATGGGGATGCTGGGCCAGGGTCTTGAGGGCGTCGCGCTGCTTGGGTGCGCGGGCGATGCGCGGGTCGTCCAGGCGCGCATCGGCGGCGGCGTGCCAGAAGCGCTCCTGGCGGGCCTCGGCCGGTTCCCCCTGGCGCAGCAGCACAGGCAGTGCCCAACTGAGGGTGTCGCCCAGGCCGTGCTGATAGTACTGCGAGGTCCACAGGCACAGCTTGAACAGCGCCGGCGGCAGCGGGCTGACCGGATCGAGCAGGGCAATGGCCGGCTTGAGCTTGTCGGCCGGTACCTCGCTGTGGCTGACCACCTCGACCAGTATGCCGATCATCTCCCGCCGCCCGAACGGTACCCGCAGGCGCATGCCCGGGGTGAACACGGTCTGCGCCGTGTGGGCAGGCGCCTTGTAGTCGAACAGGCGTCGCAGCGGCGAGGGCAGGGCGAGGCGCAGGATGACGTCGGGCACGCGGGAATTCTCTTGAGTGGAGGCGACTGCAATCGTGGGCGGAGCCAGGGTCACGGCGGGTGACCGCGCTCGAAGGATTCGAGGTGCGCAGCCTAGCAGACGACGGTCGGCGCAAGCGACAACTTGCGTGTTCGCCGGATTCTGTTAATATACGCGGCCTAATTACGTGCGGTACTCGACAATGGTGTCGGGTGGCGGCACGCAGCCTGAGGAAGTCACCATGAAAGCCGATATCCATCCACCATACGAAGCCATCGACGCTACCTGCAGCTGCGGTAACGTCATCAAGACCCGTTCGACTCTGGCCAAGCCATTGAGCCTCGACGTCTGCTCCGAATGCCACCCGTTCTACACCGGCAAGCAGAAAACCCTGGACGTTGGCGGTCGTGTTGACCGTTTCAAGCAGCGTTTCGGCGGTTTCGGCGCCAAGAAAGCTTGATTGGTTTGCTCTCGCTGTTGAAGAAGGCGCCCCGTGTGGGCGCCTTTTTTGTGGGCGTCTTCTGGCTGGGCGCCGCACAGGCGGAGGTCTACTGCCCGGCACTGGGCGGGCTGAGCACCGTTCAGGTACGGCAGGTCATCGACGGCGACACCCTGCGCCTGCAGGATGGCCGCAGCGTTCGGCTGATTGGTATCAATGCGCCGGAGATCGGTCGCAAGGGGCAGAGTGACGAGCCCTACGCAGTGGCTGCCCGGCGCCGGTTGCAGGCGTTGGTCGATGACAGCGACGGCTTGGTCGGCCTGCAGCTGGGTCGCGAAAGCAAGGATCGCTATGAGCGCACCCTGGCCAACGTCTATGGCCGCGGCGGCTTGAACTTCGAGGCGCAATTGCTGGCCGAGGGGTTGGCCCTACAGGTCGCGGTGTCGCCCAATGTCGACCAGGTCGCGTGCCAGCAGAGTGCCGAACGTGCGGCGCGACAGGCCGAGCTGGGCATCTGGCGTCAGTCGCCGGCCATTGCTGCCGCGCAGGTGGAGCGCGCCGGTTTTGCCCTGCTCGGTGGGCGCGTCAGCAAGGTCGAGCGCAACCGCGCCGGGGCCTGGATCGAACTCGACGACACGGTGGTGCTGCACGTCGCGCCCAAGGTGTTCGGGCTGTTCCCGGACGGCTGGCTCGATACCCTCGAAGGTCGTCAGGTCGAGGCGCGCGGCTGGGTGCTGGATCGCAGCCGGCGCGGCAATCAGGGCGCAGGGCAGTTGCGCTGGATGCTGCCGGTCAGCGACCCCGCCATGGTGCAGATACAGCCCTGAGCCTGTCGACGGCGGCGAGGCATTGGTTGATCCGCAGGCCTTGAACAGGCCTTTCGCGGCCCTGGCCATACCCGCCGAAAGTCGTAGGCCAGGGGCCTTGACGCAAGTGACTGGGTAGTCTTGTCGGGTGTAGGCATCTTGCGTATCCTCGCGGGTCTCGTCAGACCAACAGTAAAAGCGGAACGCCCCCATGTCAGATTTGAAAACTGCCGCTCTCGAGTACCATGCCCATCCACGCCCAGGCAAACTGAGCGTCGAACTCACCAAGCCCACTGCCACCGCCCGTGATCTGTCGCTGGCCTACAGCCCAGGCGTGGCCGAGCCCGTTCGCGAAATCGGTCGCGATCCCGAACTGGCCTACAAGTACACCGGCAAGGGCAACCTGGTAGCGGTCATCTCCGACGGCACCGCCATCCTGGGCCTGGGCAACCTCGGCCCACTGGCTTCCAAGCCGGTCATGGAAGGCAAGGGCGTTCTGTTCAAGCGTTTCGCCGGCATCGACGTCTTCGACATCGAAGTGGACTCGGAAAGCCCGCAGGCCTTCATCGACACCGTCAAGCGCATCTCGATCACCTTCGGTGGCATCAACCTGGAAGACATCAAGGCGCCCGAGTGCTTCGAGATCGAACGCGCCCTGATCGAACAGTGCGACATTCCCGTGTTCCACGATGACCAGCACGGCACCGCCATCGTCACCGCGGCCGGCATGATCAACGCCCTGGAAATCGCTGGCAAGACCCTGGAAGACGCCAAGATCGTCTGCCTCGGCGCTGGCGCTGCGGCCATCTCCTGCATGAAGTTGCTGGTGAGCATGGGCGCTCGCATCGAAAACATCTTCATGATCGACCGCACCGGCGTGATCCACGCCGGTCGTGACGACCTGAACCAGTACAAGGCGGTCTTCGCCCACACCACCGACAAGCGCACCCTGGCCGATGCCTTGCAGGGCGCCGACGTGTTCGTCGGTCTGTCGGGTCCGAACCTGCTGAGCGCCGAAGGCCTGAAGTCGATGGCGGCCAACCCGATCGTGTTCGCCTGCTCCAACCCCGATCCGGAAATCTCCCCGGAATTGGCGCACGCCACCCGTGACGACGTGATCATGGCCACAGGCCGTTCCGACTACCCGAACCAGGTCAACAACGTCCTGGGCTTCCCATTCATCTTCCGTGGTGCCCTGGACGTCCGCGCCAAGCGCATCAACGAAGAGATGAAGATCGCCGCTGCCAACGCCCTGCGCGAACTGGCCAAACTGCCCGTCCCTCAGGAAGTCTGCGATGCCTACGGCGGCATCTCCCTGGAATTCGGCCGCGAGTACATCATTCCCAAGCCAATGGACCCACGCCTGATCACCCTGATCTCCGACGCCGTGGCCAAGGCCGCGATCGAGACCGGTGTGGCCACCCTGCCGTACCCCAAGCACTATCCGCTCAAAAGCGTGGATGACGTGTTCAACGGTTGATCCCTTGAACGCCCCATGAAAAAAGCCCCGGCTCGCGAGAGTCGGGGCTTTTTTGTGGATCGTCTATCGGCACATGGCGACAGGAGGTCCACGCTTTACGTCAGATCCAAAATCTCCTTATATCCCAGCCAGGTCGGAATCCCATCACCGACATGTCCAATCCGGCTTTTGCCATGGCGACGGGAGCGCTGAGCAGGACACTCTTGAATCGTTGCTTCCAGTCCGACTCTGGATCGATCACTGCCAGAAGTGCTACCAAGGGCACGGCCCGCGCTGCGACCCGGCCTCGATCGGTATGGTCTGGAAACTCCGCCCTTAGCGATTTCGCGACGCCTGGTGCGTTGACCAAATTGTTCTTGTTCCAGAGGCGGGAGTGATGAGCGCAGACATTTCGTAGCAAGTTGATACTTCTGAACCAGGTGACCAATATCTTCTCGTCGAAGCCGAAGGCTTTGGCGATGGCTTTTCGGTAGGGTAGAAGCAGGCTTGCGTACAGATAAGACAATGGCCCGAATGTCGTTGCTTCCAGGACGACCCAAATAGGCGGGTAGGGAGGCGAGTCATAGGTATCGAGGTAGTGCTCGACAGCTTGATGTTTGCATGTGGTGGGGTCGGTCGCCGCACGCATGAACGACGCATGCGCCTGCGTGTTGATGAAGTGTGCCGAATCCAGGTAGAAATGAGGGCCCGCCACCGGATCGATCGCCAGCGTATTGATGATTGCAGCTCTCATTGCTACTTCTATGCGCTCAACCGCGTCCAGACAGATAAGCCTGAGCTGTCTGTCAAAATCATAAAGCGCCAGAATGTCATCGAACTCGACGCCTGAGAAAAACAACCTGTCTCGGTTGCTCTGAAGTGGCCGCATATAGATGAGTAATCGATAGTAGCCAATCAGTTGTAGGGCGTGCAGAGCCCTTTCTGGTTGAGGGACGGCCAAGCCTTTGGCCTCAAGATGTGCGAGTAGATCGAGGGGTGCTTTAGCGTGCTTGGTGTAGGCTATCTGTGGGGCCATCGGAGCATCCTGCTCACTTTATTGCGGACAAAAAGAAACCCCCTGGTGCGCAGTTCAGGCCAAGGCCCGCCCGAGGCGTGGAGGTTGTGGTTGGCTTCGATGCTACTGATGCGGCTGGTGCGCGTCAATTCGATGCAAGCCAGTAACCTGAATGCATTTGCATCAGGCTATGTCGACAACACCTGGACCAAGCAGGCCAACCCCGAAGCAGGTGTAAACCAGATCGGGGATTGGCCGTTGCGACCATAGGGTCGGTTTGATCAGAACAGATCGATCGGCGCCGATTCATCGGCCGGGAGTGGGCTGCCTGGTGCGCTGCCGCCGCCGAACTCGCTGTTGGAGGGCGGGGTGTCTTCGCTCTTGAACAGTTCGAAGTAGGCGCCGGGTGTGCCCGGGGCAGCCGCGCGGCCGCTGATCGGGTCCACCCGCAGGCTCAGGATGCCTTCGGGCTCGGGCTGCACGTGGGCGGGCTTGTCTTTCAGTGCAGCGCCCATGTAGGTCATCCAGATCGGCAGCGAGACGGTACCGCCAAACTCGTGCCGGCCCAGGGTTTCGGGCTGGTCGAAGCCGGACCACACGGTGGTGATGTAGTCGGCGTTGTAGCCCGAGAACCAGGCGTCCTTCGAGTCGTTGGTGGTCCCCGTCTTGCCGGCCAGATCGGTTCGGCCCAGCGCCATGGCGCGGCGCCCGGTGCCCTTCTTGATCACGTCCTCGAGCATGCTGGTAAGGATGAACGCGGTGCGCCCGTCAATGACGCGCTCGGCGATCACCGGTGCCGGTGGCGCGCCTGGCGTTAGCGTCGCATCGACGCCGATCGGTGCCGGCTCCGGCGCAGGCGTGCCTGGCGCGGGCTGGGGCGACGCGGCAGCGACTTCGTCAGCCGGTACGGTCGGCGGATTGGCGCGGAACAGGGTTTCACCGTTGCGGCTGTCGATCCGCTCGATCAAGTACGGCGACACCTTGTAACCGCCGTTGGCGAACACGCTCCAGCCGGTGGCGATTTCCATTGGCGTCAGGGTCGCGGTGCCCAGCGCCAGCGACAGGTTGCGCGGCAGGTCCTGCTTGTTGAAGCCGAACTTGCTGATGTAGTCGATGGTGCTGTCCACGCCCAGGCTCTGCAGAACCCGTATGGACACCAGGTTGCGCGACTTGTACAACGCTTCGCGCAGGCGGATGGGGCCCAGGAAAGTGTTGGTGTCGTTCTTCGGTCGCCAGACCTTGTCCACCGATTCGTCGACGAAGACGATGGGCGCATCGTTGACCAGGCTGGCGGGCGTGTAGCCCTTGTCCAGTGCGGCACTGTAGATGAACGGCTTGAAGCTCGAACCAGGCTGGCGCTTGGCCTGCATGGCGCGGTTGTAGTTGCTCTGCTCGAACGAGAAGCCGCCGACCAGGGCGCGGATGGCACCGGTACGCGGGTCCAGCGAGACCAGCGCGCTCTGCACGGTCGGTACCTGGCTGAACTTCAAGGTGCCATCGTCTTGACGCTGCACGCGGATCAAGTCCCCGACCTGCGCGACGTCCGCAGGCTGGGTCGGCATGCGTCCGACGCTGTTGGTGTTCATGAACGGGCGCGCCCATTTCATGCTGTCCCAGGCGATCGATTCCTGCTTGTCGTCACGGGTGAGCACGACGATCCCGGTCTTGTCGACCTTGGTCACGATGGCCGGCTCCAGGCCGTTGAGTGGACGCTGGCGGGTCAGTTCGACCGCCCACTCGCGTGGCGTCTTGCCCGGCAGGCGCGCTTCGGGTCCACGATAGCCGTGGCGCTGATCGTAGGCGATCAGCCCGGCACTGATGGCGTGGTTGGCGTCTTCCTGCAGGTTGCTGGGCACCGTGGTGGTGACGTTGAAACCCTGGGTGTAGGCGTCGCTGCCGTAGCGCCCGACCATCTCGGCGCGGGCCATCTCGGCGATCCACGGCGCGCTGACTTCCGGCGTGGGCACGTGGTAGCTGGCGTTGAGTGGCTCGTTGATGGCGGCGTTGTAGCTGGCTTCGTCGATCTTGCCCAGGCGGAACATGCGCCCCAGGATCCAGTCGCGACGCTCCTTGCTGCGCACCGGATTGGCCAGCGGGTTGAAGCGCGATGGCGCCTTGGGCAGGCCGGCGATCATCGCCATCTGCGCCAGGCTGACGTCGCGAATCGACTTGCCGTAGTACACCTGTGCAGCGGCTTCGATACCGTAGGCCCGATTGCCCAGGTAGATCTTGTTCACATACAACTCGAGAATCTCGTCCTTGGTAAGTTGGCGCTCGATTTGCAAGGCAAGAAGGATTTCAGTGATTTTGCGGGAAAAACTGCGTTCGGACGTCAAGAAATAGTTCTTGGCGACCTGCATGGTGATGGTACTGCCGCCGGTCTGGATATGACCGCTGCGCACCAGCTGCGAGGCGGCGCGCATCAGGCTGCTGGGGTCGACGCCGTAATGGTTTTCGAAATTGTCGTCCTCGGCGGACAACAGGGCTTGGATGAAATGTGGCGGAATCTCGGCGAACTTGATCGGCGAGCGGCGCATCTCGCCGAACTCGGCGATCAGTTTTCCGTCGCTGCTGAACACCCGCAAGGGGATCTGCAGCTCTACGCTGCGCAGGGCGTCGACAGACGGCAGGCTGGGGCTAAGATACAGAAATGCCCCACTGAGCACGAGCAACAGCCCGCAGAACACGGCGAGGAAAGACCACCAGAAAAACTTCAGCAGGCGTATCAAGGCTTTTGGATTTCCAGATAAAAGAATGAGTTAAGCGCAGCACGCGGTACGTGGAAAAAACGCTGGGCATTATAAGCATTTTTCGGCCCGGAGCGTCATTTGCGCTTCTGTCAAGACTGCTATTAAATGCCCCGTACGACAAAGGGTCCGTAAGTCGCGGATAGTAATAGGGAATCGGTTGTGCGTGGACTCTTCAGCAAGAAAGCACATTCGCTATTGGGCATCGATATCAGCTCCACATCGGTCAAACTGCTCGAGCTGAGCCGCACGGGCAACCGTTTCCGGGTCGAGTCGTATGCCGTGGAGCCGCTGCCGGCCAATGCCGTGGTCGAAAAGAACATCGCCGAGCTCGAGGGCGTGGGCCATGCCTTGAGCCGCGTGCTGGTCAAGGCGCGCACCAGCACCCGCATCGTAGCCGTGGCCGTGGCCGGTTCCGCGGTGATCACCAAGACCATCGAGATGGACGCCGGGCTGTCCGACGACGAACTGGAAACCCAGCTCAAGGTCGAGGCCGACCAGTACATTCCCTATCCACTGGAAGAAGTTGCCATCGACTTCGAAGTGCAGGGCTATTCGACGCGCAACCCGGAGCGGGTCGAGGTGCTGCTGGCCGCCTGTCGCAAGGAGAACGTCGAGGTGCGCGAGGCCGCCCTGGCCCTGGCCGGGCTGAGCGCCAAGGTGGTCGACGTCGAGGCGTATGCCCTGGAGCGCGCTTTCGGCCTGCTCACCGCGCAGCTGGCCGGGGGCAATCAGGCCCTGACCGTGGCCGTGGTGGACATCGGCGCGACCATGACCACCCTCAGCGTGCTGCACAACGGCCGCATCATCTATACCCGCGAGCAGCTGTTCGGCGGGCGTCAGCTGACCGAGGAAATCCAGCGCCGCTATGGCCTGTCCAACGAGGAAGCCGGCCTGGCCAAGAAGCAGGGCGGGCTGCCCGACGACTACGTGGCCGAAGTGCTGCAGCCGTTCAAGGACGCCGTGGTGCAGCAGGTGTCGCGCTCGCTGCAGTTCTTCTTCGCCGCCGGCCAGTTCAACGATGTCGACTACATCATGCTCGCCGGCGGCACTGCCTCCATTTCCGGTCTGGATCGGCTGATCCAGCAACGCCTGGGCACCCCGACCCTGGTGGCCAACCCGTTCGCCGACATGGCCCTGAGCAGCCGAGTCAATGCCGGCGCCCTGGCCAGTGACGCACCGGCCCTGATGATCGCCTGTGGCCTGGCGCTGAGGAGCTTCGACTAGATGGCAAGGATCAACCTGCTGCCGTGGCGCGAGCAGCTGCGTGAAGAGCGCAAGCGACACTTTCTGATGGCCATGGCCGGTGTAGTGGTAGGCGCCATCGCGATCATCTTTCTGGCAGACCGATTCATCGGCAATGCCATCGACATCCAGACGGCGCGCAATGCCCACCTGCAGTCCGAGATCGTCCTGCTCGACCAGCGCATCAAGTCGATCAGCGAGCTCAAGGCGCGGCGCAAGCAGTTGCTCGAACGCATGAAGACCATCCAGGATCTGCAGGGCAACCGGCCGATCATCGGGCGCATCTTCGACCAGATGGCGCGCACGCTGCCCGACGGTGTGTACTTCACCGACGTGAAGATGACCGACAAGAACATCGCCATTGCCGGCGCTGCCGAAACAAACAATCGCGTGTCCGACCTGCTGCGCAACCTCGACGCCTCGCCCTGGCTGGAAGCCCCGACCCTCAACGAGGTCAAGGCCAACACCAGTGCCGACGTCAACGGCGCCAACAGTTTCCAGCTGACCGTGCGCCAGACGGCGCCGGTGCCTGCCGATGGGGACGACAAATGAACCCGTCGAGCTGGATGGAAAGCCTGCGCAAGGTCGAGCTTAGCGAGCTGGACCTCAACAACATCGGTTCCTGGCCCACCGCCGTCAAGGTGATCGCCGGCGTGCTGCTCATGGCACTGATTCTGGGCCTGGGCTACAACTTTCACATTTCCGACCTTGAAGCGCAGTTGCAGCAGCAGGCCGACCAGGAGGCTACGCTCAAGGAGCAGTTCTCCACCAAGGCTTTCCAGGCGGCGAACCTGGAGACCTATACCGAACAGATGAAAGAGATGGAAACCTCGTTCGGTGCCATGCTGCGACAATTGCCCAGCGACACAGAGGTTCCGGGCCTGCTCGAAGACATCACCCGCACCGGTCTGGGCTCGGGGCTGGAGTTCGAGGAAATAAAACTGTTGCCTGAAGTGACCCAGCAGTTTTATATCGAGCTGCCGATACAGATCAGCGTGACCGGCACCTACCATGACCTGGCCACTTTCGTCAGCGGTGTGGCCAGCCTGCCGCGGATCGTCACCCTTCACGATTTCGAAGTGAAGCCGGTGGATCCCAAGGCCAGCAACAGCCAGCTGCGCATGAGCATCCTGGCCAAGACCTACCGTTACAATGACCAAGGCCTGCCTGGGACGAATGCGGTACCGGCACAGGGGCAAGCGAAATGAGGGCGGTTTTCGTGGCAGGTCTGGCGATGTGCACGCTGGTGCTGGCCGGATGTGGTGGCAGTGGCGATTTCGCCGACCTGGATGCATTCATGGCCGAGGTCAAGGCGCGGCCCAAGGGCAAGATAGAACCGATACCGCGCTTTGCGCCCTATCAGGCGTTCAGCTACGAGGCTGCATCGTTGCGCAGCCCGTTCCAGCCACCGATCAAGATCGAACTGGTGAACAGGCAGAAGGGCTCCAGGCTCATCAAGCCGGACACGACGCGGGTCAAGCAATTCCTGGAGGGTTTCAACATCGAGGAATTCGAAATGGTCGGTACGCTGGGCAATGCCGGCGGACGCTACGCCCTGATGCGTGGTGCCGGCGGCGTGCATCGACTGAAGGTGGGCGATTACCTGGGTCGCAACGACGGGCGGATCATCGCCATCAGCGATGCCCAGGTCGATGTCATTGAAATCGTTCCCGATGGGGATGGTGGTTGGTTGGAGCGGCCTCGCACCATCCCGCTCAAAGAGCGCTCGTAAAGGGCTGGGTCAAGCATGTCTAGTGGAACTCGAAAATGAACAGGATTCTCTCAGCCTTCGGTATTTCGCTAGGGATAGCGATGCTTTCACCGATTGTCATGGCCGCGAACTTGAAGACGCTCGACGTTGCTTCCCTGCCCGGTGATCGCGTCGAGCTCAAGCTCTCGTTCGACGGCCCGGTCACGGCGCCGCGCGGCTACACCACCGAGCAACCGGCGCGCATCGCCCTCGACTTGCCCGGTGTGACCAGCCAACTGGGCGCGCGCAGCCGCGACCTGGGCGTGGGCAATGCTCGCAGCGTGGTCGTGGTCGAGGCCACCGACCGCACGCGGGTCATCGTCAACCTGACCAAGCTGGCGCCTTACAGCACCCGCGTGCAGGGCAATGACCTGTTCGTGCTGGTGGGCGAGGGCGCCGCTGCGCTGCAGGGCACGTCGCTGCCGGCCCCGACGTCTACGCCGACCACGCCCCGTCCCGCGTCGCGACCTGCGGCGGTGTCTTCGCCGGCGCCGGCGACCTCGCGAGTGGCGGTGCCGGCCGGGCGCGCCATTCGCAACGTCGATTTCCAGCGCGGCGAGCTGGGCGAAGGCAATGTGATCATCGATCTCAGTGACCCGACCATCAGCCCCGACATTCAAGAGCAGGGCGGCAAGATCCTCCTCAACTTCGCCCGCACGCAACTGCCCGAGGCATTGCGTGTGCGCCTGGACGTCAAGGATTTCGCCACCCCGGTACAGTTCGTCAATTCCTCGGCCAGCGCCAATGGCGCGACCGTGTCCATCGAACCCAGTGGCACCTTCGACTACTCCTCGTACCAGACCGAAAACCGGCTGACCATCAGCGTGCGACCGCTGACCAACGAGGACGTGGCGCGGCGCAACGTCGAGCGCAACGTCTATACCGGAGAGAAGCTGTCGCTGAACTTCCAGGACATCGATGTGCGTTCGGTGCTGCAATTGATCGCCGACTTCACCAACCTCAACCTGGTGGCCAGCGACACGGTGCAGGGTGGCATCACCCTGCGCCTGCAGAACGTGCCATGGGACCAGGCGCTGGACCTGGTGCTCAAGACCAAGGGCCTGGACAAGCGCAAGGTTGGCAACGTGTTGCTGGTGGCGCCGGCCGACGAGATCGCTGCCCGCGAGCGCCAGGAACTGGAGTCGCAACGGCAGATCCAGGAGCTCGCGCCGCTGCGCCGTGAGCTGATGCAGGTCAACTACGCCAAGGCTGCCGACATCGCCAAGCTGTTCCAGTCGGTGACCCGCGGTGAAAACGTCGAGACCGAGCGCGGCTCGATCACGGTCGACGAACGCACCAACAACATCATCGCCTACCAGACCCAGGACCGCCTCGACGAACTGCGCCGCATCGTCACCCAACTGGACATCCCGGTACGGCAGGTGATGATCGAAGCCCGCATCGTCGAAGCCAACGTCGGCTACGACAAGGCGCTGGGCGTGCGCTGGGGCGGCTCGACCAACCTGCGCGGCAAGCACAACTGGACTGCCTACGGCCTGGACAACAACGGCGACGAAGCCGGCAACACCGGTGCCGAGGTGGGCAGCAACACGCCCTTCATCGACCTGGGCGCCGCCGATGCGACCTCCGGGATCGGCCTGGGCTTCGTGACCAATAATGTCCTGCTGGATCTCGAGCTCAGTGCCATGGAGAGCACCGGTAACGGCGAAATCGTCTCGCAGCCCAAGGTGGTGACCTCCGACAAGGAAACCGCGAAGATCCTCAAGGGCACCGAGGTGCCGTACCAGGAAGCCAGTTCCAGCGGTGCCACCACGGTATCGTTCAAGGAGGCGTCGCTGTCGCTCGAGGTGACGCCGCAGATCACCCCGGACAGTCGCATCATCATGGAAGTGAAGGTCACCAAGGATGAGCCCGACTACCTGAACGCCGTACTGGGCGTGCCGCCCATCAGCAAGAACGAGGTCAACGCCAAGGTGCTGGTCAACGACGGCGAAACCATCGTCATCGGCGGGGTTTTCTCCAACACGCAAAGTAAAACCGTGGACAAGGTGCCCTTTTTGGGCGACGTGCCGTATGTTGGGCGCCTTTTCCGTCGGGATGTCGTGTCGGAAGCCAAATCCGAGCTGCTGGTATTCTTGACACCGCGTATCATGAATAACCAGGCGATTGCTGTGAGTCGTTGATTCTGTGCGAAATTTGATACTTGTTGGGCCAATGGGTGCAGGCAAGAGCACCATTGGCCGTCTGCTGGCCAAAGAGCTCCGGTTGCCGTTCAAGGATTCCGACAAGGAAATCGAGACCCGTACCGGGGCGAATATCCCGTGGATCTTCGACCAGGAAGGCGAGGTCGGCTTTCGCGATCGCGAGCAGGCCATGCTGGCCGAGCTGTGCGAATTCGACGGTCTGGTGCTGGCCACCGGCGGCGGCGCCGTCATGCGCGACGCCAATCGCCAGGCACTGCACGCCGGTGGGCGCGTGGTGTACCTGCACGCCTCGGTGGAGCAACAGGTGGGCCGCACGGCGCGTGATCGCAATCGGCCGCTATTGCGTACCGCCAATCCAGAGGCCACGCTGCGGGCCCTGCTGGCGGTGCGCGATCCGCTGTACCGCGAGATCGCCGATCTGGTGGTGCAGACCGACGAGCGTCCGCCGCGCATGGTGGTGCTCGATATCCTCGAACGTCTGCAACGCCTGCCGCCGCGCTGAGGCGCGTGTAGCCGAGGGTGTTCGCAGCGCTTGCAGGGCCGTTTGGCGCTAACGTGATTTTATGGAAGCTGTTTTCAGAAAAACAAGAGTGGGGACAGATGCAGACACTCAAGGTTGACCTCGGCGAGCGCAGCTATCCGATCTACATCGGCGAAGGGTTGCTCGATCAAGCCTCATTGCTGGCCCCGCACATTGCCGGGCGAAAGGTGGCGGTCGTCTCCAACGCCACGGTGGCGCCGCTCTACCTGGATCGCCTGACCCAGACCCTGGGTGCCTACTCGGTGGTGCCCGTGGTGCTGCCAGACGGCGAAGCCTTCAAGAACTGGGAAACCCTGCAGACCATCTTCGATGCCATGCTCACCGCACGACTGGATCGACGCGTCACGGTCATCGCCCTGGGCGGCGGCGTCATCGGCGACATGGCCGGGTTCGCCGCCGCCTGCTATCAGCGCGGCGTCGATTTCATCCAGGTGCCGACCACGCTGCTGTCCCAGGTCGACTCGTCGGTGGGCGGCAAGACCGGCATCAACCATCCGCTGGGCAAGAACATGGTCGGCGCGTTCTATCAGCCGCAGGCGGTCCTGATCGACACCACGACCCTGGCCACGCTGCCGCCGCGCGAGCTGTCGGCGGGTCTGGCCGAGGTGATCAAGTACGGTTTCATCTGCGACGAGCCGTTCCTGGGCTGGCTGGAAGAACACGTCGATGCCCTCAGGGCGCTCGACCAGGCCGCCCTCACGGTGGCCATCGCTCGCTCCTGCGAAGCCAAGGCCCGCGTGGTCGGGGCGGACGAACGCGAGTCGGGTGTGCGGGCCACACTGAACCTGGGGCATACTTTCGGCCACGCCATCGAGACCCATATGGGGTATGGTGTGTGGCTTCACGGTGAAGCCGTGGGGGCCGGTACGGTGATGGCGCTGGAGATGTCCATGCGCCTGGGCTGGATCACCCAGGCCGAGCGGGATCGCGGCATTCGTCTGCTGCAGCGCGCCGGTTTGCCGGTAGTGCCGCCAGCGGAAATGAAGCCGGCCGATTTCCTCGAGCACATGGCGATCGACAAGAAAGTGCTGGATGGCAGTCTGCGCCTGGTGCTGCTGCGCACCCTGGGCGAAGCGGTGATCACCGCCGACTACCCGCATGATGTGCTTCAGGCGACCCTGGAAGCGGATTACCGCGCCATCGTCGCCGGGCTGGAAGCCTGATTGTGAAGGCGCTCGCCGCCCGCTCCGCTCCCACAGGTGTTGAGCCCGGCGTATTCCAGCAGGACGTGTTTCCAGCAACCCATCAACGATTCACCTTTGTTCTACGAGAGTTCGATGACAAGTCTGCATGCCGATGAGGCCTTTCTCGGCCACTACCAATTGGATCATGACCCCTTCGCCGCAAGGGTGCCTGGCTTCAAATTCTTCCCGGCCCAGCGCAAGCCGGTGCTGGGGCAATTGCACCATCTGGCGCGCTACAGCCAGCTGTTGCTGGTAGTCACCGGTCCGCACGGCAGTGGCAAGACGCTCCTGCGCCAGGCCCTGGTCGCCAGTACCAACAAGCAGTCGGTGCAAAGCATCGTGGTCTCGGCGCGTGGTGCCGGCGATGCCGCGAGCGTGCTGACCCAGGTCGCCCAGTCGCTCAACCTCAATACCCTGGAAGTGCCGGCCATGCTGGCGCAGATCGTCCAGCTGGGGCTCACCGGGCAGGAAGTCTACCTGCTGGTGGACGACGCGGAACAACTCGACGAATCCGCACTCGAAGCCCTGCTGGCGTTGGCGGCGGGCACTGCGGACGGGCGCCCTCATGTGTTCCTGTTCGGCGAGCCTTCCTTGATCGCGGGCCTGGAGCAGTTCAGCGCCGGGCAGGAATTGTTCCACGTGATCGAGCTGCAACCGTACAGCCTCGAGGAAACCCGCGAATACCTGGCGCTGCGTCTGGAAGGTGCCGGGAAGGGTATCCAGTTGCTCACCAATGACCAGATTGCCGACATTCACGAGAACTCGGATGGTTGGCCAGGGGCCATCAACCAGGTTGCTCGTGATACGTTGATCGAGGCCATGATCGCTAGCCGCTCGTCGGTGAAGCGTCCTGCTATGGGGTTTAAGATGCCTAAGAAACACGTACTGGCGATTTCCGCCGTTGTCGTCGTCGCGGTGGCCGCCGCCTGGCTGATACCCAGCCGTGATGGCAAGGCGCCGAGCACCACCGAACAGGCCCAGTTGCCGATGGGCCAGGGGCAGCCAACTGCCGCCCAATCCAACAACGGCAATCCGTCGGTCGAATTCAATGGCAGCACCCAGTCGTTGCCGATGAACGGGCAACAGCCGGTCATGCGCGGTCCGCTGGCCGAATCCACCGGCATGGGCGATGGCGACGAAACCGGCGCTGCCGTGAACACTTCGCCACAGCCGCCGACCGTCACCACCACCGCGCCACCTGCGGGCGTGCCTGCAGGTGCACCGGCTGCGGTTGCGCCCACGCCGACGCCTGCACCTGCACGTCAGGCGGCGCCGGTGGCGACCACCAAGCCTGCACCTGTCACCGCTGCCAAACCGGCACCTGCGCCTGCACCGACCGTGGCCGCCAAGCCGGCTCCTGCTGCTGCCGCTGCTGCCAAGCCTGCTGCCGGTGGCAGCTGGTACGCCGGCCAGTCGCCGAGCAACTACGTCGTGCAGATCCTGGGAACCAGCAACGAAGGCGCCGCACAGGCCTACGTCAAGGAGCAGGGTGGTGACTTCCGTTACTTCAAGAAAACCCTGCAGGGCAAGCCGCTGTACGTGATCACCTACGGCAGCTTCGCCAGCCGCGATGCAGCGGTTGCCGCCATCAAGAACTTGCCAGCCAAGGTCCAGGCTGGTAAACCTTGGCCTCGCACTGTCGCCAGCGTCCAACAGGACCTCGCGACAGCTCGCTGATTGTCGGGCGGCACCTATCCCCGCCGCCCCACCCTCCGGCGTCATCTGAATCCCGAGCCTGCTACGCATTGTGTAGCAGGCTTCGCCGTCCCTGTCCCACCGTTTGCCATCGAAGGCTCAAGCACGGGCCTTGTAGACATGCGGGCTTGCGCTGTCGAGCTGCGGGATTCAGAATCCAGCCTAAGTCGCTATCACAATAGCTCGCTGGAAAACGTTCACATTTGCGACAATTGAGTTATTGATTTCGTCGCTGAATTTGTGACCACTCGTTGCGCTGTGTACAATAACCTCCCTTTTGCCTCCGCAAAGCCGGCGTACGTTCGGCGCGCATGGTAACTAGTTGAATCGAAAAGAAATTGCCTCGAAAAGAGGCAGCCTGGTGAGAATGTGTCTATGAAAACAGGTCTGTATCGTCCGGATGAATTCAAGGATAACTGCGGTTTTGGCCTGATTGCCCATATGTCGGGCGAGCCCAGCCATAACCTGTTGCAAACGGCCATCGAGGCCCTGACCTGCATGACCCACCGCGGTGGGATCAACGCCGACGGCAAGACCGGCGACGGGTGCGGCTTGCTGATCCAGAAGCCCGACCTGTTCCTGCGTGCCATTGCCAAGGACCATTTCGGCAGCGAGTTGCCCAAGCAGTACGCCGTGGGCATGGTCTTCTTCAACCAAGACCCGGTTCGCGCGCAAGCGGCCCGCGACAACATGAATCGCGAGATCGAAGCCGCCGGCCTGCAACTGATCGGCTGGCGCGACGTGCCGATCGATACCAGCGTGCTCGGCCGCCTGGCCCTGGAGCGCCTGCCCAAGATCCAGCAAGTGTTCGTCGGCGGTGAAGGCCTGAGCGATCAGCAGTTCGCGATCAAGCTGTTCAGCGCCCGTCGCCGCTCGTCCGTGGCCAACGCGGCCGACACCGACCATTACATCTGCAGCTTTTCGCACAAGACCATCATCTACAAAGGCCTGATGATGCCGGCCGACCTTACGGCCTTCTACCCGGACCTGTCCGACGAGCGTCTGCAAACCGCCATCTGCGTGTTCCACCAGCGCTTCTCGACCAATACCCTGCCGAAGTGGCCGTTGGCCCAGCCCTTCCGCTTTCTCGCCCACAACGGCGAGATCAACACCATCACCGGCAACCGCAACTGGGCCCTGGCCCGTCGCACCAAGTTCGCCAACGATCTGATTCCGGATCTGGAAGAGCTCGGCCCGCTGGTCAACCGCGTGGGTTCCGACTCTTCCAGCATGGACAACATGCTCGAACTGATGGTCACCGGTGGCATCGACCTGTTCCGTGGCGTGCGCATGCTGATTCCGCCGGCCTGGCAGAACGTCGAGACCATGGACCCCGACCTGCGGGCGTTCTATGAGTACAACTCGATGCACATGGAGCCGTGGGACGGTCCGGCCGGTGTGGTCATGACCGACGGCCGCCATGCCGTGTGCCTGCTCGACCGCAACGGCCTGCGCCCGGCGCGCTGGGTCACCACCAAGAATGGCTACATCACCCTGGCGTCGGAAATCGGCGTGTGGAACTACCAGCCCGAGGACGTGATTGCCAAGGGCCGTGTGGGCCCGGGCCAGATCCTGGCGGTCGATACCGAAACCGGCCAGGTCCTGCACACCGATGACATCGACAACCGCCTGAAGTCGCGCCACCCCTACAAGCAGTGGCTGCGCAAGAGCGCGCTGCGTATCCAGTCGACCATGGAAGACAACGACCACGGTTCGGCTTTCTACAGCAGCGATCAGCTCAAGCAGTACATGAAGATGTACCAGGTGACCTTCGAGGAGCGCGACCAGGTGCTGCGTCCGCTGGGCGAGCAGGGCCAGGAAGCCGTGGGTTCGATGGGCGACGACACGCCGATGGCCGTGCTGTCCCATCGGGTCCGTACGCCTTACGACTATTTCCGCCAGCAGTTCGCGCAGGTCACCAACCCGCCGATCGACCCGCTGCGCGAAGCGATCGTGATGTCGCTGGAAATCTGCCTGGGCGCCGAGCGCAACATTTTCCAGGAATCCCCGGAGCATGCTTCGCGGGTGATCCTCAGCTCGCCGGTCATCTCGCCCGCCAAGTGGCGCTCGCTGATGAACCTGGATCGGCCGGGCTTCGATCGCCAGGTCATCGAGCTCAACTACGATGAAGCCATGGGCCTCGAGGCCGCCGTGCGCAACATCGCTGATCAGGCCGAGGAAGCCGTTCGCGCCGGACGTACCCTGCTGGTACTCAGCGACCGCAACATCGCGCCGGGCAAGCTGCCGGTGCACGCGTCGCTGGCGACCGGTGCCGTGCACCATCGTCTGACCGAAAAGGGTCTGCGCTGCGACAGCAACATCCTCGTCGAAACCGCTACCGCCCGCGATCCGCACCACTTTGCCGTGCTGATCGGTTTCGGTGCTTCGGCGGTCTATCCGTTCCTGGCCTATGAAGTGCTGGGCGACCTGATCCGGACCGGTGAAGTGCTGGGCGACCTCTACGAGGTGTTCAAGAACTACCGCAAGGGCATCACCAAGGGCCTGCTCAAGATTCTGTCGAAGATGGGCATCTCCACCGTGGCTTCGTACCGCGGCGCCCAGCTGTTCGAGGCCATCGGCCTGTCCGAGGAAGTCTGCGAGCTGAGTTTCCGCGGCGTGCCGAGCCGCATCAAGGGCGCGCGTTTCGTCGACCTGGAAGCCGAACAGAAAGCCCTCGCTGCCGAAGCCTGGAGCACGCGCAAGCCGATCCAGCAAGGTGGCCTGTTGAAGTTCGTCTACGGCGGCGAGTACCACGCCTACAACCCCGACGTGGTCAACACCCTGCAAGCCGCCGTGCAGCAGGGCGACTACAGCAAGTTCAAGGAATACACCGCGATCGTCGACAACCGTCCGGTGTCGATGATCCGCGACCTGCTCAAGGTCAAGACCCTCGACCAGCCGCTGAGCATCGACCAGATCGAACCGCTGGAAGCGATTCTCAAGCGTTTCGATTCGGCCGGGATTTCCCTGGGTGCGCTGTCGCCCGAGGCTCACGAAGCGCTGGCCGAGGCGATGAACCGCCTGGGCGCGCGTTCCAACTCCGGTGAAGGCGGCGAAGACCCTTCGCGCTACGGCACCGTGCGCAGCTCGAAGATCAAGCAGATCGCCACTGGCCGGTTCGGCGTAACTCCCGAGTACCTGGTCAACGCCGAAGTGCTGCAGATCAAGGTGGCCCAGGGCGCTAAGCCCGGGGAGGGCGGTCAACTGCCCGGCGGCAAGGTCAACGGCCTGATTGCCAAGCTGCGTTATGCCGTACCTGGCGTGACCCTGATTTCGCCACCGCCGCACCACGACATCTACTCCATCGAGGACTTGTCGCAGCTGATCTTCGACCTCAAGCAGGTCAACCCGGCCGCGCTGGTGTCGGTGAAGCTGGTGGCCGAGGCGGGCGTGGGCACCATCGCCGCCGGTGTGGCCAAAGCCTATGCCGACCTGATCACCATTTCCGGCTACGACGGCGGCACCGGGGCCTCGCCCCTGAGCTCGATCAAGTACGCCGGCGCGCCGTGGGAACTGGGCTTGGCCGAAACCCACCAGACCCTGCGCGGCAACGACCTGCGCGGCAAGGTCCGGGTACAGACCGACGGCGGCCTGAAGACTGGCCTGGACGTGATCAAAGCGGCGATTCTGGGCGCCGAAAGCTTCGGCTTCGGCACCGCACCGATGATCGCCCTGGGCTGCAAGTACCTGCGCATCTGCCACCTGAACAACTGCGCCACTGGCGTGGCCACGCAGAACGAGAAGCTGCGCAAGGACCACTACATCGGCACGGTCGACATGGTGATCAACTTCTTCACCTACGTGGCCGAGGAAACCCGCGAATGGCTGGCCAAGCTGGGCGTGCGCAGCCTGGGCGAGCTGATCGGGCGTACTGACCTGCTGGAAATGCTGCCCGGTGAAACCGCCAAGCAGCAGCACCTGGACCTGACCCCGTTGCTGGGCAGCGACCAGATTCCGGCGGACAAGCCGCAGTTCTGCGAAGTGGAGCGCAACCCGCCGTTCGACAAGGGCCTGCTGGCCGAGAAAATGGTGGAACTGGCCTTGCCGGCGATTCAAGGCAAGACCGGTGGCGAATACGAGATGAACATCTGCAACTGCGACCGCTCGATCGGTGCGCGCATCTCTGGCGAGATCGCCAAGCTGCACGGCAACCAGGGCATGAACGCCAACCCGCTGACCTTCCGTTTCAAGGGCACCGCGGGCCAGAGCTTCGGTGTATGGAACGCCGGTGGCCTGAACATGTACCTGGAAGGCGACGCCAACGACTACGTCGGCAAGGGCATGACCGCCGGCAAGCTGGTGATCGTGCCGCCCAAGGGCAGCCCGTTCAAGACCCAGGACAGCGCCATCATCGGCAACACCTGCCTGTACGGCGCCACGGGCGGCAAGCTGTTCGCCGCCGGCACCGCAGGCGAGCGTTTCGCGGTGCGCAACTCCGGTGCCCATACGGTCGTGGAAGGCACGGGCGATCACTGCTGCGAATACATGACCGGCGGTTTCGTCTGCGTGCTCGGCAAGACCGGCTACAACTTCGGCTCGGGCATGACCGGCGGTTTCGCCTACGTGCTCGACCAGGACAACAGCTTCGTCGACCGGGTCAACCACGAACTGGTGGAAATCCAGCGCATCAGTGGCGAAGCCATGGAAGCCTACCGTACTCACCTGGAACGCGTGCTGGCCGAATACGTCGCCGAAACCGACAGCGAATGGGGCCGCAACCTTTGGGAAAACCTGGACGACTACCTGCGTCGTTTCTGGTTGGTCAAGCCCAAGGCCGCCAACCTGAAATCGCTGCTGTCCAG
>Ga0308171_1001922_pt1 | contig 24697 bp, 24 predicted proteins | sample PhyGR1_FD_202135 | JGI IMG/M metagenome (GOLD analysis project Ga0308171, IMG submission 202135) | Phyllosphere microbial communities from UC Gill Tract Community Farm, Albany, California, United States - DLSLSG.R1 | ecosystem: Host-associated > Plants > Phyllosphere > Unclassified | place: USA...
GCTGCCCACTTCAAGAATCCTGCCCTGCCGATCGCTGACTTCGGAGCGGATCACCGTGCCGTCGGCACCTCGACCTTCACCGCGCAACACCACGCCGCTGGCCCGGATGGTCAGCGTCTTGCTCAATCTATAGTGGCCGCGCCGCAGCAGAACAGCGCCGCGTAGGCCCCGGCTGTCCTGGACACGCACGGCGACCGCGTCGATGGCTGCCTGGATGCGGGGATAGTCGTCACCCTCCGCGTTTGGCTCAAGGATCTCGATAACAGGAATGCTGGAGCGGGTGGGCAGACTGACGCCGCCTCCCTGATAGCCGGCGCGGGAGAAGTCCGGGACGATGTTGCGCGCGTGATCGCTACCGCGTTCGGAGTACAAGGCATAGCGCAGCAGGCCGTTGCTACCCAGTTCTACCAAGGGGGCGTCTTCGGCATCGTTGATGGGGTGGATGAAGGCGCTGGTCTCAGAAGCAGGCTCGGCCGCTGATAAGGTAGAAAACGGAGAGACTGGCAAAACCACGAGCGTCAGCGCTGCGACTCGGCGAAACACCGGGAGGAAAGGCATGCGGGCGACGTCCTTCCAGGGAGGAGTAGCTTGCAATGTTAGCAACTGCTTCCACCGAAGCAGTCCGTGCTGAAGAGTCGGTCAGAACTGCTTTCGGCCGATTGCAGAATCTTCGGGCAACACAAAGGCGCCAATCGCTGATGGCGTTCGTTTTCGGCCCGGAGCGGACACTTGTGCTGGGGCGATCAGGTCGATAGCAGGAATTACACGATGCGTTTCACTTGGGATCAAATAGAGTTCATCGAACTGCTCGGCGTCATGCCGAAGTTCAGCGATCAGTACGGTGCGGACTATACGTTTGTGGTAGAGCAGCTCCCGTTGACTCTCGCCATCGGCCTCAATGAAGACACTGGAGACTGCTCGATCCTGCTTCTCTGCAGTGGAAACGCGATTTTCCGGGCGATATACGTTGATTGCCCAGGCGCGCGCGTCGTTCGCGATAAGCGCGGTCACTTCATGGAGGTCGGTGCCCCCGGATCGTTCAACGGAGCCTACGATTCGCGTCAGCCGCTGTACGTGAATCCTCAGTGACACATTGAATTGTTCGGCCGTTGTGAGGCCCTGTAGACGCCCAGTTTCAACGTCCGCTTCTGGCCGGAGGCGGACAGTGGCCAACTCGGCCCCACCCGAGATGTCGCCACCTGCACACAGCCGGGGCGCCAATGCTGTTGACCTTCAAGTCGGCGGGCGGTCCCAATGTCCATGATCTAAATCGGACAACGACCCGTTGCGGGGCGCGGGGCAATTGATGACAGGCTTCATCGGCGATGGCCAAGCGAACACAGCCGTGGCGGCCGCCGGCGACAACTGCGTAGGCGGCACAGGTAGGACGGTTGTCGCATGGCTCACATTGAGTCAAGGCGAAGGGCTGGGAGATAGCAGGCGGTGCGTGACATTCAGCAATGCGAGCATCCTGAAGGAGTGGCGAAAACCGGAAGTTGGGTCACATGCGCGTCCATCTTATCGTGCTAGGTTGAGTCGAATTTCTCATGGACGAGCAGAGCTAAATGCACGCAGGACGCGCAATTCGAACCCTAGCCATCGTTACATCCGTGTTTTTGGCCGGTTGTGCGAGTTATGGGCAGGGTTCGTTCAGCAAATCCCCCTTTCTGACGCTTCCACCCACTACGGATGGTCAAAGCGAGCTGGTCTTGCTTGCAGCTATACAGGGAAAGATCGTTGATAAGAACGGGTGCGTCGTGCTTGAAGCAAAAGGGATTGATGCTGCGGCCATCTTTGCCCATGGCTTCTCTCTTGACCGGCAGAGCAGCATTATCAGTGACGGGTCCGAGGGCGGGCGGACGCTTAGGCTCGGGAGAAGCGGACGCTTCTCTGGAAGCGTAGGAACACGAAATGAGGCAGAGGCAAAGTTAGGCGTGTCGCTGCCAGAGACGTGTCCTGCGAATGTGGTGCAGATCGATGAGATCAAATAGAGAAGTATCAATCAGACGGAGTTGAAAGGAGAATGACATGAAGTCGAGCGACAAAGCGCTTATTGCAGTTGCGTCAATTTTGATCTGCTCCAGTTCTGCGCTGGCTTCGCCAACTCATGAACGAGGGGTGGAAGAAACCCCGTCGTCCGTGTACGCGAGAACGTTTGGCGTGTCCCGAATTGAGGCCGATCAGCGATTCATCGTCATGGACCAGGCTCGCGAGGTCCAGAGGAAGCTGCGCGCACGTTTCCCGGCGACATTTGGCGGTTTGTATGTGGAGCATCGGCCTCAGTTCCGGGTTGTTGTGAGCTTCACCGAGTCGCCGCAGGAGAGTCTGCGCACGGTGACGGCCGACCCAGCTTTCGTCGCCTTGCTTTCTGCCCATTCATTGACTGAACTGCGCGCAGCCCAAGAGGTGATTGGGGAGGAGTTGCAGCGGACGGGCACCAATTTTCTTTCAGAGTTGAACCTGACCACTTCAAGGGTAGAGGTCTATGTAGAGAATCCACTAGCTACGAAGCGCTCAGTGGGCGCCTTGGGAGAAGAAACGACGCTCGTCCACTTCAATCAGACTTCCGGATTCATCGAGCCAACTCTGCTAAACGTATCACTAGATTCAGGAAAGAAGGTAGTAGATCAGCAGGGCGTTTACTGCACGACGGGATTTGGCGTCAAAAGTGGCGCCACTCGCGGCATTACCACGGCAGGTCACTGTAGCGACGAGATGAAGTTTGGGTCTCGGACCGGAGATCCACTTGTCTTCCAGGGCGAAAAGAAACAGGGTTCGGAAGATATTCAATGGTTCACTTATCCGGATACCAGTCGATATCACTATATTCCCAGCCACCGGGTGGAGGCAGGCTCGCAGAGTCGCATAATGGAGGCCGTTAGGACCCGCTCTGACATGCAAGTGGGCGACTTTGTGTGCAAATATGGTAAAACAACTTACGAAACGTGCGGTCTCATTGGTGAGCTCGAGTTCCAGGCAACCTTTGAAGGCGCCGTAGGCAAGTTTGTTCGTGTCCGCAGCGACGAGGGTCGCACAATGACGGATTACGGTGATAGTGGCGGCCCCGTCTACGGGAAGAATACGGCTTCCGGAGCGTATTGGAATACTGCGTATGGCATGGTTCATGGGCGAGGTAATCAAGGAACCGATTTCTACCGAGATCTGTTCTTCATGCCAACCGACTACTTCTCAAGTTTAGGTCTCCAGATCCTTACCGTTGAGGACGATCTGTGATCCTTTAATAGCCTGTGCAGATCGACATCCTGCCCCTTAAGTCGGGGCGAGATGTCTAGAGCCTAACCTTCGGTTCAACGAACGCTCCGTGAGGCTTTGCCGCCAGTGCTCTAGTACAGTTGCGAGACGCCTACGGCTGAACCTTGAACGTAGCTCGCTGCAACGAAGGCAGAGTCGATATGCCTGAAAAGCGTCACCCGCATCGAAGGCAGTTCACCTAATGGGTACTCCTATTGAGCTACCTGCGCATTTTAGCTGAGGTGCGCCCTCCCCCTGGATTGTTCGTCGCAGTGGCAACCGCTGAGTCGCCGAAAATTGACTGAATTTGCCACTGCGGCGGGGCGGCAAACGCAGCTGCTTTGGGGCTGCAATTTCGAGCATTAAGCATGCCATCGACGCGAGGGGGCTTCAATTCAGCCGTGTGGTAGCTGCGGAGCGAGCTGGTCGCGGTTGGTCGTTGGTCGTTGGCCTATGACTCCCGCGGGAGCCCGAACCCACTTGCCGCTCCCCCTTTAAAGTGAGAGCTCGACCGTGGTGATGTCCGCTTCTGGCCGAAAGCGGACAGTGGTGCCGCAGCGATCTTCTCGAAGAGCTTACTTAGACCCGAGCGCTCCACGCACTTCCTCAACAAACGCCCGCCCCACCGGCACCTCAGCCCCATCATTCAACACCAACCGGTAACGGCTCCCTGACGCAGCATGCAGCGTCCGCACATGCGTCAGATTGACCAGATACGACCGATGGCAACGCACAAAGTCCGGCGGCAGAATGGCAGTAAGACTCGCCAGCGATTTGTCATGCAGCTCACTCCTCCCGTCGCGCATACGTACTTCGCTGTAGTCCCCATCAGCACGAATCCAAAGCACATCGGGCAGCTCCACCATCGCCGTCCCCTGCGCATGCCAGATGCCCAGGTAACGCGCCGCCCCGGACCGATACCGCCCAACATCCAACAGCCGCTCCAGCGCCTGCCCCAGCCGTTCGCGTGAGAAAGGCTTCGGCACGAAATCCAGCACCCCATGCTCAAACGCCTGCAGCGCCCGCTCCCGATGCGCGGAGACCACCACGCAGTGGTATCGGCCAGCCACCACGCGCTTCAGCAGGTCGAAGCCATCCTCGCCCCCCAGATTCAGATCCAGCAGCAGGCCGTCATACACGCTGCGCTGCAGCCGGTCACCGGCGGCGTCCAGGTCGGCCACGGCATCGAATCGGGCGCGGCTGCCGGCCAGTTCGGTGCACATCCGCAGCAGCCGCTGGCGGACCAGCAGTTCGTCCTCGACGATCAGGATGCGCATGTCAGCTCCATGCGGCCGTACCAGTCGTTGCCATCGGGACCTTGGTCAAAGCGCCAGCTCTCGGGGCAGGTGGCGGCCAGGCTTGCCTTGATGTAGCGGGTGCCCGTGCCTTGCCCGCGGTGCGGGGCAGTGCCACGTGCACTGCGCAGTTCCAGCAACCAACGGTCGCCCTCGCGTTGAATGCGCAGGCGGAACGGATGCCCGGCACACGCCCCCGCCCCCGCATGCGTGAGGGCATTCTCGACCTGTGCATGCAGCACGCCGGGTGGCAGCCACAGGCCCGTGTGTTCGCCCTCGACCTCAAAGCCGATGTGGCGACCCAGTGCGAGCCCGACGATGTCCAGGTGGTTGCGGCACAGCGCCAGCTCTTCCTCCAGCGGCACGCTGGGGCGGGTGCTGCTCTCGCGCAGGCGGTCGAACTGCTCGGCCAGGGATTCGACCATGCGGCTGGCGCGCATCGGTGCCTGTTCGATCAGTTCCTGCAGGCCGGTGAGGGTGTTCATCAGCCAATGGGGCTGGATGCCCCGCTGCAGCAGCTGCAGCGAGAGACGGGCGCGCTCTCCGCGCAGCTGCGCGTTGTGGTGGTCCAGCATCCGCAGCTGGGCGGCGTGGCGGATCAGCAGGAAGCCCATCAGCACGGCCAGGAACAGGAAGTAGGGGCCGTCGAGGAAAATCCCGCCAGCGAGCGGCACCGCGAGTGCACCGGCCACCACCAAGGTCAGGATCGGCCAGCGCTCGTCGGGTTCGCCGCGGGCGCGCAGCAGCACGTAGGTGGAGGTCAGCAGGCTGAGCAGCAGCAGTGCGGCACCGCGGCCGTCGAAGCTGGGCACGAAGGCGGCCAGCGCCAGCAGTGTGGCGAGATAGGCGATGCGGGCTGTCTTCGGCACCGCGACGCCGAAACGACGCGCCAGGTAAGCCGGCAGCAGGATCGCCGCGGCGAGGTGCAGCAGAAGCAGCATGAGCAGTCGCGGGCCGTGCCACGGATAGGCATAGCCGACCAGCGGACGCCATGCTTCGACGACGGGCAACGCAAGGCCGGCGACACCCAATGCGAGCAGCAGGCGCGCACCCGGCACCCGTGGCCGGCCGCGCTGTGCAGCGAGGAAGTAGAGGCAGGCCGCACCCAGCGCCCCCGTGGCAAGCGCGGCGACCAGCCACGGTCCAAGGTTGAGGCTGTAGATCGAGGCGGCCGGCCCGACCGCAACGAAGGCATCCGCGCCCCGCAGCTTGAACCACTGATGATGGCTGGAGGCGAGCAGCACCAGCGCGTCGGTGCCGCTGGAGGAAGAGGGCGGCAGCACACGGATGATGTCCACCTGTCCCGGCTGCTCTTCGTGTGCGTTTCGGCCGACGGTGCCATTGGCGGCCAAGGGCTGGCCGTTCCAGAAGGGCTGGCTCGCGGCGCGTACCGAGATGCGCAGTGCACGGTCGGTCGCGTCGTGTGCTGGCTGCGCAGGCAGGCGCCAGCGCAGCCAGTAGGGGCCGCGCCACTGCACCGGTTCGCGCTGGTTGGCCGGTTGCCACGCCAGTGTCTTGGGTGGAGCGGTGGGGAATGCGCCGTCAGCGCCCAGCGTAACGGGTGCCATCTCCTGGGCTTCGTAGTAGCGCACGCCCGGAGGAGGCGCGACCAACAGCAGCCACGCGGCGACCGCGATGAGCAGGACGGCGAGGGCGGTCAGGGTGCGTGGCATCTGCATGTACCCATCGTATCGGTTGCACGGAGTCACTGGACCCCCGCCTGGAGCTGTTCGGCGGACGGGCCGTCCTCGGCTGCCCTGGGGAAGGTGATGCTGGCGGCGTGGTGCATGCGCCGTCACTCGGCGCTCGATTCCCTTACCTCCCACCCGGAGTCCGTCATGTCCAATGTCCCGATGTCCCTGTTCCGTTCTCCTGCTCCCGGCTTGTGCCTGCGGCTCACGCGGTGGGCAGCGCTCTGCCTGACCCTGGTCGGTGCGGCACCCGTGCTGGCAGCTGATGCGCCGGTGCCGTTGGTGTTCACCCCGTATGCGTTCGAAACACAGAAGCACGGCACGATCGCGGCCGAGGCAGGCTACCTGGAGGTGCCGCGCCGGCATGCCGATCCGAACGGACCGCGCCTGCGCCTGCGGGTGGTGCGTCTGCCGGCGACCGGTGGCGATGGCCGCGCCGCACCGGTGGTGTATCTGGCCGGTGGTCCGGGTGGCTCGGGGATCGGGACCGGGCGCGGACCGCGCTGGCCGGTGTTCGATCAGGTCCGGCGCGAAACCGACGTGCTGCTGCTCGATCAGCGCGGGGCGGGTGAGTCCGAGCCGCCGCCGGCGTGCCCGCATGCGCACACGTTCGATGATGCGCAGCCACTGCAGCGCGATGCCGCGCTCGCCGCGCTGCGTGATGTTGCCGCCCGCTGCGTGGCGTACTGGCGGGAGGCGGGCGTGGATCTGGCTGCCTACACCACCGCCGAGAGTGCCGGCGATCTGGGGGACCTGCGGCGTGCGTTGAAGGTGCCGAAGATCAGCCTGTGGGGCATGAGCTATGGCACCCATCTGGCGCTGTCCACGGTGCGCCTGCACGGCGCAGGTCTCGACCGCGTGGTGCTGATGGGGAGCGAGGGGCCGGATGACACGTTGAAGCTGCCGCTGTCGGCCGATGCGCTGCTGGCGGAGCTGGGCGTGCTGGCCAAGGCGGCGGGATTCGATGATCTCACCGGCTCGGCCACGCGCGTCCTGGCAGCACTGCGCGAGCAGCCGCGGCAGGGCCGCAGCGTCATGCACGGCGGCAGGCAGGTGACCATCGGCGAGTACGACGCACAGCTGGCGATCACCGCCTGCCTCGGGCGCCGCATGACCCAGCAGTGGCTGCCGCTGATGCTGCGCGATGCCGAGCACGGCGACTACGACCTGCTGGCGGCGATGGTCATGCTGCTGCGCAGTGAGTACGGCAGCTACGGCGCGATGTCGCTGGCGATGGATGTGGCGTCCGGCCAGAGCCCGCAGCGCCGCGCCCTGGCCGAGGCGCAGGCCCGCGAGAGCCTGTTCGGCGACGCGCTGAACTTCCCGTTCCCGGCGCTTGGGGATGGCCTGGGGCTGGTCGATCTTGGCGACGCTTTCCGCGGGCCGCTGCGCAGCGGGGTGGCGGTGCTGTTCATCAGTGGCACGCTGGATGGGCGCACGCCGCCGGCCAACGCCGAGGCGCTGCGGCCGGGCTTCAGCGACAGCCGCACGCTGCGGGTGCGTGGTGCCAGTCACGACAATGAACTGTGGGTGGGGAACCCGGAGATCGCGGCGGGCATCAGCGACTTCCTGGCAGGTCGGCCGGTGGGTGACAAGGCGTTGGACGTAGCGGCACCGGTGTTTGCGCGGAGCAAGGCTGATCTGGTGGATCCGCGCGGTCGCTGAGGACGATCCGATGTCGTCCGTGTGTGCAGGTGCTGGGGAGCGGCCGAGGTGTATGGTTTCGGCTGGCTCCCGGCGCGCTGCGCCAACACAGCAAGAATATGGCGGTGTACCAGGTGGTCAGGCTCGGTGGGGTATAGCGGCGCCGGCAGGCGAGTGGACGTCACATCCGTGCGCGTCTTGGCGCTATCCTTCCGCCACCTCCAGCCGCACCCTGCGCGCTGGCCTGACCGATGCACTCACCCTGGATAGAGGCAGCAATGGCGGATCCTTACAACAGCGGTGGCCGCGCGGGCCCCGCAACCCGGCTAGACGATTCCATGGTGACCACGGCGATGGAGCTGCCCGGCTTCCGTGTCGTGCGCAGCCTGGGCGTGGTGCGTGGCATCACCGTGCGTTCGCGTTCGATCGTGGGCAACTTCCTCGGCGGGCTGCAGACCATCCTCGGCGGCAACATCACCATCTACACGCAGCTGTGCGAGCAGGCGCGCGAAGAGACCTACCGGGACATGTCCAACCACGCGCGGCTGCTCGGCGCCAACGCGATCATCGCGATGCGCTATGACGCCACCGACGTGATGACCGGCCTGACCGAAGTGCTGTGCTACGGCACGGCAGTGATCGTCGAGCCCACGCACGTCTAGTGATCCCGCGCGCGATACGCCTCGCGTATCGCAGCAAGCTCTCATCGGTATTGGCATCCGCGTGGCCCAGGGCGGATGCTGTCAGCATGACGATTAACGACACACTTTCTTTCGCGGGGCAGGTCGCCCTGGTCACCGGCGCCGCGGGTGGCCTCGGCTTCGCTTACAGCCGGTTGCTGGCGCAGCGCGGCGCACGCGTGGTGATGCAGGACGTGGGCGCCACGCTGGACGGTACCGGCCGCGATCCGCAGCGGATCGATCACGCCGTTGCGCGTCTGCGTGCAGAGGGGCTCTCTGTCGAGGCCAGCCACCAGGACATCCAGTCCCGCTCCCCGGCCGCCGCACTGGTCGCCGATATCCTGCAGCGGCATGGCCGCCTGGACGTGATCCTGCACAACGCGGGCTGGGTCGAGTACCAGCGGATCGATGCGGTGGACGAGGATCGTTTCGAGCACATGATGGCGGTCGCGGCCAAGGCGCCGCTGTGGCTCGCCCAGGCCGCGTGGCCGGCGATGCAGGCGCAGGGGCATGGCCGCATCGTGCTGACCACCTCCGACCGCGCGCTGTACCCGCAGTACGTGCAGCACGGGCTGGCGGCCTACGCGGCGGCAAAGTCGGCCGCGGTCGGCATCGTCAATGTGCTGGCTGCCGAAGGCGCCGCGCATGGGATCGTGGTCAACGCGGTTTCACCCGTCGCCAAGACCCGGATGTGGGGCGTGGAAGGCGAGCCGGATGAGCTGCACCCGGAGGCCGTGGCGCCGGGCGTTGTGTTCCTGGCCTCGCGCGCCTGCATCGAGGGCGGCTGGATGCTGCGCGCCAGCAACGGCCAGTTCCATGCCACGCGGCTGAGCGAGGCCGAGGGCGTGCGCTATCCGCGTGATCTGCGGGCCGTAGTGGCCGGAAACATCGAGGCGGTCGCCAGGCAGTGGCCGCAGATCGCCAAGGCGGCAGTCGAGCCACGCTGACGGCGGCGCACCCCTGCTGGAGCGGCGCGATTTCATCTTTCTGACCCATTCCATTCACGGTTTCCATGCCGGCGCGGCAGTAGCGTAGATCGTCCCCACACCGGTTGGAGACATGCCATGAATCCCCTGCAGACGGCGGCCCGCGCCATGCGTAATGGACTGGAAGAAGTGGCGGCGCTGCTGGTCGGCCAGCGCGCCGAGTCGCTGCGCGAGGACGATACGGCCGCACCCGGGGTGGGCATCCCGATGCCGCGCCGGCTGCCGCTCAAGCGCCCGCTGCTGCATGGGCGCAAGGGCATGGCCCCGTGGCAGAAGATCGGTCCGGGCCGCGAGCGCCGTTAAGCGCGGGTGGCATCGGACGGGTGGTTGACCCCGTCGTTGACCGGCACCTCGCCGATATCGAACGGATTGACCCCGTCCAGGCAGCCGACGTTGTAGCCGTATTCGTCCGGCGACGAGCGGCGCTGATGATGCGTGTAGATGCCGCACACGCTGCAGAAGTGATGGCGCGCGACATGCGTGTTGAACTGGTACAGGCGCAGGACGTCATGGCCCTGCACGACCTCCAGATCGGCCAGTTTGACCGAGGCGACGATGGCGCCACGTCGCCGGCACATCGAACAGTCGCAGCGGCGGGGCGACACCACGCCCTCGGGCAGGTGCAGGCGGAGGACCACGGCCCCGCAATGGCAGCGCAGCAGATGGTGGCGCTGGATGGGCACCCCGCCCACGGTGGTCAGACCCTGCATGCTTGGCGATTCCTTGGTGGCCGATGATCGCGCAAGTATGCGACCGGCCCGGGGGGCGGAGCCAGCCGGTGCGGGGTCCCGGGGTGAACGGCGGCCCGAAGCTGAACAGGCTCGACATGCGGCGCACACAGGGGTTATGGCTAACTAGCGCCCCGGATAGACGACGGATCGATGCGTGAAGAAGGCAGGACGATGGGGACTGGCGCTGCTGATGCTGCTGGCGGCGCTGTGGATCACCGGTTTGCTGGCCTACCAGCTGCCGGGGCCGGGCTGGGTGCGGTATCTGCTGGTCGGGCTGTGGGTCGTGTTCGCCGTCACCGGGGCGATCGGTGTGGCGCGTGCGCGCGCCGGGCGCTGGCCGGGCGTGCTGTACGGCGTGGCGCTGGTGCTCTCGGGCATCTGGTGGCTGCTGCTGACCCCGCGCCAGGACCGGATCTGGGCCGATGATGTCGCCCAGCGCCTGAAGGTGGTGCAGGTCGATGGCTCGCGCGTGGTGCTCGACAACGTGCGTGACTTCACCTGGCGCAGCGAGACCGACTACGACGCGCGCTGGGTGCGCCGCGAGTACAACCTGGACCAGCTGCGCTCGGCCGACCTGATCCTGTCTTACTGGATGGGGCCCATGATCGCGCACACGCTGATCTCGTTCGGGTTCGATGACGGCCGTTACCTGGTGTTCTCGCTGGAGATCCGCAAGGAGCGCGGCGAGTCCTTCTCCGCGCTCGGCGGGTTCTTCCGGAAGTTCGAGATGACCCTGGTCGCCTCGGAGGAAACCGACATCGTGCGCACGCGTACCAACGCACGCGGCGAAGATGTCTATCTGTATCGCCTGCACGGCATGACCCGGGAGCAGCTCAAAGCACTGTTCGTCTCCTATCTCGGCGAGGCCCGCAAGCTCGATGCCGCGCCGGCGTTCTACAACACGCTGACCAGCAACTGCACGACCATCGTGTACGAACTGGCCAAGCAGATCGCGCCGGGCCTGCCGATGGACTACCGGCTGCTGGCCTCGGGCTACTTCGCCGAATACGCGCGCGATCTCGGTGTGCTCACACCGGGCGTGCCGTTCGAGACGCTGAAGGCGCGCGGGCGGATTACCGATCGTGCGCGGGCGAGCAATGAAAACGATGATTTTTCACAGGTGATCCGCCGGGATGTTCCGGGGACAGGGCAGGGAAGCGTTCCATGAGATCCATTGTGAAACTGCTCGCGCACCGCGCGTTGCCGATGACGGCCGTGGTGCTCTCGCTGCTGCTCTCCAGCGGCTGTGCGATGGTCACCATGAAGCAGGTGGCCCCGACCGAGTACCTCGCCAACAAGCGTGGCGACGTGCTCACCTCGGGCAAGCTCAGCGCCGCCTCGCAGGAAACGCTGAGCGTGATCGGCATGGACGTGGCGCAGTGCGAAAAGGATGTGACTGCCTGCCAGAAGACCCTCGCCGATACCGATGTCCTGCCCGAGGAGCAGCGCTTGTCGGCGCAGTCCGAGCTCTGGGTGAAGACCGCGCTCGCGCTGACCCCCAAGCCCAAGGACCGCGAGAAAACGCCGATGTCCGATGCCGCGCTGGATGCGTGGCTGGAAGCGGCGCGTTATGCCTATGCATACCTGTTCTTCAGTGGCCGTACGCCGTCCGACCGCGCCTTCGAGGATCGCCAGACGCAGGTGCGCGATTACTACAACTACGCCGCCGAGCAGACCGCCGCGGTGGTGTTCAAGCGCAGCCGCGAAAGCGCGCTCGAGGGCGAGGACTACAACGCCGCCGTGGCCGGTGAGCGCTGGACGCTGACCTCCGATTTCGATGAGCTGCGCATGCAGAGCATCCCGACCCGGATGGTGTCCGCCTCGGCGGTGAGCTTCGCCGGCCTGCGCAGCACCTATCGGCGCGATGGCTTTGGTGCGGAGCTGGTGGTGATCATGGATCCGCCCAAGCTGGTGGCCCCGGCCGATGGCGAGAAGGCGGAGATTCCGCAGTACAGCGAGATGTCGGCGATCAACGCCACCGCGCTGCTGCGTTTCAAGGGCAACGACCTGCGGCAGGTGCTTGATACCACCCAGGTGCTGTTCGATGTGTATTCGCCCGAGTCCACCGAAAGCGTGGACCTGCACGGTGAGAAGGTGCCGCTGGCCGGCAACTTCACCGCCGCCTACGGTATGTGGCTGGCGCAGTCCGGCTTTGCAACGCAGTCGCTGCGCACGCTGTTCGGCCTGAGCGAAGGCATCGGCGCGCCGCACATGTACCTGATGCAGCCGTGGGATCCGAACCGCCGCATCATCTTCATGCTGCACGGCCTGGGCAGCAGCCCGGAAGCCTGGGTGAACGTGGCCAACGAGATCATGGGCGATCCCGAGCTGCGCCGGCACTTCCAGGTCTGGCAGGTGTATTACCCGACCAATGCCCCGATCGCGCTCAACCGCTACGAGATCAACCAGGCCTTCGACAACACGCTCAAACACTTCGATCCGAGCGGCAGCACGCCGGCATCGAAGGACATGGTGTTCATCGGGCACAGCATGGGCGGCGTGCTCGCGCGCCTGCTGGTGACGTCTTCCGGTGATGTGCTCTGGAACGACCTGCTGGCCAACTACGACCTCAAGGGCGAGCGCCTTAAGCGGGTCGAAGCCAAGCTGGGTCCGCTGCTGCACTTCACGGCCGAACCGAACGTGGAGCGGGCGATCTTCATCGCCGCCCCGCACAAAGGCACGGATATCGCGGGCAATCGGGTAGGGCGTCTGATCGGCCGGCTGGTGCGGCTGCCGATCACCATCCTGGGCAAGTTCGAGGATGTGTTCCTGACCCTGCAGGAATCCGAATCGGCCAACAGCACCACGAAGCTGCAGCTGCCCAACAGCATCGACAACCTCAAAGCCAGCGATCCGTTCGTGAAAGCGGCCGGTGCGCTGCCGATCACCCCGGGGCTGAAGTACCACTCGATCATCGCCCAGCGCAAACCGGAGGTGCCGCTGCTGCAGTCCGACGATGGGCTGGTGCCGTACTGGAGCGCGCATCTGGATGGCGCGGTCTCGGAGAAGGTGATCATCTCCGGGCACAGCGTGCAGGAAACCCCGCAGGCCGTGCTGGAGATCCGCCGCATCCTGCGTGAGGATCTGAAAGAGGTCGGCGACACGCATCCGTAAGGCGCGTGTCCCGCTGAGGCTCAGATCCGCCGCGCGACCCCTACGCTGAGCAACGCCAAGACCAGCATGATCGCAAAGGTCAGCAGGTAGCCCAGCGCTTCCCGGCCGTCCAGGAACAGCGCGAACAGCGAGCCGGACACGGCCAGCGTGGTCGCCACGCCCAGGGCTTCGCTGAGCTGCAGGGCGGATGTGTTGGCGCCCTGTTGTGCCGGCGGTGACAGCGACAGGGTGAGCACCGACAGGCTGGGATAGATCAGCCCCATGCCCAGCCCGGTCAGCACCCAGCCGACCATCGCCGACCACAGCGGCATGCCCGGCTGGATCGCCAGCGACGTGGCCAAGATGCCCACGCACATCAACAGCGCGCCGGCCTGCAGCAACTGTCGGCGCGACCAGCCACGCTGCTGGTGGCCCTGCAGCCACGAGCCGGAGAACCAGCCCAGCGCGCCCAGGCTCAGTGCGATACCGGCCACGACGGGCGTCAAGCCACGTTCGCGCTGCAGCAGCAAGGGCAGGAATGCTTCGCAGCCGAAGAACGCGGAGGCCGCGATCCCGCGCAGCGCGATCACGCTGGGCAGTCCGCGGCGCAGGGTCAGCGTGCCGGTCGGCAACAGTTTCCAGCTGCACAGCGCCAGCACGCCCAGCGCAGGCATCAGCAGCGCCACGGCCCGCCAGCCCTGCTGCTGCCCGCCGATGTACAACGCCAGCGCGCCCAACGAAGCACCCACTGCCCACGGCACGACGTTGCGGCCGGTGCTGCCCGCAGTCACTACGCCGACCTGCCGCAGGGCGGGGCGCAGCAACAAGGCGGCCGGGATCGCCAGCAGCGGCACGATCAGGAACACCCAGCGCCAGCCCAGGTGCTGCACGATCAGGCCGCTGATGCTGGGGCCGATCAGCGAGGGGATCACCCAGCCGGCAGAGAACGCCGCGAAGACGCGGGGTCGCATCGGCTCGGGAAACGAGCGCCCGACAAGCACGTACAGCGCGACCGAAATCGCACCGGCGCCCAGGCCCTGCATCAGCCGCCCGAGCACCAGCACCAGCATGTGCTGGGCGAAACCGGCCACCAGCAGGCCCGCGATGAAACAGGCCAAGCCCAGCCACAGCGGCCGCGCCGGGCCGCGCTGGTCGCTCCAGCGCCCGGACAGCGTCATCCCGATCACGCTGGTGGCCAGGGTGCCGCCGAACGCCAGGGCGTACAGGCGCAGTCCGTCCAGGTCGTGGGCCACGGTCGGCATCGCCGCGGCCACGGCCAGGGCCTCGAAGGCATGCAGCGAGATCAGCGCGACCATCCCGATCGTGGTCGCGCGATAGGCCGGCGACAGGATCGACGGAATAGGGGCGTCCTCCACCGGAGCGGTGGCGGGCGGGGAGGAAGCGTCAGCGGACATGCGGATTCCAGACATCGGGAGGAGGGCCGGGCTTGCAGTACACCCCCGGCGGCGCGCAGGATGCCACCTGAACCATGGTTGAGGTCAAGCAGTGATCGCGCAGGAATTGAGTGTAGGCGAAGTCGCCAGACGGAGCGGCGTGGCCGTCTCGGCGTTGCATTTCTACGAGCGCAAGGGCCTGATCCGCAGCCTGCGCACCGCCGGCAACCAGCGTCGTTTCGCCCGGGATGTGCTGCGCCGGCTGGCGGTGATCCGCGTGGCCCAGCGGGTGGGGATGCCGTTGGAAGCGGTGGCGACCGCCTTTGCCGCCCTGCCCGAGAACAAGACGCCGACCAAGGCCGAGTGGGCGAAGATGTCGGCGCTGTGGCGCAGCGAGCTGGACCAGCGCATCGAGCAGTTGCTGCTGCTGCGCGACCAGCTCACCGACTGCATCGGCTGTGGGTGCCTGTCGTTGAAGCGCTGTCGCCTGACCAATCCCGGCGACACGCTGGGCGATCAGGGCGACGGCCCCCGCCGCTGGGAGTAGTGCCGGCCGCTGGCCGGCACCGCCCTCACCAGACGGTGAACACCTGCCCGCTCTGTATCCCTTCCACGCTGCGCTGGTACGCCAGCGACGCGCGCTGTGCCGTCACCGCTTCAAAGCCCGGGAAATACGCGCCGTAGTCGTCCATCGACTCGGCCAGCACGTTCGGGCTGACCGCATTGATGCGCAGCCCGCGCGGCAGCAGTTCGCAGGCGGCCGCACGCACGAACCCTTCGAGCGCGGCGTTGGCAGCCGTGGCGTTGGCACCGTCGCGGATCGGCTGGGCGCTGATGATGCCGCTGGTCAGGGTGATCGAACCGCCGCTGTTCAGGTGATGCTGGGCGGCCAGGCTCAACCGCACCTGGCCGAGCAGCTTGTCCTGCAGCCCCAGGTTGAAGTCGGCCGGCCGCATCTGCGCCAGCGGACCGAAATGCACCTGGCCGGTGGTCGCGATCACCGCATCGACCTTGCCCACCTTCGCGAACAGCGCGTCCACGCTGGCGTCGTCGGTCAGATCGACCTGCACATCTCCGCCGTGGCGACCGGCGCGGATCAGTTCGTGGTGGACGCCGAGGGTGTTGGCGACCGCCTGGCCCAGGGTGCCGCTGGCACCGACAAGCAGGATCTTCATGTGCATGTCTCCGTAAACATAGAGGGTAGTGCCACGCCATGCGTGGCTGCTTCTCGTTCCCGCATCGCGGGCCAGCCACCCATGGGGTGGCTCTACGCGGTCAGGGTACGGCCAGGGTAGCGCCACGCCATGCGTGGCTGCGTCTGGTCGTCAATCATTCGCCGCCGACAATGCCTGCCCGCGCGTCGTCGCTGCGTCGATCGCGCGCGCGACCATGGCTTCAAAGCCGTCGGCCTGGAAACGCTCGATCGCGGCCTGGGTGGTGCCGTTCGGCGAGGTCACGCGGCGACGCAGCTCGGCCGGGGCTTCGCCGGATTCATCCAGCATGCGCGAGGCACCGAGCAGGGTCTGCACGACCAGCGTGCGGGCCGCGTCGGCGGGCAGGCCCTGGGCGATGCCGGCGGCTTCCATCGCTTCGGCCAGCAGGAACACGTAGGCCGGGCCACTGCCCGAGACGGCGGTGACCGCATCCATGCGCGCTTCCTCGTCGATCCACACGGTGCGCCCGGCGCTGGCCAGCACGGTGTCGGCCTGCGCGCGCTGCGCGTCGCTCACCGCGGCGGTGGCGAACAGCCCGGTGACGCCGGCGCCGAGCAGGGCGGGCGTATTGGGCATCGCACGGACCACGGCGTGGCCGCCGCCCAGCCAACGGTCCAGCTGGCTGCTGGTGATGCCGGCGGCGATGGAGACCACCAGCGGCTGCCTGCCGTGCGCGATAGCGGTCAGCGACGCGCAGACATCGCGCAGCACCTGGGGCTTCACCGCCAGCACCCAGACCGTGCCCTGCGCGGCGGCCTCGCTCGCGCTGGCGTAGGTCCTGATGCCGAACTCGGCGGTCAGCTGCTCGCGCAGTCCGGTCACCGGCTCGGCGACGTGGATGCTGGCCGGGGCCACGCCCTGGCGGACCAGGCCGGCGATCAGGCTGCGGGCCATGTTGCCGCCGCCGATGAAGGTGATGGGGGACGTGCTCATGAACTCTCCTTGGAACGGGCGGGGCGCTCAGGCCGGTCGCGGGCGGGCACCGAACAGCGCGGTGCCGATGCGGACCATCGTGGCGCCATGGGCGATGGCTTCAGGGTAGTCGCTGCTCATCCCCATCGACAGCGTATCCACCTGTGGATGCGCTGCGGCCAGCGTGGCGAACAACGCGGCCATGTTGGTGAAGGCAGCCTGCCGGCGGTCCGCCTCCGGCCAGGGCGCCGGGATCGCCATCAGCCCGCGCAGGCGCAGCCGCGGTGCGGCGGTGATGGCAGCGGCGAGGGTCTGTATGTCCTGCGGGGCGCAGCCGTGCTTGCTGTCCTCGTCATCGATGTTGACCTGGATCAGCACGTTCAGCGGCGGCTGGCCGGGCGGGCGGTGCGCGGCCAGCGCGGTGACCAGCTTGGGCCGGTCCACGCTCTGCACCCAGTCGAAATGGCGGGCGGCCAGCTCGGCCTTGTTGGACTGCAGGTGGCCGATCAGGTGCCATTCCAGGCCCAGTGTCGCCAATGCCTCGATCTTGGCCACCGCTTCCTGCACGTAGTTCTCGCCGAAGGCCCGCTGGCCCTGCGCGGCCAGGGCCTGCACGGCCTCGGCCGGCTGGGTCTTGGAGACCGCCAGCAGGAGGGGATCTGGCCGCCCGGCGGCCACCGCCGCGTTGTGCAGGTTCGTCAGGATGGCAGGCAGGGTCTGGGCGGTCACGGCGGGTCCGGTGGATCAGGGGCTGGAGCGTATTGTGCACATCTCGCTCTATACTGCCGCCCGGGGAAAGAACCTTCCAGTCGCAGCAGTCATGGGGAGTAGCAGCGCATGGATATCGCCGAACTATTGGCGTTTTCTGTAAAGAACAAAGCGTCGGATCTTCATCTGTCGGCCGGCCTGCCGCCGATGATCCGCGTCGACGGCGATGTCCGCCGCATCAACATTCCGGCCCTGGACCACAAGCAGGTCCACGCGCTGGTGTACGACATCATGTCGGACAAGCAGCGTCGCGATTACGAAGAGTTCCTCGAGGTCGATTTCTCGTTCGAGATTCCCTCGCTGGCGCGCTTCCGTGTCAACGCCTTCAACCAGAACCGCGGCGCGGGTGCGGTGTTCCGTACCATTCCGTCCGAGGTGCTTACGCTGGAAGACCTGGCCGTGCCGCCGATCTTCCGCGAGCTGATCGACCAGCCGCAGGGCCTGATCCTGGTGACCGGCCCGACCGGTTCGGGCAAGTCGACCACGCTGGCGGCGATGATCGACCACATCAACAAGAACGAATACGGCCACATCCTCACCGTCGAGGATCCGATCGAATTCGTGCACACCTCGCAGAAGTGCCTGATCAACCAGCGCGAAGTGCATCGTGATACGCACGGCTTCAACGAAGCGCTGCGCTCGGCCCTGCGTGAAGACCCGGACATCATCCTGGTCGGCGAACTGCGCGATCTGGAAACCATCCGCCTGGCGCTGACCGCTGCGGAAACCGGCCACCTGGTGTTCGGGACGCTGCACACCAGCTCGGCGGCCAAGACCATCGACCGCATCATCGACGTGTTCCCGGCCGGCGAAAAGCCGATGGTGCGCTCGATGCTGTCCGAGTCGCTGCGCGCGGTGATCTCGCAGGCACTGCTGAAGAAGGTCGGTGGTGGGCGTACCGCGGCCTGGGAAATCATGGTCGGCACCCCGGCCATCCGCAACCTGATCCGCGAAGACAAGGTCGCGCAGATGTACTCGGCGATCCAGACCGGCCAGCAGATGGGCATGATGACTCTGGACCAGCACCTGCAGGATCTGGTCAAGCGCAGCCTGATCACCCGCAACCAGGCGCGCGAGTACGCCAAGGACAAGCGGATTTTCGAATAGTGGTAGTGCCGGCCGCTGGCCGGCTCCTGAAAACCTTCGGAGTACACCGCGATGAGCACCACCACCATCGACTTCACCTCGTTCCTCAAGCTGATGGCGCACCAGAAGGCGTCGGACCTGTTCATCACCGCGGGCATGCCGCCGGCGATCAAGGTCAACGGCAAGATCTCGCCGATCACCCAGACCCCGTTGACGCCGCAGCAGAGCCGCGACCTGGTGCTGAACGTGATGACGCCGGCGCAGCGCGAAGAGTTCGAGAAGACCCACGAATGCAACTTCGCCATCGGCCTGTCCGGTGTCGGCCGCTTCCGCGTGAGCTGCTTCTACCAGCGCAACCAGGTCGGCATGGTGCTGCGCCGGATCGAGACGCGTATTCCCACCGTGGAAGAGCTCAACCTGCCGCCGATCATCAAGACGCTGGCGATGACCAAGCGCGGCATCATCCTGTTCGTGGGCGCCACCGGTACCGGCAAGTCCACCTCGCTGGCGGCGATGATCGGCTATCGCAACCACAACTCGACCGGCCACATCATCACCATCGAAGACCCGATCGAATTCGTGCACAAGCACGAGGGCTGCATCATCACCCAGCGTGAAGTCGGCATCGATACCGACAGCTGGGAAGCCGCGCTGAAGAACACGCTGCGCCAGGCGCCGGACGTGATCATGATCGGCGAAGTCCGTACCCGCGAGGGCATGGACCACGCCATCGCCTTCGCCGAAACCGGTCACCTGGTGCTGTGCACGCTGCACGCCAACAATGCCAACCAGGCAATGGACCGCATCATCAACTTCTTCCCGGAAGACCGCCGCAACCAGCTGCTGATGGATCTGTCGCTGAACCTCAAGGGCGTGGTCGCGCAGCAGCTGATTCCGTCGCCGGATGGCAAATCGCGCAAGGTCGCGATGGAGATCATGCTGGGTACGCCGCTGGTCCAGGATTACATCCGCGACGGCGAAATCCACAAGCTCAAGGAAGTGATGAAAGAGTCGGTGCAGCTGGGCATGCGCACCTTCGACCAGAGCCTGTTCGAGCTGTACCAGGCGGGCGAGATCAGCTACGAAGACGCGCTGCGTTACGCCGATTCGCAGAACGAAGTGCGGCTGCGGATCAAGCTCTCGCAGGGCGGCGATGCGCGCACGCTGTCGCAGGGGCTGGATGGGGTGGAGATTTCGGAGGTCCGCTGAGCGGGGCGGTGGGGCGCACGACCAACGGTCGTGCGCTACCGGTGCCACGCATCCCCGGTAGGTGCCGACCGTTGGTCGGCACACGCCTCACCCGCGGATGAACGCCAACAGGTCCGCGTTGATCACGTCCGCATGCGTCGTACACATCCCATGCGGATAGCCTTTGTAGACCTTCAGCGTGCCGTGCCTGAGCAGCGTGATCGCCAGCTCCGCCGAATCGGCGATCGGCACGATCTGGTCGTCGTCGCCGTGCATCACCAGCACCGGGACGTCGATCTTTTTCAGGTCTTCGGTGAAGTCGGTTTCCGAGAAGGCCCTGATGCAGTCGTAGTGCGCGTTGATCGCGCCCATCATGCCCTGCCGCCACCAGTTGTCGACGATGCCCTGCTGCGGGGGCGTGCCCTCGCGGTTGAAGCCGTAGAACGGAATCGGCACCTCGCGGTAGAACGCGGCACGGCCGGCCACCAGTGCCTGCCGAAAGCCATCGAAGACCTCCTTCGGCGTGCCGCCCGGGTTGGCGTCACTCTTGACCATGATCGGCGGCACCGCCCCGATCAGCACGGCCTTGGCCACGCGTCCGGGCTTGGCCTGCGCCACGTAGTGCGCGACTTCGCCGCCGCCGGTGGAATGCCCGATGTGGATCGCATCGCGCAGGTCCAGGTGGTCGGCCAACGCATTGACGTCGGCGGCGTAGGTGTCCATGTCATGCCCACCACTGGTCTGCGATGAGCGGCCATGGCCGCGGCGGTCGTGGGCGATCACGCGATAACCCTGCAGCAGGAAGAACTGCAGCTGGGTATCCCAGTCATCGGCGCTGAGCGGCCAGCCGTGATGGAACACGAGGGGCTGGCCCTTGCCCCAGTCCTTGTAGAAGATCTCGGTGTTGTCGGCGGTGGTGACGTAGGGCATGGCACGGAACTCCTGAGGGAGGAAGGGGCACAGCGGGGTACCCGTGCATGCTGCGTCTACAGGGTGTTCAGGCGGGATGAAAGGTGGATGTCGATTTCGGGTCCCTGGGTGGCTGAATCGATTTCACCAGCATCTGTCACGCCGATCGTGTCTAATACCGCTCCCCACGTCACACCCCTCACCCCCATGTCCCTTGATTCCCATGGCCCCGCGCCGTGCGACGACGCTGACGGCCACCTGGTCACCGCAGGTCCGCTGACCCCACCACCGGACAGCGCCGGCACCGTGGCCGACGAGAAAGCCCTGCGCCATTCCGTGGCCGAGGACGTGCAGGGCATGGTCCTGGCGACCCTGGTCGCTTCGCTCGGCCTGGCGATCTTCGCCAAGGGCGGGCTGATGATCGGTGGCATGGCCGGGCTGGCGTTTCTGGCCCACTACGCCTTCGGCTGGAACTTCGGCCTGGTATTCGTGCTGGTCAACCTGCCGTTCTACTGGGTGGCCGTGCGGCGCATGGGCTGGGAGTTCACCCTGAAGACCTTCGCCGCGGTCACCGCCTGCGGCGTGCTGACCGACCTGCTGCCGCGCTGGGCCGATTTCGCCCACATGAGCTCGCTGTACTCGGCGATCGTCGGTGGTGCGCTGGCCGGCCTGGGCATCCTGTTCTACATCCGCCACCGGGCCAGCCTCGGCGGCATCGGCATCCTGGCGGTCTACCTGCAGCGCACCCGCGGCTGGAGCGCCGGCAAGGTGCAGATGTCCTTCGATACGCTGCTGATGTGCGTGGCGTTCTCGGTGCTGTCACCGTCCAAGGTGATGTACTCGGCGATCGGCGCGGTGGTGCTCAGCCTGGTGCTGATGTTCAACCACCGCCCGGGCCGCTACATGGGCGTCTGACGCCCGGTCATTCCCCCTGCGGCGGGACCGGCACGAGGGTCACGCCGGAGACCCAGCGGCGGCTGCGCAGGTCCAGCGTGGCCACCTGCTCGCCGGGGCCGCGGTACAACCACAGCTGGCAGCACAGCGCATGGTCGCCGGCATAGCTGCTGCGCAGGGCGATGAGGGTGGCGCTGTAGCACTGGCGGCCCGAGCGGATCACGGTGTCCGCAGCGGTGTCGAAGGTGTAGCTGCCCGCGCCCCGCCACGGCCAGATCTCCGCTTCACCGGGATCGGAGCCGGCCGGAACCGGGCAGCGTCCCTGCTCATCGCCGAAATGCGCGACGCCGTCGCCGTCGATGGTCAGCGCGCCCAGCAGCCGCTCGATGTGCCGGAGCAGGCGGCGGTCGGTGGCGATCGCCGTGGCCCGGGCATCCAGCGGATCGCCGTCGACATGCATGACCGGATCGGCCAGCCGATGCTCGCGGCCGTAGCGCACCTTCAACTGCAGCGTGGGGCTGCGCTCGCGCGGGTCGGCCGACAGCGGCCGGTTCAGCAGCAGGGTGTCGCCGTAATAGTCGCCGTCGCGGTAGGCGATGTAGCTGACCCCGTCGATGCGCAGCCAGTACAGGCCCTGGTCGCTGCCGCGCCCGCTGAGGCCGTACTGGCCCTGTGCCCACGGGCGCTGGGGGTCCAGGCTGTCCGGCACGACGAAGCCGCGCTGCGGATCCCGCCGCAGCATGTCCACCTGCGTGTACAGGCCGGTGCCGCCGCTGTAGGCGCTCTGCACCAGGTCGCGCTGGCCGTCGCCATCCAGATCGAGCAGGGACAGCGACAGCTCGCCCATCTCCACCGGCACGGTGTGCTGGGCATCGGTATCACGCAGGTAGCGGCTCACCGCGTCCCAATCGGCCGGGGTGACGGTGGGCGGGCGCACCAGCGCGGGCAGCGGCGCATCGCTGTCGCCGGCCACCGGGATCTGCAGGTCGATGCCGGTCTCGTCGCGGTAACGGGCCAGCACGGTGTCGATCGGGGCGGGGTCGTCGGCCGGCATCGCGGCGATTTCCGCGCGCAGGCGTGCCAGCACGTTGTCCAGGCCGGTGGCGCCGGCCAGCGAGGGGAGGGTGAGAGCGGCAAGCAGCACGGCCCGCAGTGCGGTGTGCCTCACGCCCGGCGCCACGCGGGTTTGAGCGTGTCGATGCGCTTGAACACGGGGCAGTCCGGGCTGTGCGCGCCGGGCAGGTAGCCCAGGCTCATCAGGAACTCGCCGGTGATCTCCCCGCCGGTGAAGCGGAAGGTCTTCTTGAACAGCTTCACCCAGCCGGCCTTGTCCAGCGGATGGTGGGCATCCAGCCAGGCGACGAAGCTGCCGTGGCTGGCCCGCAGCTGCTGGATCACCTGGGCGTTGTGGACCGCCGCATGGACCTTGAGCCGGTTGCGGATGATCCGGGCATCGTTGAGCAGGCGCTCGATATCGCGCTCGCCATAGGCGGCCACCGTGTCCACGTCGAAGCCGTCGTACGCGGCGCGGAAGCCCTCGCGCTTCTTCAGGATGGTCTCCCAGCTCAGGCCGGCCTGGTTGATCTCCAGGATCAGCCGCTCGAACAGCTCGCGCTCCTCGCGCTGCGGGAAGCCGTACTCGTGGTCATGGTAGTGGCCGTGGACCGGATGACCCGGGGCGATGAGGCAGTAACCGGACACGTGCAGCTCCTTGCGATGGCGGATCAGGCGCGCGGGCCGGGGCACGCGCGCAGGCCTGCATTATGTCAGCGCGAAAGCGCACATCACGGCCAGCGGCTAGAATGGGGCCATGTCTGAACTGTCCACTTCGCTTGCCCACCACCTGCTGGTCGCGCTGCCGTCGCTGACCGACCCCACCTTTGCCCGTACCGTGGCGCTGATCTGCCAGCACGACGAGAACGGCGCGATGGGCGTGCTGGTCAACCAGCCCTCCGAGTACACCCTCGGCGAGGTGCTGGCCCAGATGGAAATCACCACCACCAGCGACACCCTGCGCAGCCAGGTCGTGCTCAACGGCGGCCCGGTGCACCCCGAGCGCGGCTTCGTGATCCATGACGATGCGCGCAGTTGGGATTCCAGCCTGGCCGTGGGCGAGGGCGTGTTCCTCACCACCTCGCGCGACATCCTTGAAGCGATGGCCCGCGGCGAAGGCCCGCGCAATGCGCTGGTCACCCTGGGCTGCGCCGGCTGGAGCGAAGGGCAGCTGGAAACCGAACTCGCCGAAAACAGCTGGCTGGCCGTGCCGGCCGATGCCGAGCTGCTCTTCAGCACCCCGTTCGACGAGCGCTGGCAGGGCGCGGCGGCACGCATCGGCGTGGACCTGTTCCGCCTCACCGATTACAGCGGCCATGTCTGAGCCGGCGACGCCAGCGCCCGCCGCGGCCACGCCGCCGACCATCCGCCGGAATGGCACGGTGCTCGGTTTCGACGTCGGTTCGCGCCGCATCGGCGTGGCCATCGGCAGTTCGTTCGGCACCCATGCGCGCGCGATCGCGGTGGTGGATGTACACGGCAGCGGACCGGACTGGACCGCGGTCGAGCGCCTGATCAAGGAATGGCGGCCCGACGGCCTGGTGGTCGGCGATCCGCTGACCCTGGACGGCCAGGACCAGCCCAACCGCAAGCGTGCGCAGGGCTTCGCCCGCCAGCTGCGGGAACGTTTCAAATTGCCGGTGGTGCTGGTCGACGAGCGCTCCAGCTCGGTCGAGGCGGCACGCCGGTTCGCGGTCGAGCGCGCCGAAGGCCGCAAACGCCGCCGCGATGCCGCTGCGCTGGACGCCGTCGCCGCGGCGGTCATCATCGAACGCTGGCTCTCCAGCCCGGATGACGCCACCCCCGTTTCCTGACCCTCAGACCCTGCCCATGACCGCCTCGCAACTCGATTCCGATGGACGCCTGCGCCACCTGCTGACCCTGGAAGGTCTGCCCCGCGAAACCCT
>Ga0308171_1001924_pt1 | contig 24652 bp, 23 predicted proteins | sample PhyGR1_FD_202135 | JGI IMG/M metagenome (GOLD analysis project Ga0308171, IMG submission 202135) | Phyllosphere microbial communities from UC Gill Tract Community Farm, Albany, California, United States - DLSLSG.R1 | ecosystem: Host-associated > Plants > Phyllosphere > Unclassified | place: USA...
AGCACGGTCTGGTCGATCGGGTCCCAGTTCACCACCGCGTTGCGGCGGTAGGCCAGGCCCTTGCGCATCAGGCGGGTGAACATGCGCTGCTCGTGCACGTAGTACTCGGGCGTGCAGGTGGCGAATTCGCGCGACCAGTCGATCGCGTAGCCCATGGCCTTGAACTGGCCCCGCATGTGCTCGATGTTGGCGTAGGTCCACTTGGCCGGCGCGGTCTTGTTCTTGATCGCCGCGTTCTCGGCCGGCAGGCCGAACGCATCCCAGCCCATCGGCTGCAGCACGTTGTGACCAGTCATCCGCTTGTAGCGGCTGATCACGTCGCCGATCGTGTAATTGCGCACGTGGCCCATGTGCAGCGCACCGGACGGATACGGCAGCATCGAAAGGCAGTAGAACTTCGGCTTGTCCGAAGTCTCGGTGACCTCGAAGGCACGGGTGGCATCCCAATACTGCTGGGCGGCGGATTCAACCTGCTGCGGATCGTAAACGTTGGGTTCGACGCTGGTCATAAAAACGCTAGTGCGGCGGCAAAGCGGCACAGGGTACCGCAGTGCGGCAAAGGGCTCCAATCGACGGTGCCCACCGCATCGGCCAAACCCGTCATCTCATTGAATTGACTGGAGATTGGCCGAACACGTCCTCGCCCTGCCCCGGCCCCGGCGCGGTGCCGGGGCGCAGCAGCAGGCGAACCGCGCTCAGGCGCGGCGCGCGCCCGGGGCCAGCGGCAGCACCGCGACCAGCCAGACCAGCCACACACCGAAGGCCACCCGCTGGGCCAGCGGCGCCGGCAGCAGCACCTGCAACGCGAAGGCCGACAGCAGCACGCCCAGCCCGCAGGCCAGGTGCAGCGCGCCGACGGCCCGCCACGCCGGCAGCCGCAGCGCGCCGATCCCGGACATCACCGCCCCGGGCACGAAGGCCAGCACCCAGACCATCCACGCACTGGCGTGGTACTGGCTGGCGGGATTGTCCAGATCGCTGGTATCCAGCGGCAACACACCCATCGCGGTAAAGCCGACCCCGGCCAGCATCAGCAGCTGCGCGCCCACCCGCATCGACCACGGCGCCGTCCGCGGCACACGCAGCAGCAGGCGCAGGGCGACGAGGCTGGCGAGCAGGCCCGGCAGCGCGAAGCCGACGATGTTGAACGCCAGCGCATGCGGAACGCCCATCGCGCCGAGCAGTGCGACCGGGTGGCCGATCGGATCGAACAGCGGCAGCGCCGCGCCGAAGCCCAGCACCGCGCCCACGAACAACACGGCGGCGGCAATGCCGAGCGCACGTTCCCAACGATGAAGTCCCGACATGCTGCACCCGGCCTGTTCACAAGGCCCGCATTGTCGCCGTTCCCGGCCGATTCCGCCCGTGGGGTTGCGTCCGGCGGCGGGCGGCACCATACACTTCCTCTCCAGTTTCCCGTTGATCTGAAACCATGAGCGATCTGCCGCACGTATTTGACGCCACCACCGAGACCTTCGAGACCGAGGTCCTGCAGAAATCCCTGCAGACCCCCGTGCTGGTCGATTTCTGGGCCACCTGGTGCGGCCCCTGCAAGACCCTGGGCCCGATGCTGGAAAAGCTGGCCGGCGAATACCACGGTGCCTTCGAGCTGGCCAAGGTCGATGTCGACAAGGAACAGCAGATCGCGGCCGCCTTCCAGATCCGCTCGGTGCCGACCGTGTTCCTGGTCAAGGGCGGGCAGATCGTCGATGGTTTCCCCGGCGCGGTACCGGAAGGTCAGCTGCGCGAGTTCCTGACCCAGCATGGCGTCGTGCCGCTGGAGGCCGCAGCAGAAGTCGAGGAGGTCGTAGACGCCGCTCCGCTCGATCCGCAGGCCCAGGTCGACGTGCTGCGCGCGGCCATCGCCGCCGAGCCGGACAAGGAGGAGCTCAAGCTCGACCTCGCGCTGGCCCTGCTGCAGACCGGCGCCACCGCCGAAGCCACGGCACTGATCGATGCGCTGCCGGCCAATCTGTCCACCGATGATCGCGCCGTGCGCGCCCGCGCCCGCCTGGAGTTCGCCAGCGCGCTGCAGGATGCCCCGGCCGCCGAAGTGCTGGACGCCCGCATTGCCGCGAACGGCGACGATCTGCAGGCCCGCCACCTGCGTGGCGTGCAGCTGCTGCTGTCCGGACAGGACGCCGCCGCGCTGGAGCAGTTCCTGGACATGCTGCGCAGGGACCGCACGTATGACGACGGTCGCCCGCGCAAGCTGCTGATCGACGCCTTCAAGGTGATCGAGGATGAAGATCTGGTCGGCCAGTACCGCCGCCGGATGGCGTCGCTGCTGTTCTGATCGATCAGGGCCAGCGCCTGCCGGGGCGCTGGCCTAGCGAAGATGCCTATCCGAACACTCTTGTTCGATGTGTGACGTGAATCACGTTCAGAAACCCTGCACGGCTCCCGGGCAATAATGCCGCCGCGGCCCATTGGAGGCCGCGATCCATCGGGGAGGATGAGGTCTGGGCCATGGCGGCCTACTTGGCTGCGCCCCGCCTTGCAGGGCCGTGAACGACCGTGAGATTGACCCGATTGCCTTGTTTCTCTTTGGCTGCCCGCCTGTTGGTGCTGGTGGCCTTGACACTGTCCACCGCGCCGCTCCTGGCCCAGGATTGGACCTACCGGGTCCGGCCCGGCGATACGATCTGGGACCTCAGCGCCCGCTACCTGAAACCGAGCATCGCCTGGGAACAGCTGCAGACGCACAACCGCATCGCCGATCCCTACCGCCTGCCGCCCGGCAGCCAGCTGCGCTTCCCGGTGGCCTGGCTGCAGGTGCAACCCGCCCCGGCGCGGGTGCTCGCCGTCCGCGGCCCGGTGCAGAGCCAGGCCGACGGCCAGCCTGGCCGCGATGTGCTGGAAGGCGATCTGCTGCGGATCGGCCAGGAACTTGTCACCGGCGAGGATGCCAGCGTCACCGTGGTGTTCGCCGATGACTCGCGCCTGCAGCTGCGCGAACGTTCGCGCCTGCGCTTCGATCAGCTCTCCCGCTACGGCCACACCGGCATGGTCGACACTCGCCTGCGCCTGGAGCAGGGCCGCGCCAGCAACCGGGTGACGCCCGCCAATGGTCCGGCGTCGCGCTTCATCATCGATGCGCCCACCGCGACCAGCAGCGTGCGTGGCACCGTGTTCCGGGTCAGCGCCGGCCTCGAGGGCCGCGGCGCGGCGACCGAAGTGCTGGAAGGGCGCGTGCAGGTCGGCAACCGCCGCGGCCAGCGCCTGGTCACCCGTGGCCAGGCCACGCGCAGCCCCTCGCTCGATGCCCGACCGGCCGGCGTGGAAGCCTTGCTGCCCGCGCCCGTGCTGTCCACCGATCCGCAGCGGCTGGCCACCCTGCCCGCGGCCCTGGCCTGGCAGCCGGTGACGGACGCCGTCGGCTACCGGGTCGAAGTCGTCCGTGCCGATCAACCCGACGTGCTGCTGTTCGCGCGCGACACCGACGCCACCGCGCTCACCCTGCCCGACCTGCCGCCGGGCGATCTGCGCGTGCTGGTGCGCGCGGTCAGCGCGGCGCAGGTGGAAGGCCTGGATGCCGGGCAGGATTTCGAGGTGCGTGACCAGCCGGTCGCACCGCTGACCGTGCGCCCGCTGCATGGCCAGACCGTCAACAGCGCGCGACCGCGCTTCGAGTGGGCCCGCGTTGCCGATGCCGAGCGCACCGTGCTGCAGATCGCCCGCGATCCGCAGTTCCTCGCCCCGGTGCTGGAGCAGGACGGCCGCGGCACGCAGCTGCGCCCGGGCCAGGACCTGGCGCCGGGTGACTATGTCTGGCGGGTGGCGTCGGTGGACCGCAACGGCCATCGCGGCCGGTTCGGCCAGCCCCTGCCGCTGACCCTCACCGATCTGCCGGTCGACCCGGCCCTGCAGCCGCCCGAAGCCGCCAAAGGCCAGCTGACCCTGCGCTGGCAGGCCGGCGAACCCGGCCAACGTTATCGCGTGCAGCTGGACCGTCGCGGCGATTTCAGCGCGCCGCTGCTCGACCGCGAGCTCGACCAGCCGGAGGTGTCGATGAAGCGCCCCTGGCGCGGCACGCTGCACGTGCGCGTGCAGTACATCGACGAGGACGGGTACGCCGGTCCGTTTTCGCCGGCGCAGCAGATCGCCCTGCCGTGCCGCACCTGTTACGCCGCCGGGGGTGGTGCACTGTTGTTGTGGCTGCTGTTGTGACTCCCCTGCACCTGCCCTGGCCGCAACGCATCGTGCTGGCCGCCCTGGTCGGCGCGCTGGCGGTCGTGGCCAGTCACGGGCAGTGGTTCTGGAAACAGGATGAGGCGGTCTACGACGCGTACGTCGGCGGCTGGGAGTACACGCCGGATGCGCGCCTGCTGATCGTGGCGATCGACGACAACAGCCTGCAGCAGCTTGGGCAGTGGCCGTGGCCGCGCGGCACCCACGCACGCCTGCTGGACCGGCTCACCGACGCCGGCGCCGAGCGCGTGGTGCTGGACCTGGTGCTGTCCGAACCGGACCGCCAGGACAGCACCCAGGATGCCGAACTGGCGGCGGCGATCCGCCGCAACGGACACGTTGTGCTGCCGGTGCTGGCCGCGCCCGCCAGTGGCCCGCGCATGGCCGAGGAACTGCTGCCGATCCCGCTGATCGCCGCCAACGCGGCCGGCCTGGGCCACACTGATATCGAAGTCGACGGCGATGGCGTCGCGCGTGGGCTGTACCTCACCGCCGGGATCGGCGCACCGCACTGGCCGGCGCTCGGACTGGCACTGGCCGACACGCAGGGTCCGCTGCCCGGCCTGCACGACGACCAGCCGACGGTGGCCTCGCCCTACCAATGGCGCCGCGACCACTACGTGCGCGTGCGCTACGCCGGACCGCCCGAACGGTTCCCGCAGGTGTCCTACGCGGATGTGCTCGACGGCGACGTCGACCCGGCGCTGCTGCGCGGCCGCCTGGTGCTGGTCGGCATGACCGCCAGCGGCATCGCGACGCGACTGCTCACCCCGACCACCCGCGAGCGCTGGATGAGTGGCAGCGAGTACCAGGCCAATGTCGCCTCGATGCTGCTTGCCGACAAGGTGATCAACCCGCTGCCGCGGGCGTGGCAGAGTGCCCTCACCGGGCTGCTGGTGGCGCTGTGCTGCCTGTTGCTGACGCTGCCGCGGGCGTGGCTGAGCGGGGTGCTCGCCCTGCCGCTGACGCTGCTGCTCAGCTTCGCCCTGCTGCGTGCGGGCCATCTGTGGTTCGCACCGGCCGCGGCCTTGACCAGCATGTTGACCGTGCTGCTGGCATGGACGCTGTGGCGGGTCAGCGCCTGGCGGCGCCAGGCCAACAGCGATGCGCTCACCGGGCTGGGCAACCGGCTGCGCTTCGAGCAGATCCTGCAGGCCGAGCACGACGCCGGCCGCCGCAGCGGGCGGCCGCTGAGCCTGGTGCTGATCGACGTGGACCACTTCAAGCGCCACAACGATGAGTTCGGTCATCAGGCCGGCGACACCGTGCTGCGCCGTATCGCCCAGGAAATCCGTGCGCACGCACGTCGTCCCCGCGACATGGCCGCCCGCTTCGGCGGCGACGAGTTCGCGCTGATCCTGCCCGACACCACGCCGGAAGGCGCGGTGCAGGTGGTGCAGGATCTGGTGGCGCGGGCGCAGGGACTGGAGATTCCGGCCGGCCGTGGCGCGACCACGCATATCACCCTGAGCGCGGGCGTGTTCACCCGCGTCCCGAGCCCCGGCACGGAACCGCGGCATTATTTCGAAGGCGCCGACGCGGCGCTGTACCAGGCCAAGGCCGCGGGGCGCAACGGCTATGCGGTCGACGACGGCGGCCCCGGCTGAGCCCCCACCCGCCCACCATACGCAAGCGAATGGTAGACTCCGGTCACCTCCCCAGCGTGACGTGATCCGAATGAAGGCCTCCGTCTTCCGCCACGGCATCAATCTATGGCCGCCGTTCCTGTTCACCGGCATCCACGTGACCGATGTCAGCCCGGACTACCGCCATGTGCGCGTCGAGCTGCGCATGCGCCCGTGGAACCGCAACTACGTGGGCACGCATTTCGGCGGCAGCCTGTTCGCGATGACCGATCCATTCTGGATGCTCACCGTGATGCAGAACCTGGGACGCGATTACTACGTCTGGGACCGCGCCGGCGAGATCGAGTTCCTCAAGCCGGGCCGCGGCACGGTGGTGGCCGAGTTCCGGCTGGACGAGGCACTGCTGGACCAGCTGCGTGCCGCCACCGCCAGCGGTGGGAAATACCTGCACTGGTTCAGCAATGACATCGTCGATGCCAACGGCGTGGTGATCGCCCGCGTGCGCAAGCAGGTCTACCTGCGGCTCAAGCCCGAAGCACGCCAGCGCGCGGGGTGAGTCATGTCGCGCTTGCTATGCTCGCGCGCCTGATCCACGCCCCGGAAGACCATGCGCCTGCCCCTGTTGACCCCGCTGCTGCTCACCGCCCTGACCGCATCTGCGCAGGAACTGCGGATACCGCCGGTCGACTATCCGGTGCTGCCGGCGCGCGCCACCACGGCCGAGGGTTTCCTGCCGTCCGGGTGGCGCATCGAGGAACAGCTCAGCGGCGATCTCAACGGCGACCAGCGCGATGATCTCGTGCTGGTGCTGCGCCAGCAGGATCCGCGCAACATCGTCGAACACGATGGCTTCGGCATCAGCCCGCTGGACAGCAACCCGCGCATGCTCGCCATTGCGTTCGCCGGTCCGGCGGGGGGGTACACGCTCGCCGCGCAGAACCACACGTTGATCAGCCGCCACGAGGCGCCGAACCTGTCCGATGTCTTCGAGGACGGTCCCGGCGTCTCGATCGTGCGCGGCACGCTGCGCACCACGCTGTACTTCTTCTCCAATGCCGGCAGCTGGTCGACCGGTTCGGCCAGCTTCACGTTCCGCTGGCAGGCCGGCGCCTTTGCGTTGATCGGCTACGACAACAGCTCGATGATGCGCAACTCGGGGCACACCGAAAGCCTGAGCATCAACTATGCGACCCGCCGCGTGCGCTACACCGAGGGCAGCATCGACTCGGACGAAGACAGCGTGCGCTGGGAGACGCTCACCTCGCCACGCCGCTGGACGCTGGAGACGGTGGGCGATGGCAGTGCATTCCAGCCGCTGGAAGTGATGGACGACCGCTAGAACACCGCCAACCGCGCGCCGCTCATCGTGCCGGCGCGCGCATCGGCACCCGCAGCGTCGGCCCCAGCTCGCCCACGACCACGCGCCGATCCACCTGCAACCACTGCCCCTCTTCGCTGAGTACCGGCGTGCGCGTGGGCGAACGCAGCGCCTCGGGCAACGTCTGCAGCGCCACGGACACCGCCACCGGCTGTTGCCGCAGCCAGCGCTGCGCCGCCACCAGGCGCAGCATCGCGGCGGCGTCCTGCGGGCGGCCCGCGTACTGCCGCATGTCCGGTCCGCTGATGTTGGCCAGGGTGCAGCCCAGCGGATTGGCGATGCAGGCAAAGCGATCCTGTGCCGGTCCGGGAATCGGCATGGGCGCATCCCGCGCGGCCACCAGCTCGGCGCTGGCGGCGCATGCCCACGCGTAGCGCGGCGCGATCCGTGCCTGGGTGCGTGGCACATCCAACAGCAGACGATTTCCCTCCACATCCCCACTCGACAGGCGCAGGCCCGCCCCGGCCAGCGCGAACTCACCGCGCATCGCGGTGCACAGGCTCTGCTCGTCGGGCGTCATTGGCGCCAGTGCAGCCTCGCAGACCGCAGGCACGGGCGCGTCGGCGGGCAGTTCGACGAGAATGTCGGCCAGCACCCGCGCGTTGCTCTCCACCATCGCCGCGCCGATCATGCTGGTGACCAGGGTGTCGCCCTGCCCGGCCATCCGGCGCCCACTGAGGATGTCCCCACAGGCACCGGCCAGTGCGGCGCCACTGTTGCCACGCACATGGGCAAGCGCATGCGCGGACACCGGATCGAACACCGGCTGGAAGGCCGGCAGCGGCGCCATCGGATCGGTGTCGAACGGTGCGAACGGGGAGACGAAGTGACCGTAGCCGGCGATCGCGGCCACGCGCTGGTGCAGCGCTTCATGGCCGGCGTGCGCGGCCTCGAACCGGTCGGGGTCGGCGCGCACCGCCTCGAGACAGCCGACGGCCCGGCGGCCGCAGCTCGCCGAGCCCGAAAGCGCGGTCGTGGGGTAGCGCCCGTGCGCGCTGGAGTCCTGGGGCCGCTGGCCGGGCGTCCCCTGCCGCCAACGCGCGGCATCCTGCGCCATCACGGCTTCGCGGCCGACGGCATCCAGGCCGTCATGGCGCAGGGTCCACAAGACGCTGAAGCCATTCGCGCCGGGCGTGGGCAGCGGTGCCTGCAGCAGCCGCATCGCCTCGCGCTGCTCGACCGGCAGCGGCCAGAACCGCGAGGCGGCCCAGAGTCCGACCACGGCCAGCAGCAGGCTCAGGATCGAGACGACCACCCATTTCAGTCCATTCCTCACCACAGCGTTCTCCCCGGACCCCGCGTCCTGCGGGGACCGGCAGCGTAAACCGGGCATCGCCCCCGCTACAATGCGCCGATGTCGCCCGAAGCCCCCCAACTCGTTCCGCGTCCCTCCCTGCAGCGGCTGTTCCTGACCGGCCTGCTGACCCTGCTGCCGATCTGGCTGACCTGGGTGGTGGTCAAATTCGTGTTCGTGCTGCTCTCGGGCATTTCCAGCCCGCTGGTGGTGCCGCTGTCCGAGCAGATCGCCGCCTCCTTCCCGCATTACCTGGGCTGGATCAAGGTCGAATGGATGCAGGACATCATCGCCCTGGCCGCCACCCTGCTGGTGATCCTGTCGGTGGGCGTGCTCAGCCGCCGCGTGATCGGCCAGCGCCTGCTGCGCTGGTTCGGTGCGGTGATCAAGCGCATCCCGCTGGCGAGCATCATCTACGACAGCGCCAAGAAGCTGCTGGACATGCTGCAGACCGAACCGGGCAGCACCCAGCGCGTGGTGCTGATCGACTTCCCGCATCGCGACATGAAGTCGGTCGGCCTGGTGACGCGGGTGATGAAGGAAGAAGGCAGCGGCCGCGAGCTGGCCGCCGTGTACGTACCCACCACCCCCAATCCGACCTCGGGCTATCTGGAAATCGTGCCGGTCGAGCTGTTGACGCCCACCGACTGGACCGTGGACCAGGCGATGAGTTTCATCATCTCCGGCGGCGCGGTCGCCCCGGAAACCATGCCGTTCACCCGCGCCGGCGATCGTTGATGCCTGCGGCGTCCCCGCGCTGCCGCAGCTGACTGGGCGCCGTACATGACAAAGCTGACCGGGGAGCGATGCTGGCCGTACGCAGGCGAATCGGGCAAGCTCCCGTGTCTGTGCGTTTACGGAAACAGCCGATGCCCCACCCCGCCCGCGCCCTGGCGCTTGCCATCGCCGCATTGATGGCCTTCAGTGCCGCCGCTCCGGCCGAAGCTGCCAAGAAAAAGGCCACCCGGCCCGCCGCGACGCAGTCCCGGCCCGCCGCCAAGCCCAAGGCCAAGCCGCGTGCACGCCCGGCCGCCGCCCCGGCCCGCCAGCCGCTGGTGCGCCAGCAGAGCAAGGCCGCCCAGCTGGACCGCATCTACGACGAGTACTGGGATGCCTCGATGCGGCTCAATCCGCTGCAGGCCACCTTCCAGGGCGACAGCCGCCACAACGACCAGCTCCCCAACATCCTCTCGGCCGCCTATCGGCAGCAGTCGCATGACTTCACCGTGGAATGGCTGGGCAAGGTCGAGAAGATCGGTCCGGACGGCCTGACCGGCCAGGACCTGCTCAGCTACGAGATCTTCGTGCGCGATGCGCGCATGTCGCTGGCGGCCGAGCAGTTCCCCGGCTGGATGCTGCCGGTGAGCCAGTACTACAACCTGGGCAGCATCATGGCCATCCTCGGCTCCGGCTCCGGCGCGCAACCGTTCAACACGGTGCAGGATTACGACGGCTGGTCGCGCCGCTCGCTGGGCATTCCCGCCCTGTTCGAGCAGGCCATCGCGAACATGCGCCAGGGCATGGCCGCCGGCGTGGTGCAGCCGCGCGATCTGATGGAAAAAGTGCTGCCGCAGCTGGATGCGGTGATCAAGCCGACCGCCGAAGAGAGCATCTTCTGGGCGCCGGTGCGCAACCTGCCCGAGGATTTCCCGGCGGCCGACAAGGCGCGGATCACCGCCGAGTACAAGCGCATGATCGAGTTCCGCATCATGCCGTCCTACCGCGCCCTGCGCGGTTTCATCGCCACCGAGTACCTGCCCGCCGCGCGCAGCACCGATGGCCTGGCCGGCCTGCCCGGCGGCAAGGCCTGGTATGCGCAGACCATCGTGCAGAGCACCGCCTCCACGCTGACGCCCGAGCAGATCCATGCACTGGCCGAACAGCGCGTGGCCTCGCTGCAGGCGCAGATCGCCACGATCATGAAAGAGAACAGGCTTCGCGGCTCGCAGCAGAAGCTGCTGCGCACCATGCGTACTGATCGCGATTTCCAGTACGCCAATGCCGATGCACTGATCAACCGGTACAAGCAGCTGCAGAGCCAGGTCAACGCGCGCCTGCCGACCCTGCTCGGCACGCTGCCGAAGGCACCGATGGAGATCCGCGCGGTGGAGCCCGAGCGCGCGGCCACCGCCGGCGCGGTGAGCTACCAGCAGCCGCTGCCGGACGGGATGCGCCCGGGCGTGCTGTACATCAACACCGGCGATCTGCCGAGCCGCCGCCGCTGGTCCGCGCCGATGCAGTTCCTGCATGAGGGCATCCCGGGCCATCACGTGCAGCTGGGCCTGCAGCAGGAGCTGGACAAGCTGCCGCGCTTCCGTCGCCTGGGCGGCGATATCGCCTTCGTCGAGGGCTGGGGCCTGTACGCCGAATCGCTGGGCGAGGAACTGGGCGTCTACCGGGATCCGTACGAGCGCATCGGCTACCTGCAGGCCGCGCTGACCCGCGCCGCGCGCATGTCCGCCGACACCGGCGTGCACGCGCAGGGCTGGAGCAAGCGCCAGGCGGTCGATTACCTGGTCAAGACCGCGGACATGAGCGCCACCGATGCGACCGCCGAAGTCGAGCGCTTCATGGCCCTGCCCGGCCAGACCCTGGCCAATGGACTGGGCGAGCTGAAGATGATGGAGCTGCGCGACAAGGCCAAGGCGGCGCTGGGGCCGCGTTTCGATGCGCGTCGCTTCCACGAGGAAGTGCTGCGCGACGGCTCGATGCCGCTGGACATCCTGGATGCCAAGATCGCCCGCTGGATCGCCAGCCCAAATGGTGCGACAACACCTGCGCCCTGACCCCCGAAGGAAACGAGCATGCACATCGTCCGGCATCTGCGTGTGTGGATCAGTGCGATGTGCATCGCCGGGAGCGGTGCTGTCGTGGCAGCGCCGGTGCTGACGCCACCGGACCCGGGCATCGATGCGCTGATGCAGCGCTACGACGGCCAGGTTCCGGGCGCGGCAGTGCTGGTACTGCATGACGGCAGACCGGTGTTCCGTCGCGGCTACGGGTTGGCGGTGCTGGAAGATGGCACTGCGGTGACCGCGCAGACCAGTTTCCGCCTGGCCTCGGTCAGCAAGCAGTTCACCGCCGCAGCGATCCTGCTGCTGGCCGAAGATGGCGCGCTGACCCTGGACGATCCGGTGAAACGCTGGCTGCCCTCGCTGCCGGCCGCGGCGGATGCCATCACCCTGCGCCAGCTGCTCAGCCACACCGGCGGCCTGCTCGACTACGAAGACCTGATGGCCGCCGACGCGACCGCGCAGGTACATGACCAGGACGTCCTGCATCTACTGGAAGGCCAGGATCGAACGTACTTCGCACCGGGCACGGCCTACCGCTACAGCAACAGCGGTTACGCGCTGCTGGCGCTGGTGGTCGGCAAGGCCTCCGGCACCGATTTCGCCCGCTTCCTGCGCCAGCGCATCTTCCTGCCGCTCGGCATGCGCGACAGCGTCGCCCACCAGGACGGCGTGGACGATATCGCGCGCCGCGCCTACGGTTACAGCGAGCGCGACGGGCGCTGGCAGCGCACCGACCAGAGCCCGACCAGTGCGGTGCTCGGCGATGGCGGCGTGTATTCGTCGCTGGATGACCTGGCCCGCTGGGACGCGGCGCTGTATGACCAGCGCCTGCTGAAGGCGACATCGTTGAAGCAGATGTTCTCGCCTGCCACGCGCACCGCCGAGCCGGACGTGCCGTTCTACGGTTTCGGCTGGCGGCTCAACGGTGGCGCGCAGTGGCACAGCGGCGAGAGCATCGGCTTCCGCAACGTGATCCTGCGCTATCCGGCGCAGCGCCTCACGGTGATCGTGCTCAGCAACCGCAACGCCCCCGAACCCTATCCGCTGGCGCTGCAGATCGCCCGGCGCTGGCTGGACACCCTGCAATGAGCGATATGCATGCTTCTTCCTTGATCGGCGTGCACCACGTGGCGTTGATCGCCGCGGACTACGCGCGCTCGAAGGCGTTCTACACGCGCGTGCTCGGGCTGCGGGTGATCGCCGAAAACTACCGGCAGGCGCGCGACTCCTGGAAGCTCGACCTGGCCCTGCCCGACGGCAGCCAGCTGGAGCTGTTCTCCTTCCCGGGCGCACCGCCCCGCCCCAGCCGCCCGGAGGCGCAGGGCCTGCGCCACCTGGCCTTCCGCGTGCACGCGCTGGAACCGATGATCGAGCGGCTGACCGCGGCCGGCGTGGCCTGCGAGCCGATCCGGGTGGACGAGTACACCGGCCGCCGGTTCACCTTCTTCGCCGACCCGGATGACCTGCCGCTGGAGCTGTACGAGATCCCGGCCGACGCCGGCTGAACGGTGCGCCGGGCACGTTCCGTACCGGAGCGAATGGGTATACAGTCGGCCCTGTACCGGCCGCCTGCGCCGGCGTTCACGGACATCCCTGGGAGGGGAACATGCGCAAGACTTTCAAGACCCTGTTGCTGGCGCTGCCGCTGATGATGGCCGCGATGTCGGCCAGCGCCGCCGACGGCGCCGTCGGCCGCTGGAAGACCATCGACGACAAGACCGGCAAGGTGAAGTCGATCGTGGAGATCACCCAGGCCACCAACGGCACCCTGACCGGCAAGGTCGTGGACATCCTGCACTCGGACAAGGGCCCCAATCCGGTCTGCGACGGCTGCGAGGGCGCCAACAAGAACAAGCCGGTCAAGGGCATGACCATCCTGTGGAACCTGAAGGCCGATGGCGCCAACGCCTGGTCCGGCGGCACCATCCTGGACCCGGGCAACGGCAAGACCTACAAGTCCAAGATGAAGCTGCAGACCGGCGGCGCCAAGCTGGACGTGTCCGGCTGCGTGGCCTTCATCTGCCGCGCCCAGACCTGGGTCCGCGAGTAAGCCCCGCGCGGGTTCCAGCCTCCGTAACCCGGCTTCGGCCGGGTTACTGCGTTTTGGCGTGCGATAATCCCCGGTTCCCCTGGCAACAGCGCCCATCATGACCCGCACCGCTCTCGTCACCACCGCCCTGCCCTACGCCAACGGCCCGCTGCACCTGGGCCACCTGGTCGGCTACATCCAGGCTGACATCTGGGTGCGCGCGCGTCGAATGAGCGGCGGCAAGACCTGGTTCGTCTGCGCCGATGACACCCATGGCACCCCGATCATGCTCGCGGCCGAAAAGGCCGGCGTGACCCCGGAGGCCTTCATCGCCAACATCCAGGCCAGCCATGAGCGCGATTTCGCCGCGTTCGGCGTCGCGTTCGACCACTACGACTCGACCAACTCGGCGGCCAACAAGGCGCTGACCGAAGCCTTCTACCTCAAGCTCGAGGCCGAAGGCCATATCGCGCGCCGCTCCGTGGCCCAGTTCTATGACCCGGCCAAAGGCATGTTCCTGCCGGATCGCTACATCAAGGGCATCTGCCCGAACTGCGGCACCCCGGACCAGTACGGCGACAACTGCGAAGTGTGCGGCGCCACCTACAGCCCGACCGACCTGAAGGACCCGAAATCGGTGATCTCCGGCGCCACGCCGGAAATCCGCGATTCGGAGCATTTCTTCTTCGAGGTCGGCCGCTTCGAAGGCTTCCTGCGCGAGTGGCTGGCCGGCGACGTCGCCCTGCCCGGCGTCAAGGCCAAGCTGGGTGAATGGCTCAACGCCGAAGGCGGCCTGCGCGCGTGGGACATTTCGCGCGATGCGCCGTACTTCGGCTTCCAGATTCCGGGCCACCCGGGCAAGTACTTCTACGTCTGGCTCGACGCGCCGATCGGTTACCTGTCCAGCTTCCAGGCCCTGTGCGCGAAGACCGGCGAAGACTTCGACGCGCACCTGCGCGCCGGCACCAGCACCGAGCTGCACCACTTCATCGGCAAGGACATCGTGAACTTCCACGGTCTGTTCTGGCCGGCGGTGCTGCATGGCACCGGCCACCGCGCGCCGACCCGCCTGCACGTCAACGGGTACCTGACCGTGGACGGCGCCAAGATGTCCAAGTCGCGCGGCACCTTCGTGATGGCCCGCACCTACCTGGATGAAGGGCTTGAACCGGAAGCGCTGCGCTATTACTTCGCGGCCAAGTCCTCCGGCGGCGTGGACGATCTCGACCTGAACCTGGGTGATTTCATCGCGCGCGTCAACGCGGACCTGGTCGGCAAGTTCGTCAACCTGGCCAGCCGCTGCGCCGGCTTCATCAGCAAGCGCTTCGAAGGCCGCCTGGCCGCTGCGCTGCCCGATGCGGCCCAGTACGACCGCTTCGTCGCCGCACTGGCGCCGATCCGCGAGGCGTACGAGCGCAACGATCCGGCCAGCGCGCTGCGCCAGACCATGGCACTGGCCGACGAGGCCAACCGCTACATCGACGATGAAAAGCCGTGGGTGATCGCCAAGCAGGAGGGCGCGGACGCGCAGCTGCAGTCGGTCTGCACCCAGGGCCTGAACCTGTTCCGCGTGCTGGTCACCGCGCTCAAGCCGGTACTGCCGGCCACCGCCGCGCAGGCCGAGGCCTTCCTGGCCGCGCCGGTGCACGCCTGGACCGACATCGCCGCCCCGCTGACCGCGCACACCATCGCGGTGTACGAGCCCCTGTTCACCCGTATCGACCCGAAAAAAATCGACGCCATGACCGACGCTTCCAAAGACACCCTGCAGGCCGCCACCCCGGCCCCCGCCGCCCCGGCCAAACCGGCCAAGCCCGCTGCCGCACCGGCACCGCTCGCTGCGGCCGATGGCGAGGCCGCACCGGCCTACATCGGCATCGACGACTTCGCCAAGCTGGATCTGCGCATCGGCAAGGTGCTGGTCTGCGAATTCGTGGAAGGCTCGGACAAGCTGCTGCGCTTCGAACTCGATGCCGGTGACCTGGGCAAGCGCCAGATCTTCTCCGGCATCCGCGCCAGCTATGGCGAGCCGGAACAGCTGGTCGGCCGCAGCGTGGTGTTCATCGCCAACCTGGCCCCGCGCAAGATGCGCTTCGGCCTGAGCGAAGGCATGATCCTGTCGGCCGGTTTCGACGGTGGCGCGCTCGCCCTGCTGGACGCCGACAGCGCCGCGCTGCCGGGCATGCCGGTCCGCTGACCGCGGCGGCAGGGCGGCCACGCGGTCGCCCTGCCACGCTCTTCTGCCTGGAGGTATGGGTTGGAACTGGCGCTGTTCGATTTCGACCACACGGTCACCACCTGCGATACCTACGGCCGCTTCCTGCGCCGTGTGGCCACCCCCGAACAGCTTGCACGGGCCTGGTGGAAAGTGGGTCCGTGGCTGCTGGCGTACCGCCTCAAGCTGATCTCGGCCAAGCGCCTGCGCGCGCGCGTCACCCGCCTGACCTTCACCGACCGCCATGTCGAGGACATCACCGCGCAGGCCGCGGGCTATGCGCGTGACGTGCTGCCCGAGCTGATGCGGCCGGAGATGCTCGACCAGATCCACTGGCACCTCACGCAGCAGCACACCGTGGTGATCGTGTCCGGCTCGCTGGACCTGTATCTGCGCCCGTGGTGCGAGGCGATGGGGCTGGACCTGATCTGCAACCGGCTGGAAAGCCGCGGCGGACGCCTCACCGGGCGCTATGCCGAGGGCGACTGCGGGCCGCGCAAGGTGGAGCACATCCGCGGCCGTTACGACCTCGCGCGCTACCTGCGCATCCACGCCTACGGCGACAGCCGCGAAGACCGTCCGATGCTCGCGCTCGCCCACGAGCCTTGGTATCGCGGCAAGCCCATCACGTCCCGCCGGGCGGAACCGGCGAGCACGCCCCCTGCCCGGCACAGCCGGGCCTGATGCCCCACCGCGCAGCCACCGCCACGCCATGAGCCCCACCATCGACACCCTGACCGAACGCCTCGATCGACTGTTGCCGCAGACCCAATGCGGGCAATGCGGCTACGACGGCTGCCGCCCGTATGCCGAGGCCATGGCGCGTGGCGTGGCGGGCGTCGATCACTGCCCGCCCGGCGGCGATGCGGGCGCGCGCGCGCTGGCGAATGCATTGGGCGTGCCGACGGTGCCGTTCGACCGCTCGCGCGGCGAACACAAGGCACCGCAGGTCGCGGTGGTGATCGAAGCGGACTGCATCGGCTGCACCAAATGCATCCAGGCCTGCCCGGTCGATGCGATCGTCGGCGGCGCCAAGTACATGCACACCGTCATCGCCGATCTGTGCACCGGCTGCGAGCTGTGCATCCCACCGTGTCCGGTGGACTGCATCGACCTGGTCAGCGCGCCCCGGCCGTAACGCGGGGCGGTGCACGCCTCGCGACGGCGGCGGGAGGTGCGGTTACGGCAGGGCCGCCGTCACCACGATCTCCACTTTCCAGCTCGGATCGGCCAGCTTGGCTTCCACGGTGGCGCGTGCCGGGGTCATGCCTGCCACCACCCACTCATCCCATGCGGCATTCATGCCGGCGAAATCGCCGATGTCGGCGAGGAAAATCTCCGCGCGCAGGATGTGCTGCTTGTCGCTGGCCACCAGTGCCAGCAGCTTGTCGATTTCTTCCAGCACCTGGCGGGTCTGCCCGGTGATGTCCTGGCTGGTGTCTTCGGGGATCTGCCCGGAGAGATAGGCGACCTTGTTGTGCACGGTCATTTCGGACATGCGCGGGCCGACATCGAAACGTTCCAACATGGCAATTACTCCTCTGGATGAAACCGCATTGTCACCGATGCGGCGCGCGCGTGCCGGGCCCTGCCTGCAAAGCGGCCACAGCATGCACAGCGCACCCGCTTGGCAAGCGTCGGCATCAGGCGCACGATTTGCCGGCCAGGCGGCCACGCCTGCGTTGACTCCTTCATCGCCCACCCCGGAGCACGCTGTACCGATGACCGACACCGCCCCTGCTCCGCCCCCGGCCCGCGCCCCCTGGCGCCGCGCTGCCACCGTCGTCATCCCGCTGGTGATCCTGGCCCTGGCCCTGCGTGGCCTGGCCAACGAATTCGACGCGCACGGCTACCGCGCGATCCGCGAGGCCTTCCACCATCTCGGCGCCGGACAGATCGCGCTGACCGTGCTGCTCGGGCTGGCCAGCTATGCGTGCCTGATCGGCTTCGATGCGATCGGCCTGCGCCGCAGCGGCAAGCGCCTGCATCCGGCACGGGTCGGCATCACCGCGTTCCTCGCGCACACGCTGGGACAGACGCTGGGCTTTGCCGCGCTCACCGGGGGTGCGGTGCGCCTGCGCGGCTATGGCCGTGCCGGCCTGAGCCTGGGCGAGATCGGCCAGGTCGTGTTGATGAGCACCCTGGGCTTCGTGTTCGGCGCGTGGCTGCTGCTGGCGCTGGCCTTCGTGCTTGAACCGGGCGCGGCGGCGCTGGCCCTGCCGATCCCGGTGCAGGCGGTGCGCGCGATCGGCATTGCGGGCCTGCTCGCGTATGCGGGCACGGTGCTGCTGGTCGGCCGCGAGGGCCGCAGTTTCCAGATCCGCGGGCACGCGCTGTGGCTGCCCGACCGGCGCACCATGCTCGGCGTCACCGCGCTGAGCGTGGTCGAGCTGGTGCTGGCCAGCGCGGCCTTCTATGTGCTGCTGCCGACGGATACCCCGACCGGTCTGCCCGGTTTCGTCGGGCTGTATCTGGTCGCGGTGCTGGCCGGCCTGATCTCCAGCGTGCCGGCCGGCCTGGGCGTGTTCGAGTGGAGCCTGCTCAAGCTGCTGCCGCAGGTGGCCCCGGCCGCGGTGCTGGCCGCCGCGCTGATCTACCGTGTCACCTATTACGTGCTGCCGCTGCTGCTGGCCACGGTGCTGGCAGTCGCGCCCGCACTGCGCCGCCCGCTGCGCGCCGGTGCCGGGGCGACCCGGGTCGGCTGGACCGCGCTGCGCCCGTGGCTGCCCCAGATCATCGCGCTGGCGGTGTTCAGCGTCGGCGCCGCGCTGGTGATCGACGGCACCCTGCCGACGTCGCGCCGGCACCTGGTCACCGCCTCGCTGCCGATCCTGGAGACCTCGCACCTGCTGGGCAGTCTGGCGGGTGTCGCGCTGCTGCTGATCGGCCAGGGCCTGCAGCGACGCAGCCATGCCGCGTGGATGCTCGCACTCGGCATCTGTGTGCTCTCCCCCTTGCCGATCTGGCTGCGCGGTGGGCAGGTACTGATCGCGCTGTCGGCGCTGCTGGTGGCCGCGGCGCTGTGGGCCTCGCGCCGCGAGTTCTACCGCCAGGGTGCGCTGCTGGATGAAGCCTGGTCATGGCCGTGGATCCGCAACCTCGGGCTGGTCCTGGTCGCCGTGATATGGCTGCTGTTCTTCGTCTACAGCCACGTCGAATACCAGAACGAGCTGTGGTGGCAGTTCGCGCTGCAGGGCAACGCGCCACGTGCGTTGCGTGCGTTGCTGCTGGTGGCGATCGCGCTGACCATCTTCGGCCTGGCGCGGTTGCTGCACAGCACGCGCAGTCCGCTGCCAGCCGCCGATGCGTCCACGCTGGAGGCGCTCGCCCCGATCCTGGCGGCCGCCGAGGACACCCAGGCCTGCCTGGTGCTCACCGCGGACAAGGCGGTGCTGCGTGATGATTCGCAGCGCGGCTTCGTGATGATGCAGCGCTACGGCGGTTCGCTGATCGCGATGGGCGATCCGGTCGGCCCACCGGAGGTGGTGCGCGCGCTGATCTGGCGCTTCCGCGAGGAGGCCGACCGGCTGGGCCTGCGCCCGGTGTTCTACCAGGTCGGTGAAGCGCACTGGCAGACCTACCTCGACCTCGGCCTGACCCTGGTCAAGCTCGGTGAAGAGGCGATGGTGCCGCTGCAGGACTTCACGCTGGAAGGCCGCGATCGCGCCGATCTGCGCCAGGCCTGGAACCGCGGCAAGCGCGGTGGCCTGAGCTTCCGGGTTGCGACGCCCGAGGACGTACCGGCATTGCTGCCTGCATTGTCGGTGGTCTCCCAGCAGTGGCTGGATGACAAGGCCGGCGATGAAAAGGGCTTCTCGCTGGGCAGTTTCGATGCGGCCTACCTGTCACGCTTCCCGGTGGCGCTGGTCGAAGCCGAGGGCCGTATCGTGGCCTTCGCCAATCTGTGGCAGGCGCCGGCCGGAAACGAACTGTCGGTCGACCTGATGCGGCATGTCGATGACGCGCCCAAGGGCACCATGGATTTCCTGTTCATCGAGCTGTTCCTGTGGGGGCGCCAACAGGGCTTCCACCGGTTCTCGCTGGGCATGGCACCGCTGTCCGGGCTCGCCCAGCATCGCCTGGCCGGGCGCTGGAACCGCTTCGCCAACGTGGTGGCACGGCACGGCGAACGCTTCTATGGCTTCAGCGGGCTGCGTCGCTTCAAGTCGAAGTTCGCGCCGGTCTGGCGGGCCCGCTATCTGGCCGCGCCAGGCGGCGTGCACCTGCCTGCCGCCCTGCTCGATGCAACCCGGCTGATCTCGTTGGACCCGCGCCGGCACGATTGATCCCGCGCCGGCACCCAGCGTGGGTGCTGTCCGCTGTCGCTGGCGCTCAACGCGCGGGCAGGTGCTGCACGATGGTATCCGCGAGACGATCGTAATCGCCCTTGAAATGGTGGTCGCCGGGCAGCGCGATGATCTGCGCGTTGCCACCGGGCGGGAGCGACGGGCAGAGTGCGTCGCCATCGTCCTGGCCGTACACGCACAACGTCCTGCCGGCCGGCAGCCGGGCCACCTCCGGCGCGATCGGCAGGCCATCGCCACCGCCGCCGAGCCAGTTGCTGACATGGAATTCGTAGTCCGCGGTCTTGCCGACCGACAACAGCGCAATCATCGACACCGACTCCCGCGTGGCCGGTGACAGCTGATTGATCGCCGCCGGCAGCACATCGGCGCCCTGCGAGAAACCGACCAGCACCACGTTGCGGCGCTGCCACTGGCGGCTGTAGTGCGTGGCGATGCGCTCCAGGTCGCGCGCGAAGCCTTCGGGGGTGCGTGCGGTCCAGAAGTAACGCAGCGAATCCACGCCGACCACCGGCACCCCGGCCTCGCTCAACGAGGCGGCCACCTCTTTGTCCAGGCCTGCCCAGCCGCCGTCGCCGGAGACGAAGATGGCGAAGGTATCGCCGCCCTTGCTCGAGGGCACGTCGACCACGGGCAGGCCCTTGAGATCATCCGGCGGCGGCGCCAGGCTGACGCCCTTCTGTGCCCCGATCACCTTTGCCGCGGCCAACAGGCCGGGCAACGCATCGCCCCGTGCGGTGCGCTCGAACTGGCGCCCCATGCCGACCCTGCGCACGAACGCGGCCGATTCGCCGGCCGGGCAATGCACATCGCCGCCCGCGTTCAACCACGGGAAATTCAGTTCGGCCGGCTGCAGGCGGCCATGGCTGCTGCCGGCGCCGCAGACCTTGCGCTCGCGTACCCCCGATGGGCAGAAGCCGGTGGTGAGCAGCCCGGCAAACACCTGGGTGTCGGCCTCGGCGGCCACGGCATAGGCCAGCGCGGCGCCCTCGCCATCGCCGCCGATCAGCGGCAGGTGGTAGCCCGGCACGTGCAGGTAGGCCTGGAACCAGCGCGAGAAATTCTCCACATCACCGGCACCGAACGCGCAGTCACCGCTCTTCTCGCGGGCCAGCACCTGGCGCAGATGCGCGACATCGACCTGCGCGACCAGGGCGCCCTCGGCGCGCAGTGCATCGATGCGCTGCTGGCTGTCGGCATGGCCGGCGGTGCCGTCGAACCACACCACCACCCGTTGCGGACGACCGTCCGGCAGGTACACCGGCACGTTCTCGAAACGCCCGTGACTGAGCTGCTGCGGCGGCGCGGCCAGCACCTGTCCGGACATCCCCGCCAGCACCACACCCAGCATCATCCCCCAACCGGCTCGCCGCATCGTCGCGCATCCCATGACTAGTGCACCAACGATACGCCCCTGCCCTGCCAAGGGCATGTACACAGCGTGGCCGGACGCTCAGCGCGCGTCGCGGCGTGCCTGCCGCCACAGCTGCCAGGCTACCGACACCAGCCATACCAGCACCGCCGCGATCACCAGTTTCTGGCCGGCGCCGCGCGGCGGCCCGCGCCAGAGCACGTGCAGCCACAACAGCACGAAGCACAGCCAGGCCCACCACCATGCGGGACCGGACCAGTCGCGCCAGCGGGGGTCGGCGCGCAGGTACCAGCTCTGCAGCAGCATCGCCACGCTCACGCACAGGAAGGCGGTATTGGCCGACACCCCGTGCACCAGCGGTGCCAGCAGGGGCGCGCGCCCGGGCAACCAGCTGTCGCCGATCGCCACCCCCATCAGCCCCAGCGCGGCAACCCAGAACAGCAGCGGTGCGGCTGCACTGCGGCGCGGTGAACGGCTGTTGGCATGCAGGGACACGGCCAGCAGCATGATCGCCAGCGCCAGGACACAGTAGGCACTGCGCAACGCCAGCCCCCAGGGCCCGTGCAGGTACAGGCTCAGCGTGGCCTGCACCCAGTCCAGATCATCGCGCGCCCATTGCGTCCACAGCGCGATGGCGATGAACAGCCCCAGGGCCAGCAGCGTGGCCAGGGCGACCCGTCCGTGATGCATCGGCGGCCAGCGGGAGGGGCGTGAAAGGGGAAGCGACATCGCAGCGCCTTTGCTCAGCCGGTGGCCTCGGGGTGGCGCTGTTGCCACGCCGCCAGCGCGGCGCGGTAGCGCTGCAGCTCATCGCTGTACAGATCCAGCACGCACAGCGGGCAGCCGCTGCCACAGCACTCGTTGGGGCCGGGTTCTTCCGGCGGCTGCGGACGCGGATCGGGATCTGGAACGGACACGGGCATGGCCACACACGGAGGGAAAACAGCGCGCACAGTGTAGCGGGCGTGGTTCAGCGCTCAACCCGGCGACGGAGATTGTCGCGCGCCGGCGCATCCAGGCGCTGGTGGAAGAAGTCGCTCAGGAAGATGCGCGGCTGGCCCAGCACCTGCTTCAGGAAGCGTCGTCGATTCAGCCGGAACAGGAAGCCCGGCACGTGGCCGGCGTATTCCTCCGCGATGCCCCGGTCGTAGGCATCGAACACCGCCGCCGGCGCAGCCAGAATGGCCATGTCGCAGTCCAGGAACAGCGCGGCCTCGGGGTCCACATCGCCAGGCGCAAGTTTGCTGTGGCGAGCGGTCAGTTCGATCAGCTCGACCACGCGCGCCGCATCGATCCCGGCATCCGGCAACCAGCGCGCGATGGCCTCGCGCGCCATGTCCGCCGAGCGCGCTTCGTTGTCGCCACGGCCCGCGTCATAGATGGCGTCGTGGTAGAGCGCAGCCAGCTGCACCTCGCGCGGACGGCTCCAGCCCGGCCCGGCTTCGGCGACCGTGCGGCAGTGCTGCAGCACGGCCTGGACGTGCGACCAGTTGTGGTACGCCCGCGGCGGCACGGCGTAGGCGGTTTCCAGCGCGGCGAGCTGTCCGGCAGGGAGGGGGATCGGTTCAAAGTGCATGCCGCCATGATTGGCCGTCGCGGCGACGCTGGCAAGCCGGGCGGTGTTTTTTTGACCACCCTCAAAGACCCGTTGCCGCGCAGTGGCCGCGCACGGTTATCCACATGTTTGTCGACCGCTGGTCCACATCCTCTGTGGATGGCGCCGACAGCCGATGAACGGCGCGCCGCCGCCCCGACAACGCGCCTAGACTGGGCCCGACGGACCCCAGCGCCCCGCAAGGTGACGGCGATGACCGCATGCAGAGTACTTATCGTGTGGATGGCCCTGGCCGCCGCGCCGGTCTGGGCGGCCGACACCACGCCGCCGTCCATCGCCACCGAACCGGGCGCCGCCACCGCCCTGCCCACGCCGGCGCAGATTCTGGACGTGCCGGCCCCGCTGCTGGCCCTGCTGCACGAGCGGGTCATCGATCCCGGTTACTCGCGCGAGCGCCGCCTGGAGCGGCTGGTCGAGATGATCTTCGACGCGCAGGGACTGCACCTGGCCTACGACGCCGATGCAACCTACACGATCGGCGAGACCTGGCAGACCCGGCGCGCCAACTGCCTGTCGTTCACCCTGCTGTTCGTCACCCTGGCCAACCTGGCCGGCATCGACGCGCATGTCCAGGAGGTGGCCCAGGTGGTGAGCTGGTACCAGGCCTCCGGGGTGATCTACAGCGTCGGCCACGTCAATGCCGGCATCGCGCTGGACGGGCGCAGCGGCACCGTCGATCTGGACCACAGCGTGCTGTATGACCGGTACGGGCCGCAGAAGATCACCCGGCAACGGGCGCTGGCCCACTTCTACAACAACCGGGGCGCCGACCGGATGGCCGCCGGGGATGCCGCCGGCGCGCGCGCTTACTTCCAGGCCGCCCTGCGCTTGGCGCCGGACTTCGTCGGGAGCTGGAACAACCTCGGCGTGCTCGATGCGCGCCTGGGCGACATGGCCCAGGCCCGCCGGAACTATGAAACCGCGCTGCGGCTGCAGCCGCGGCACGGCGTCAGCCTGAGCAACGCCAGCGCGCTCTACCGTCGGCTGGGCGACACCCGCGAGGCCGAGCGGCTGGACGACCGCCTGGCCCGGGTGCAGCACAGCGACCCCTTCGCGCAGTACATCCTCGGGGCGCGGGCGGAACAGCGACGCGATTATGCGGGGGCCGTCCGCTACTACCGCCGCGCGGTGCGCCTGTATGACACGGCCCACCCGTTCCACTTCGCCCTGGCCCGCGCCTACTTCCTCGCCGGCAACCCGAACCGCGCCTCGGAAGAGATGCAGCGCGCGCGCGACCTGGCCGCGGAAAACGGCGATGCGCTGCAGTCCCGCTACCAGGCCAAGCTGGACAGCCTGCAGCGCTGGCGCCAGCGCGGCACCCACGCCGACTGAGGCCGATCAGGCCTTCTTGAGGAAGCAGGTCTTCAGGACCAGGCCCTTGATCTTTTCCGAGTTGCCTTCGATGTGCTCGGCATCGTCCTCGACCAGGCGGATGTTGCGGATCACGGTGCCCTGCTTGAGCGGGATCGAGGAGCCCTTCACCTTCAGGTCCTTGATCACGGTGACGGTGTCGCCGGCGGCCAGCACGTTACCGTTGCTGTCACGTACCACCAGGGCCTCGCCCGCGCCGTCGCCGGCCGCCCACTCGTGGCCGCAGTCCGCGCAGATGAACAGCGCGCCATCGGCATAGGTGTTTTCCAGGGTGCACTGCGGGCAGGCGGGAATGGCGGACATCGACAGCTCTTCGGTTACGAAACGGTCGCTAGTGTAACCGCCCGTTACCCCCTGCCCTTGCGTCGGCGGTCCTGTTGCCGCAAAGTGCGCGCCCCCTGACCACCGGCCCGGCCCCCCGCATGAAACTCGGCATCGACTTTGGCACCAGCAACTCCGCCGCCGCCGTGGTGATCGACGGCAAGGTCGTGCCGATCCAGTT
>Ga0308171_1001926_pt1 | contig 24604 bp, 22 predicted proteins | sample PhyGR1_FD_202135 | JGI IMG/M metagenome (GOLD analysis project Ga0308171, IMG submission 202135) | Phyllosphere microbial communities from UC Gill Tract Community Farm, Albany, California, United States - DLSLSG.R1 | ecosystem: Host-associated > Plants > Phyllosphere > Unclassified | place: USA...
CCGCGTCGAACCGTCGCTGCAGGCGGCGTTCGTCGATTACGGCGGCAACCGTCACGGCTTCCTGGCCTTTTCGGAAATCCACCCCGACTATTACCAGATCCCGAAGGAAGATCGCGAAGCCCTGCTGCGCGAAGAGGCCGAACATGCCGCGGAAGAAGCAGCACTTCGCGCCGAACTGGACGACGAGGACGATCACGACGATCATGAGGATGACGGCGACCACGCCGACGACCATCATGACGACGAGGACGGCGAGGGCGATGCCCCGGCCCGCCCCAAGAAGTCGACCGTCAACGACGACCAGGTCGAGGCGCTGCGCCAGCGTCGCCAGAATCTGCGCCGCCGGTACAAGATCCAGGACGTCATCCATCGCCGCCAGGTGTTGCTGGTCCAGATCGTTAAGGAAGAGCGCGGCAACAAGGGCGCGGCGCTGACGACCTACCTGTCGCTGGCGGGCCGTTACTGCGTGCTGATGCCCAACACGTCGCACGGCGGCGGCATCAGCCGGAAGATTTCGAACGCGGCCGATCGCAAGCGGCTGAAGTCGATCATGGCCGACATGGCGCTGCCCTCGACCATGGGCTGCATCGTGCGCACCGCCGGTCTTCAGCGCACCAAGACCGAGATCAAGCGCGACTTCGACTATCTGGCGCGCCTGTGGGACGGCATCCGCGAAAAGACGCTGCACAGTTCCGCGCCCGCGCTGATCTATGGCGACAGCGATCTGATCAAGCGCGCGATCCGCGACATCTATAATCGCGAGATCGAGGAAGTGATCGTCGAGGGCGAGGAAGGCTATCGCCAGGCGAAGGAATTCATGCGCCTGCTGATGCCGACGCATGGCCGCCGGGTGAAACAATATGCCGATGCGGTCCCGCTGTTCCAGCGCGCGCATGTCGAGGATCAGCTGGCCGCGATGTACAATCCGGTCGTCCAGCTCAAGTCGGGCGGCTACTTGGTCATCAACCCGACCGAGGCGCTCGTCTCGATCGACATCAACTCGGGCCGTTCGACCCGCGAGCATAATATCGAGCAGACCGCGACCGCGACCAACCTGGAAGCCGCGCAGGAAATCGCGCGCCAGCTGCGTCTGCGCGACATGGCGGGTCTGGTGGTCATCGACTTCATCGACATGGACAACAACTCCAATGTCCGAAAGGTCGAGAAGGCGATGAAGGAGGCGCTGAAGAACGATCGCGCCCGCATCCAGGTCGGCCGCATCTCGTCCTTCGGCCTGATGGAAATGAGCCGCCAGCGGCTGCGCACCGGCGTGCTCGAGGCCTCGACCCGCCCCTGCCCGCATTGCGAGGGCACCGGCCTTGTCCGCACCGCCTCGTCGTCGGGCCTGTCGGCGCTGCGCCTGATCGAGGACGAGGCCGCACGCGGTCGCGGCTCGATCCTGACGCTGCGCGCCAGCCAGGAGGCCGCCGTCTATGTGCTGAACCGCAAGCGCGCCGACATCGCCGAGATCGAGGATCGCTACGGCGTGACCGTCGAGATCATCCCCGACCGCGAGGAAGAGGGCGCGCGCATGACGGTCGAGGCCTCCGGCCCGCCGCCCGCCTATGCGCCCAAGATCGACATGCTCCTGCCCGTCGAGGAGGATGAGGACGATCTAGTCGACGAGATCGAGGAAGAAGAAGACGAGGAAGAGGTCGAGGAGGCCGCTGCCGAAGCCCCCAGCCAGCGCGAACCGCGCGAGGATGGCGAAGGGGGTGGCCGCAAGCGCCGTCGCCGCCGTCGTGGCCGTCGCAACCGTGGCGGTGAGGGCGAACAGGCCGAGGGCGAGGAGCATGTCGAGGACTCCGACGTCGACGGTGAGGACGCCGAAGAGGCGAACGACACCGACACCGATGCCGAGGACGACGCCGCCGAGACGGTGGAAGCCACCGATTCCGAGCCGCGTGAAGGCGGACGCCGCCGTCGCGGGCGTCGCGGTCGTCGTGGCGGTCGCCGGAACGAGGGCGGCGCGAACGACGCGATCGAAGCCGCCAACGATGCGACGGCGGACGAGAATGCGGCGGACGAGCCGCTGACCATCGCCGAGCCGATCGAGGCGGGCGACGCCGCGCCGGTCACCACGCCGCTGGCGATTGCCGAGGTCGAGGCGAGCGACGCTCCCAAGACCCGCCGCCGCCCGCGCGCGCGCAAGGCCGCACCGGTGGTGAGCGATGCCACGCCGATCGAAACGGTCGAGGCCCCGGTCGCAGCCGAGGAACCGGCCCCCGTCGTCGAGGCGGAGGCCCCGGTCGAAGCCCCGGCCAAGCCCAAGCGCGTCCGCAAGAAGGCCGCGCCCAAGGTCGCCGCCGAACCGGCCGCCGAAGAAGCGGCCCCTGCGCTCGACGCCGAAGCGGAAGCCCCGGCCAAGCCCAAGCGTGTCCGCAAGAAGGCCGCTCCCAAGGTTGCCGCCGAGCCGGTGATCGAGGAAGCCCCGGTCGCGGAGCCAGAGCCGGCGGAACCGGCCACGGCCGACGACGCCGGTTCGTCCGACACGCCGCGACGCGGCTGGTGGCAGCGCACCTTCGGCGCCTGATCACCCGTCCCGATCGACGCAAAGACGCCCTCCTTCCCCAGCGGACGGAGGGCGTTTTCGTGTGTGAACGGATTGCCCTTCCGGGAGGGCGGTCAGGCAAGGTCGGGGTGGAGCGATTGATCCCCGTCCCACCGCGATATTATGTGAACCTGTGATCAGGATGATCCGGGCCAACGCCAGGCACGGTATCCACCCGACGATGATCGCGACAGACAAGCGGCAGGCGACCGACGGCATGGCCGAAGCCTTCTCCGGCACGAGCAAAGCGACGAAGGCCGCGGGCGACTGCGAGATCGAGACGCTGGAGGCCAAATTGGGCGGCTGGTGGTGAAGCGGCATGTGTTGTCGAAGGGGTTCGCGCGATGCACGTGGCGCAACCACGGCAGATGATCGAGTGGAAGCATTCCCGCCTGTCGATCGCGGCGCAATGCCGGTCGGTATCGATCATCCGGTCGTCCTCATACCATGCGCTGATGACCGCGATCGACGCCGCGTTCCTGGCCCATCCCTGCTATGACAGCCGCCAGATGGCACGGCATCGCACCCGCCTCGGCCATGCGGTCGGGCGTCGGCGGGTGCGCCGTCATCACGTACCTGCCGATGGGGCGTGATTTCTTCTATCTCATCGCCGTCATGGACGGACGAAACCGCTGGATGAAGAAAATATTCATCAGGCGGATCTGGCAGTCGTTGAAGTAGGAATACGTCTAGCTGACCGGCCCCGGCCCGCAGATCGGGCGAACGCCGGGCAAGGTATGCGGACGAGGCAGCGCAGTATCATATGCCGGGCATGTCCCGGATATGGCGATCAACAGAATGACGGGGTACGCCAAACGGGCATAGCCCGGCTCAGCCGCCAAACCATATCGCAAGGCGACACCACGTCGCGGATCGCACCATCACATCATGGGATCAGCCACTTAGAGTGCCCAGGTGCGCAACGGCGTGCGTCGCACGGCCCCCTTCAGCAGCTTGCGTCCAAACGCCACACGCATAGTCTCAGCGGCGGTGATGTTCATCAAAACGACGCGCGTCCCGCCCGATGCCAACGTCTCTATAGCACTGACCGTGGCGCCATGTCGGCTGCATGATTTGATGACTTCGGCCTGGGTGGCATTGACATTTATAGCGCGAGACATGGCGACTCCTCGTTCAAGCGGGAGCGCAAAGCCGTCTCTCAGCCAAGCCGATGCTCGAGGGAGACAGCTTGGTATATCCAAGATGGGGTGAAGCTTATCATTTCGCAAGTGACTCGGCAGACGTCTGCGTCGCCATCTTGCAGTGTAGACCGGCAGCCACCAGATATGCTGCACTGCACCATCGGGCGTGCGCGGCAGGCATAGCCTCTTCCTTGCATCCCTCTTCCCAAAAGGGACACCGCCATGCGCTCAATCTCCGACACGATCGCCCGTCTTCGCACGATTGCAACCGCCGGGACGTACACAGACCAGCAGGCCGGCCCCATCCCCGTCATGGACAGTTTCGGATCTAATCCGGGCGCCTTGCAGGGATATCTGCATATCCCGCACGATCTGCCCGCCCGTGCCCCGCTTGTCGTCGTGCTGCACGGTTGTACTCAAACAGCCGCCGCTTACGATCATGGCTCGGGCTGGTCGACGCTGGCCGACAAATTCGGTTTTGCCCTCCTGTTCCCCGAGCAGCAGCGCGCCAACAACCCCAATCTCTGCTTCAACTGGTTTTCGCCTGAGGACACGCGGCGGGGCAGCGGCGAGGTCGAGTCAATCCGCGAGATGATTGCTGCGGCAATCGAGCGCCACGGGCTCGATCCGGCGCGGGTCTTCGTCACCGGCCTGTCGGCGGGCGGCGCGATGACGTCCGCGATGCTGGCGTGCCATCCCGAACTTTTCGCCGGTGGGGCGATCATCGCCGGGTTGCCGTTCGATACCGCTCACAGCGTGCCGCAGGCGTTGGAGCGGATGCGCGGTCTCGGCCACGACCGTGCCAGCCTGAGCGACCGGGTGCGGGCGGCATCCCTGCACCTCGGACCTTGGCCAACGGTATCGATCTGGCATGGCAGTGCAGACGCCACGGTCGACGCCGCCAACGCCGGCTTTATCGTCGAGCAGTGGCGAGGCATCCACCGTCTTGGCGAGCCGGATATCACGGAGCGGGTCGAGGGGCACACCCGCCGTATCTGGCACGATGCAGCCGGACGTGCGGTAATCGAGGAATATATCATCACCGGCATGGGGCATGGGACGCCACTGGCCACCGCCGGTGATGAGGCTTGCGGCGTGCCGGGTCCGCATATGCTTGGCGCAGGCATTTCCTCCACATACCGAGTCGCCGCCGCATGGGGGATCGTTCCCCCCGTGGCGCCGTCTCGGCCGGTCGGCGTGGCTGCCGCCGCACCGCAACAGATGGCGGGAAAGCAATCGCTGCGGTTCGATCCGACGACGACAATCAACGACGCTCTGCGCGCGGCCGGGCTGATGAAGCCGTGACGCTGCGCATTCGGCATTGTCCGGTATAGCGGCTATGCCGGGCCGGTGCGCGTTCCGGTGTCCTGCCTGCTGATCACGCCAGGGGTATAAATGGCCAATAACCTCATGGTTTTGACGATCGAAGCCAAGATTCGCTTTCGCCGACCGGCCTGACCCAGCCGATGATATCCGCGGCCGATAGGCGGATCATTATAAGCGTGGTGTGACGGCTGCCTTGCGGCAGCGCCGGTAGCGGGAATGCTTATCGCCTTTTTTGAGGACGCTGTCGGTGCGGGCGGGCAGGCGCGGTGCTGTCGGCCATTTCGGCTCCGTGGCGAAGGCTCTCGAAGATATCGATGGGCGGTCTGACGGCGCTATGCGTCGAAAGTGCGCCGAAAACATCGCTATCCGGTCCCTCCGGGGTGGGAGGTTGAAAATGACCGGATAGCAACGTTTTAGGGTGGTGGGCGTGGCAAGGATTGAACTTGCGACCCCTGCGATGTCAACGAAGATGGGATGGCCTAAGTCATTGATTTTGCTTCGTCCGAACGTGCAAATGCAAGAGAACGAGACAAGAACAGGCGGTGAATAGCGCTCCTTTTCACGCAAAACACACGCAAGTCGAATTTTGAGCCGGTATCTTTCTAAATCAGCAACTTATGCACTCGCCCGGTGCTGGACGCCGTTGGCGAATGCGGCCCGAGCTGCCAGCAGCGCGGTCAAGGATATAGGGCAAATGAGGGGTGCAGCGAAGCTGCTGACCAAAGGAAAAAGTCAGGTGGCCTGATCCGGACCCGCGACGGGCCGGTGATCCTCTCGCCGAAAGTACCCAAGATGTTGACGTCCCCGATCGAGCCGTCGCTCGATCCCTCGTTGCGTGTCCTGTCGCTGCCCCTCGCCGCCATTAACGAGGCACCCCTGCCGATCGGCGCGTTGGCCGGCCTGCCTGCCGGAGCACTGGACATTGCCTCGGCCAATCTCCTGATGGCAGCGACGCCGTGCGACGCGCCGCTGTTCGACACGAATGTGGAGGCAGCCTGCGCCCGCTTCAAACGTGACGTCATGCTGGTACGGACCGGGCTGTTTCCGGAAACCATGAACCCCGTCACGGTCGACATCGCACTGGTCGGGCCCGACGGGCCATTCACGATGAAGGGCCTCACCTTCATGCGACAATGCGACGGCGGTCTGTGGCTGGTACCAGACCAGACTGGCGCGTTCGTCGAGATCTGTAGCAAAGGGCTGGCGCTACACACGGCACCGCCATTCGTCACTTGGGATGAGCGTTGCGACGGGGTCTGTCGCGCGGCGGGCGAGATCGTCTGCATCGTGACCGGCCGGCGAGGCCGCTAACATGGCTACGCGCAAGCCCCGCCAGCTGCCAAGCAAGCCGACGCCCACCGACGTCGATCCGCAGAGCTGGCTCTATCTCAACCCGTCCGGGCCTTCTCCGTTGGGCACCGTCTTCGCCGTCCTGCGCCGTGCCTATGCCGGTCGGACCAATAGTGCGCTGGAGTTCGGCTATCGCAAGGCGCATCTCGGTCCTGCCCTCGCGCGTGCAGACACCACCGTCTGGTCGCCGAATGTCGAGCGGATCGAGGTGCTTCTCCCCGCAGGTGCCGACGATGGCCTTGCCGATCCGGCAACACTGCTGGGTCAAATGGACGCTCATGCCGTCGAGCGTGAGAAGGCGCTGCTCACCTATCTGACGCTGCCGCTGGGCGACGTCGACCGGGTGCATATCGGCTGGGAACGCGCACGCGCCTTCCTGCGCGAACGGTTCGCTCGCGATCGCGATCTCGCATCGATCCTGATCCTGCATGCCCCCGGGACGATCAACGCGGCCTTCCCGCTGCATGCGCATGCCTTGATCATTCCGCGGCGCGTGACAGGCCTCGGCATCCGGCAGGGCCTGTATGACGAGGATATGATCCATGATCGCGGACAGGCGATCATCGAGGCGATGTGGGTCGACCACCTGGCGAGCTTCCGGTGACCGGCCTGCAGGACGAGGGCCACGCCGTGCTGGTCGATCTTGCCGGCCGGATCATGCTGACCCACGGTATCGATCCGGTCCACGCCATGCGCCTGCTCAGCATCGACAGGGCTGAGGCGAAGGATATGATCCATCTCGGTCGACTGTGGTCGCCAGTAGGCGTTGTTCGCGCAGAGCGGCTGTGGCTGTGGCTGTTCATCAACATTCTGATACGCTTGGAATGGCGCCTCAATCACGACAGTCGCGCGATCCGCCATGCCTTGAACCTACAGCTCGATGCGTTGGGCGGCGCAGCACCTGCTGACCGACTTGGCGGCAGCCTGGAGGACCTGCGCGAAGTGCGCAGCGCGATCGACACTGTCGCCGCGTCCACAATCAAATGGTGGCGGGTCGGTCACTGACCACCCGCCTTGATGGAGAGGAGGTGAATGCGATCCCGGATTGCGGGATGAAAATAGGAGCAAGTGACCATGACTCAAGACGACGACGCCATCCTTCAGGCTCACACCGTCGCAGCGACCCGGCTTCTGCTCGGCACGCGCAAAATGCGACACGGCGTCGTCGTCACGGGTGGCGAAGAACTCGATTTCGAAGCGCGGACGGAGATGGCACATGCGGTACTGCGATCGAACCTCGACATGGTCGCGCTGGAGTTTGGCACCACGGCAAACGGTCAGTTCGGTCGGACGGGCATTACGATCTACCTGCCACGCGACGGTTTCTGCCGCGTATACGCCAACTGCGACCTCTGGCTGAGCAAGGCGGGAAACCGCGCTGTGATCTTGCCGCAGCCGAAATCGCGCGGCCACTTCCGCTTGTCTCCCCGCGAACTGATTCACATCGACGGCAAGCCGACCGACGATACGGCCGATGGCATTCAGCGGGCCGACGCTTGGCTGACGCGTCGAACGGGTACGAAGTTTGCCGAACCGGCAAACGCGAATTTCGTTCGCTTGCGCGAAGCGGCATGACTGGCTTATCTGCCCCAATCGCATGTCCATATCTACTGGGAAGTCGTCTACGACTGCCTATGCGACGTGCAATCGGACGGCCTCGCAAAACTCCTCCTCAGCTACTTCTAAGTCAAGACGGGACACGTCGATCGTGCCACGCAAGATGCGGAGCGGTCCGATCTCGCCCACTATTTCAACGGCCGCTATCCGGCCGTCCGGGACGGCAGGATATAGGGCCATGACGTGATTGCAGCCGAATCGCGCCGCGTAGCAGGCCAGCTGATTCATAACCTCGCGGGCAGGGACGGCCGAACCCTGGCGGTACTTGACGTCAATCAACATGCGAGTCGTGTCATCGCTCTTGATGACGATGTCGGGTTCGGCCGTTGAACCATTGGCCGATGGCACGCGGCTGTCCGTGAAGAGCGCTACCTGTGCGCCATCCTCACCCTGTACGTTGCCGTCGAGGACGCGGTAGCCCGCGCCCAGCCGTTGCCGGAGCACGTTTCGGCAGTAGCCCTCGAAGACGTGATCCATATTGATCAGGGCTACGGCCGCGTCGGCTATACCGTCCTCGCCTAGAAGGCTGATACCCAGATTCGCTACAATGTAGCCGGCGAGCGTCAACGCCGGAGCGTAGTCGCCGTGATATTGCGGAAGCCAGACGATCTGACGACCGATGCTCTCCGGCAGGACGTCCCGTCTTGTGGGCCGCCCAACCCGCGGCAGCCAGGCGCGAAGCTCCGCCAAAATTGCGGCGCGCGATGACGTTCTCCCGCCCGCATCATGGTAGCGGTGAATGAGTCGGTCTAGGGCGAGTGACAGGAGCTGGTTGGGCGCGTAGTCAAACGTGCGTTCGTATCGGGTCGATACAGCTATTGGCGTGCCCGCAGTCCTCGTTTTGATTAGGCTGCGAAGCGGGTCCACCCGGCCTGAGGGACTGGTACTGACGTGTTCGCGTTCAACGTAGCTCTTGAGCAGGCCTTCGTCTCGGATCGCGCACAAGGCAGCGATGAAGCCATCGGCCAGGACGTCCATGAGCGACGCGGGACGTTCGTTCGTCTCGGCGTAGCGTCTACGGTAGCTCGTAAGCGTCTTCAAGGCGTGGGATGGGAACGTCGCTCGGTCGATGATCCGCTCCAAATTAGCCACCGGAACCTTTGTGCCCACCGCCAGCGTCACGCGGCCATTGAGCGGAATATGGCCAATCCAGCCGTTGCTGCGTATGGTGAGGCCTCCACGCCTCCGGTTGTACTTGATCTCCACCAACGCCTTCACGTCCTCGAAGAGGTCTAGTGAACCATCAGACCGCAGCACGCCTGGGGGCAGCGGCACGTCGGCATGCTCGGTCGTGCAAATCTTTTCGATCGCGCCGCTGTGGTTCCGTCCCGCCGCTCTGAGCAAAGTGGAGAGGGCTGCGAAGCCTGTCACGTATTCTCAGCCCCCGCATTGTCGGCAGCTGGCGGGGCTGCGGCTTGCGGATCCGCGACGACAACTTCCCATGCAGCCGTGATCCTGGAGACGGATGCCGTGTCGAGGCCCGCAGCGCGTCGGATGGTAGGCAGGATGCGCAGTGCCCAGACGTCTCGCGCCACCTGTCGATCGGTGCATTTCAGGAAGTAGGCATGTCCCAGCCGCAGTCGTTCATTCCGCTCCTCGTTAAGCTGGACGAAGAATGTGGCGAGGGCCGCGGCGAAGACGGGATCGGCCTCGGCTTTTTGAAGGGCGTTCTGGATAACAGTGACGTCGGGACCGAGATCGATCTGGGCGAAACGGCGCTCGAGCGCCACGTCAAGGTCGTCTACGCCCCTGTCCCAGGGGTTCATCGTGCAAATGAGCGTTAGGTTCGCGGGTACGACCATGGTCTCGCCGGAAGCCGTCCGGAACTCGGTGCCGCGCTTGTCGCGTTCGATGTAAGTCAACGCTTCGCCGAACACCCTGATGACATCCGAACGGCTGAACTCGTCGATCACCAGCACGAACTGGCGATCAGGCTGCAACCTGGCGTCATCGCAGACTTGGGCGAAAACTTTCGCTGTCGACTCGAACACGCCTTCGTCGTTCGGCCGATAGCCGTAAACGAAGTCCTCGTACTGGTAACTGGGATGGAATTGGATCGAACGGACTGCCTGCCAGTCGCCCGTGAGTTCGACCGCGACCTGCTGAGCATACCAACTCTTGCCCGTGCCCGGGGGGCCGGAGAGGATGACACCCGCGAACCCAAGTTCGATGGCTCGCCGGGTCAACTCCAGCACCCGATCGTCCGGCAGCAGCAAGGTCGAAGCGTCCGATGGCGGAGGGGTATCTAATGCCGCTGGCGCAAGTGCGCCAAGCCCGAGATCGTTAAGGGACAGGCTCCGGACGGCCTTGTCGGAGATCCTTGGCACGATCAGGCGCCCACCGGCTCGAAATCGTCGGCCCCAAATTCTGCGGAATCGTCCTCAAAAAGGGTGTCGAAGGTGCCCTGCCCTGCGGCATTACCATTCATTCGCAGCCATTCCTTAAAAGCGGCGACCAATTCGCCTGGGTTCTGTGGGTCGATCGCGAAGGCGTAATCCCGAAGTAGAAAGGCCGCGGTCGCGCCAGCTGGCAGACGTCGGCCATCGAGCATTGCGGATAGGACTACGCTGGCGTGGTTCGGCTTGAAACGGTAGGTGATGCCGCTGGCCGTGCGTCTGGACTTCGCTGTGCCGACCACCTTGGCGAGCGTCTGTCCGGACCTGATCGACTCAGCCCCGTATGAGCCCGCCGAATTGGCGTTGTCCAGTTTTGGACCACGACCCCGGCTGCGGAAGGCCTGAATGAACGGTCGCTTGTCAGGGGCACCGCCTACCCGGAGGTATGAGAGGCGCGCCTGGTTCAGTGCTGCCGAGTCCACGTGAACCTTTTGGGCAACGCCAAGATGGTGCAGGAGCAGATAACCTGGGAAGTGCTCGTGCGATTTGCGTTGGCTTAGCCGATGGATCGCTGCGATCACGGCGGGCACGGTTAGCACGTATTGTTGCTCGTCCATCATCGCCAATCTTAGTCCCCCTCGCCGCTGAACCGTGAATCAAGATCTACACCAATGGCGCCCAGTCCGACAGCCGCCGCCGCTCGCAACGTGGTTCCGGTTCCCATGAATGGGTCGAGCACGATGCCAGGCCGGAAGGGACCGTCGTCCTCTCCCGTCCAGCCAGCCGTGATCCGCTTGGCAAAGGTGAATTCACGAAAGTAGCCGCCGAGGACCTTCTTCGCCTCCGCAGCGAGTAGCTTTACCTGCGCGGTGTTACGACCGGTGCCATTCTGGACGAGCAGCGCCTTGCCGGCGTCGGAGATACCCGTGGCCTGGATGGCAGCCAGGTGTGCTGGCGTCAGCCCGTGTTGCTTTGCCAACTCCATCGCTCTCCGCGCCTGCGGACGATCGGGATCAAGTTCGGTCGTCCGCAGCACGATGCGCGCGCGGGGTTGACCGGTCGCGATTGAGACCTGCGAGGGACATGCTAACGCTAGGCACCGATCCACGAGTTCCTCAGGGTAGGGAGCAAGGTGAGCGCCAGCATCGCGCCGCAGTCCGATCCGCCAAACGTCGTTCGGGCCCGTTCCGTTGCCATATTTCTCCGCGTAGCCAAACTGGTCGTAGTAGTATCCGCGACGACGTTGGACGAAGTGCAGAATGTATTCGTGACGGCTCTTCAGCCGATCCTTGGCCGGATCGGGCATCCCGCCCTCCTTGACCCAAATGATCCGGTTCCGAAGAATCCAGCCGTCGGCCTGAGCCGCGATCTCCAGGCGGCCGGGGACGCAGGCAAGCGAACCGTTGTGGTATGTGTCACCGATGTTGATGAATACCGATCCCCAACGGGGCAAGATGCGACGCCAATCCTGCATGCACCGAACCAGACGCTGTACAAACTCGTCGGGCGTGGCCTCCTGCCCAAGCTGGCCTTCGACGCCGTAGTCGCGCTTCTGCCAGTAGGGCGGCGACGTAACGACGACGTCTGCGGCGCCGGCCGGAAGCGGGATGGCTCCGGCATCGCCTACGATCCTGCGGAGATTGGGAGGTGTCGCCAGCCGTTCCTCACTGGTCCGATCATTCACCCCCTCGATCGTGGGTTCCGCCATCGCTTTGCACCCTTGCACGCAAATTCCTCAATCACACTGGGTTTCGGGAAAGCCATAGCTACCTTCTCCGCGATCGTCGAGGGGTGTGGGCGATTAAATGTTCTTATTCGATCCCGGCATCGGTTATGAAGACGGAAGTCGCCTTCCGGCAAAATGACAGCGCCAAAACGATGTTTTTAAACCGGATCGCTGTTGGTCTTCTACGGTATGCCACTGGATAATGGGCCGATGCGGAGCCGTTCTGCGACTCGTGACGGCCACCGGTACTCGCCGAAAGAACTGGTCATATCAGCTGCACGAGCGGCGGAGCCGGAGCAGCAGATAGGCTACCCCGCCCGGAAGCGGGTCTAACCTTTCACCGTTCTCAACGATTCCGAAGCACTCTTTTTTTCTTGGGTAGTCCGACCCTGGCCTGCTGATCCGCTTGCCTTGATATGAGAAAGTCTCTGAAGGCGGGGTTTACTTCCCATAGGATGCCTTGCATTTCGTTCCATCTAGCCTTGGAAACGAGAGTTGGATCAGTAGCCGCCGAAAGATGGCGAAATCCGTCCTTCTCCCGATCGTCTGAGATTCGAGCATTCAAAAAGTTAGCATTGTAAAGAAATCTCCAAATCTCGAAAACATCCTCTTCCCGCTCCTGACGCATTGCTCGTCCATACACCTGAACTTTAAAGACGCTGGTTGTAGTTCTAATATGACGCTTAGCTTCCTCAGCGGTAAGCCGGAAACCGCCTTCAGGATAGTCCGGGGTCGCGAAAGAACGCACTATGTCCATAGCTGCCGGAAATTCTTCCTCAACTTCTTGGGCGAACAGCATCGCCCTTTCTTCGGAGAACAAGGGCATGACGGAATGAAACGTGGCTTCATTGATTTTGGAAACGCGTTGAACATAGAGGGCATGGTTTGCCAACTTAGCAATTAATTGAATTGCGTCACGAGGCCTTTGCCGAGATCTGACCAAAATCAGATCTCGCCACGATCTATAATCTGGGCTTTTTGGAGCTCGTGCTACCTCACCCTCAAAGAACGTCTGATAAACGCCTTCATTTGTTTTACATTGTGTGGCTGCAGCACGGAGACGAGTCTCGATAATATTTTGGACGTGAGCGTCACTCGAGGACGTGTTGATTACTAAGTTAGCGAAGTGATCGGTTTGATCACGTTGTCCCGCTGTTTCGTGTCGGAGGCGCTGCCATACTTCTTCACGCAGGGTGATCACTGCGCAAATTTCCGGGACTTGCGACGCAAGCTCACGGACTGCAAGGAGCAAGCCCCAAATCCGGTTGAGGTGTCCAGGCTTCTCCGGGTTTGCCACCTGATCGGTATCGTCAATGAAAATGTGGAAACGCTTCTCGGTAAGACGATTCGCAATTGCTTGTTGGATTTCATCTGCGATGGCGGCCGTAAGAATCGGATACGCGGCCGTCAGGTCGGCTTTAATCATAGGCTTTGCAATGCCCGGTAGCGATCGGGCGAGGCGGCCGATTAGGTCAGGGGATCGCTTTCCGCTGTTGACGGCTTCATTATAAAGTATTGCATCGTCACCGGTCAGGAAACCCTTCGGGTTCTCAGATAACTTAGCGGCAATCGCACTTAGCAAGATAGCGTAAAACTTCCGTTTAAGGTCGCCCATTGAATCGCCATCTGTGAGGTCAGAGGTAGGAATGTCCTGCGGTCGAAGCACGAGCGCAGGCACCTTTTCCAAATCTAAAAGTTTTGTGGCGAATTCAACGATGGCGCTCTTGCCGGTACCCTTTCGGCCAATGAGCAAGTATGGATTACCAGGGCGTGGTGCCAAAACACGCTTCAATTCCGACGCGTAAACAAATACGCGTTCAAGGATCTGGCGTTCTCCCTCGGCTGTACCTGATGGAAACCAATTCTCTAGGGTCTCTAAAATCTGGCTCACCGTCTACTCCGTCGCTCAGAATGTCTGTTACAACGCATGGCTTTTTGTGAAAATCCCTGCGTCATTGGACCACTGAAGGTTATGGCAGCAAATTGATTTTTACTAGACCATACAGCTAGTCAGCAGCGGTCGAGCTAATCGCGGCTTTTATCCGGCAGCCGGTAGCGCGCGGCCGGCTATTTCAATCGGCGGATGGATGTCCCAGAACGGATAGAAAACTAAGGTCTCGCGAACGTCGGCAAGCAGGCCATAGTGACGGAAACCGCGGCCGTACAATCATTAAATTCTGTAACAGCTCCTGTAAGCAAGATGCTGATACCGATTTGCACGGATCGGCGGCCCCGCTAAGCCATGCTCATGGCGTTCGGCATTTTCATCCATCGGTTTGACTCGGTCTACGACGACACGCCTGCGGAGCGTTACCAGTTCCCGGCCCAGTACCTCAGCCGCGCCCAGGCCTGTCTCGGTGATTGGATAATCTATTACGAGCCTCGCAAGGTTCGAGACACGCGCGGCTATTTCGCCGTCGCCAAGATCGAGCGGATCCTGCCGGACCCGACGGCGCCCAATATGTATCTCGCGCTGGTAGAGCCGGGCAGCTATCTCGATTTCGCGATGCCCGTCCCCTTCGCGGACACTGATGGCCAAGTCATCGAGCGTGGCATTCTCAACGAAGCTGGCAGGATTTCGGGTCGCGCCCAGGCCGCTGTGCGATCGCTGTCTCCGGCGGACTTCAATCGGATCGTATCCGCCGGACTGGACGACATCAGTCCACTCCTGCCACGTACCGGCGACATCGGCCTGCCAACCGCCGTGCAGGAGGAACGCGCACCCTTCATCTTCGACGAAGCACGCGAACGTGTCGCGACGCTGGTTTCACGAGTTGTGCGGGACGGGGTGTTCCGCCGCATCATTCTGCGCGCGTATGACGAACGCTGTGCGGTGACGGGGCTGAAGCTGATCAACGGCGGCGGCCGCGCAGAGGTCGAGGCCGCTCATATCCGCCCCGTCGAGGCGAACGGTCCCGACATCATCAGCAACGGCATGGCGTTGTCGGGCACGGCACACTGGATGTTCGACCGGGGCCTGATTGGCTTCGACGACGACATGCGAATTCTCGTGTCGCGCCAGGTCAACGATCCAGACAGTGTCCGCTCGATCGTCAACCCGTCTGGAGGCGCGATCCTGCCCGCACATCTGGCAAGCTGGCCGCACCCAGAATTCGTGTGCTGGCACCGGGAGCACCGCTTCAAACAGTAGCTGGCGTCGGCCAGACTGATCCGTCAAGGCGGAGTAGTGAGCAGGATGATTTGTTGAGGCGCAATTCCGCAAACGTGAATCCTTCACATTTGCGTGCGTCGCCATGCGGCGAGCCGGTTCTGGGACGCTGGGGTCGGCGTCCTCAAGGGCGCGCTGAGGCGCGGCCCGTCGGCGGCTGAGCCCCCTCGGGGAAAAATAAGAGGGGGTGATTCACCCCGTGATTCGCGTCCTGTACCATGATGCCGGCAACAGGAGCCCGGCCATGTCGATCCAGCGTCCCCTCGGCCCCATCGGTCATTGTTCCGCACGGCTGCGACGCGCGCTAGCGATCGAAGAGGAAGAAGCGCTCGGTCGCACGGTGCGCGTCCGCAAGGATATGCGTGACCAGGTCAAGGACCGAAAGGCCCGTGGCAATCGCTGGTCGCGCTCCCCCAACTTCGCGGTGCCCGGTGCTTTTCATGAACGCTTCGTCTCCGCCGTGGGCAAGGTCACCTTCCATTTTGAATTCCAGGCGATCAGCAAGACGAGCGATGGCGGGTGCCGCATCACGACGCCGGAGGGAAGCAAGCGCTTGGCGGTCGGGGCACCGGCGGCGCATGACGCCTATATCGACCGTCCGGAAGCGGTGGAGGTTACGATCTCTCCGGACGGCTTCGACCGCTATGCCGTGCGGCCATCCGCCACCGAGGCGATCGATGGCGAGCGCGCGGTCTTCACAAATATCTCGAAGGATCCCCAGGAGCGGCAAGCCTATTGGCGTGCCGTGCATCGCCATGAACGCACACCAGGCGCGGACCGGCTGACCCTGGTGCCCGAGAGGGCGTCCCGTGCAGCGTGGCGTGTACTGGCAGATGCACAGGACGTTCCCTGTGCCGTTCGTGAGGTGGCAGCAAAATTCGCGATTGACCGAGGCACGCGCAGGACCCGTACGGTCCCGCTCGATGATCTGGCGATCGACCGTGTTGCCGCACGCAAGCTGGCGAAGACGCTTGCCAGCATTCTCGGGACCACGAAGGGCAAGCTGCCAGTTCGGCTCTCGGAGGCACGCGGTGGACGGTCACAGTATCGGCTGACGGCTGAGTTTCCGGATGGCCTTGATGCCGCTGGTCGGCGGGTGGTGACTGAAGCAATGTGCGCAGAACTGGAAGAGATCGGCATGATGTACGTCGCGGCGATCCATGCGCCCGATCACCATAATGACCGCCGCAATCATCATCTGCACGTCGCCTGTCATGATCGACCGGCCAGGAGGATGGGGGACCGATGGGACTTCGAGATCGCCGAGCCGGTTGAGGGTCAGCATGAGCGGGTGCGTTATCCGTACGCGCAGAAAAAGATCGCGGAATGGTCGCGAGACAGCGATGGCGGAAATTACCGCGCCTATGGCACCGCTTCGATCGCCGATATGCGCCGCTTCTTCGCCGAGCGGTGCAACGAAGAACTCGACCGGTTGGGCGTTACCCGCCAGCTCCATCCGGGTGATCTCCGCTCGCTGGGATGCGAGCGCCAGGCGCAGAAACCGCTTGGCACCCGCGCGGCTCCACTCGACGCAGTCGGCGTGTTGACTAGCCGCGGCATGGAGAACGCCGAGATACTCTGGTCCGCGTTGCTGCGCGAGGCGTGGACCGCAGCCGGGGAGCGGGCGAAAGCCCGGGCGGACCTTCGGCGTCGGCTGCTAGAGGCGGAGCGCCTCTGCGTGGAGGGATCGGTCATCGATCAGGCTCGGACGGCCTCCATCCGCGATCTGATTGCTCGGTTCGATGCGGCCAGCGTGGTCCTGCAACAGCACGATGCCGAATGCGCCGAGTATGACGTCACGCTCGCCATGGCGCGGGCTCGGCCGGACAAGACGATCGCCGTATGCCGCCGGATGCTGGAGGCTATCGAGGGCGGGACGGCGGACCGGGCGGAGCAGCGAGCGAAAGGAGCGATCGTCGCGCGCGCAGACGAGGCAGAGGCATTTCTCGCCGGCATCACTGCGATCGAGCGCGACCATGCCCCGGTCCTGACCGAGCATCGAACCGCCGTCGCGAAGGCACAGGCGGCGATCGACGAGATCACGTCAGCGGCGACGGCGCTGATAGACCGCCCGGAGCCTCGGCGCGCGTCCAAGCCCGCCCGCCTAGATGCGCGGTCGACGCTCGATGCCCTGTTCGACAGGATCATGAAGGACGACATCCCGGTCCTGCCGCCGGAGGGCCCCGTGACCGAGTATAGGGTACCCGGCGTAACTCGGGCCGAATTCACCGCCCTGACCACACCCGCACTGGCAGAAATGGCGCAGAGGCGTCTCGCCGCTTTCGCCGACCTCCAGGCCAAACGGATGATCGCCGCAGCAACAGACGTGGCAGCGGTAGGCCTGGATAGCCTGAGACGCGCCGCCGCAGATGGTGATGCGGGTGCGGCGCGAACGCTGAAACATGTTCGCGCCTATGGCGAGCATCCCGTCTATCTGCGCGTCCTCGCAGAGAAGCGAACCGTCGAGCCAGTCATCGCCGTAGGTCCATCGGAAACCGGTCGTGGATGGCGCGATTGGGTCGGAGGGCTGCTGGGCCGCAGCCCGCCAATCCAATCGCGTCCGCCGCTGCCGCATCCGATGCTGAAACCAGCGAAGGATGCGGTGCTGTCCCAGCGCGACGAGGCCGTGGCAGCGCTAGCCGCCGCGCTGTTCTCCGAACCCGCCCTGCGGGTCGTCGAAGGGGAGCATGGGCTCGTCATCGACGCTACCCACGCTCCCGACTGGCGGTTTGCCGCCAACGCCTTCGCCGACGAGCCTGCCGTCGCCGATGCGATGCGGCGGCGTCATGCCTCGCCTTGGCTTAACCACAGCGTCGCGGAGCGGAACCGCCTGCTGGCCGATCTGCGCGCTGCCCTGATGAGCGCCGCCCGGTCTCCACTCCGGAAGATCGGGGAACAGTGGAAGGTCGACCTCGCCGACGAACGGCTCGCCACCCTCGTCGCCGCGTGGCGTGGGTACAGGCGCCTGGAAGACCTGCTCGCCGACGTCGATCGTCAGCGGCACGGATCCGGGATCGACCGATACGTCGCGGTGGAATCCACCGGCGCCGGTGTCGGCGATGACGTGGTCAGCCGCGCCGGCGATCTCGTCGTCAGTCGTAGCGACATGCCGACCGAAGATCTCGCCACCGTCATCACCGACTGGCGGGGGCGTGACCGTGGGCGCTAGATAGCGCTTCACCGTCGCCGCGCTGATGCCGAAATGGCTGGCGGTGACGGACAGGCTCGCCGCGTTAGCCACGCGCCAGGCGGCTACGCTGGCGGGATCCGCCTTGAGCGGCCGCCCCAGGCTGGTCTTGCCTCGGTGCGTACGACCGGTGGCAGCGAGCGACTGCTTCGCGACGTCCAGCCCGGCCCGGGTACGGGCGCGGATCGCCTCGCGCTCCATTTCCGCGATCTGCGCCAGCACCGCGAGGATCAGGAGCCCCGCCCCCGACGTGATCGAACCGAGCCCGCACACCACGACCTCGACGCCCTTGTCCATGAGCGCGCGGACCGTCACCTGGATATCCAGGGCATCACGGCCCAGCCGGTCGATGGCGGACACGTGCAGCCTGTCGCCCTCACGGACATATTCGAGCATCGCAGAGAAGCCCGGCCGGCTCCGGGCCAGGACCGAGCCGCTGACGGCCTGGTCTTCGAACTCCTTGTCGAAGGGGCGGCCCATCGGCCCGGCCAGTGCGCCGCGTTGCGCCGCGATCGTCTGGCCTCCGGTCGACACGCGGTAGTAGGCAATATCACTCATTCTTTTTCATCCTAGGGTGAAAGTTACCCCAGCACTTCCAAGCCTAGCTCAATTGCCTTCTTCCTACCTTCTGCACTCAAGCCGACGCTGTTCGAGGTCTTGGCGCAAAAGCTCCAGGTTCTGGACAGCGTCGCACGGGCAGCAAGCCTCAGCGACTTGCCACCTGGATGATGGGCTCGCCCCGCATCTTGGCCCAGTATCTCGCCGTCTGCTTCTTCATCAGCGTCTGGAACTGAAAGTTACCAACGCGCTCAACGGAGATACCGAACGCGCGTGCGGTTCGGGCGCGGCTGGCCTTGTTGTCGACGATCCAACGGCAAACAGCCTCTCGAAGCGCGTCGTCGGCATACGCACGGGCTTGGCGGCGGTCTGCGTCGACCTGCTTTGCGTTCAGTCTCATCTTTTCCTCCAAAGGATAGTTGCTCCTTTGAAGATCCCGTCCTTGCCGCAGGCAGAGCCTTCACTCCCCTCCTGTGGTTGCTGCGACGCGTGGATCACAGAACGAAGGGTCACCTTCTCTGGGTAAGGTATAGAGGACCGGGTAGCAGCCGAATGGACACGGCGGTCCTGCAACCAGTCTCGGGGAGCCAGGGGGCGAACGAAATCGTACACCAGCGCAAAGGGGTTTGCAGGGTCTCAGCGCTGATCTGCTGGATCATGCCGAACAGGCGTGACGCCCCCATCCGTCAGCAACGCGCATCGGGCGTCCGTCAGCAACGCGCATCGGGCGTAAATCGGATTAGAGAGGAGGTGGGGTGTAGTCGTTGGGCCCGAGCCCTTCGCCTCCACCCCACCTCCCTCTATATCTGAAACGAATCTTTCGTTTTCCTTAACGCCGCCGCCGTTTTGCGACGAACGGTGGCGGCCTATCATCGGCCTTTGATCGTCATATCCCCTTAAGCCGGTGCCCTTAGAACTGCGCATCAAAGGGAGAATGACAGATGACCGATGAAAGCTGGACGGTTCGGGCGCGCAAGGGAGACTATCGGGCGATCGATGCCGCGTCGCAGGACCGCGAGATGGACTATGCCGTGGATGGCCTGATGCCAGCGACCGGTGCTACCATATGGTTCGGAGCCGGATCGACCGGGAAGACGCAGCTCCTCTGGATGGCGGCGCATATGGCCGCGACCGGAGATGCCGCACCACGCCAGTGGCTCGGTGCCAACCTTGGCGTCCGCGGGAACATCCTCGTCCTGACCGCAGAAGACTTGCGGGAGCATCTTCTGCTGCGCATCGGCGCGATCGCACGCCGCCTGATGCAGGAGAACGGCGGTACCGAGGAGGATGCCGTCGCTCTATGCCAGCGCATCCACGTCATGGCGTTCCTGAGCATGTCGCAGACCGAGTTCCCGGAGCCGAACGCCTGCCTGTTCCAGCACGGTCCTGGAGGCCGCTGGCAGCCAAGCCCCGTTCTCGACGGCATCGAGACCTTTCTCGACGACTGGAACAAGCAAGTCGAAGAGGACGGACGTCCGGAGGACCGCATCGTTGGCGTCATTCTCGACTCAGCGGTATCGATGGCAGGCTTCGAGTTGGCCAACTCGGAGGCGGCCACCAACTTCCTTTTCCACCTGAATAGACTGTCGTACCGGCAGAAGATGTTCTGGGCGGTAATCGGTCATACGCCCAAGGACGCCGCGCGGAAGACCGAGGACGCCGCGATCGAACGACTTCGTGGATCCGCCATGTGGTCTACCACGCCACGATCGGTGGTTGAGGTGCGGCTCGCCGGAGCGTCCGAAAACCTCGAGACAGTCCGCGCCGTTCATCCGGGTCTGACGGACCGCGATGTCGTCATCGTTGAAGTGGCCAAGGCGAACTCGCTCGGGGCGGATCTTCGACCTCGCGCGCTGCTGAGGCGCAAGGACGGCGCCTATGATCACATCACGGCCGACTTCCCCGGCATCTTCGGTACGGCGTTGCTCCAGCCACGTGGCAAGAAGGGCGTGCATACGGAGGAACTCCGGAAAGCAGTGCTCTCGCTTCTGTCATCGTTCGACGGCGGCAAACCCAACACGGTCATCGAACGGGATGCGCTTCGTGCCGCATTCAACACGGCCAAGGCCTCCTGTGCGATCCTGGCCACGATCACCGACGAGGTAGACGGCGAGAAAGCGAAAACGCCAGGCACTCTGGCCAAGGAGCTGGCGCTGATAAGCAAGGACGGCTTGATAGATACGCGCCGGGGCAACATTCGAATTGTCAACCTCGGCTTCGACGCCGAGGAGGAAGTGGCCCAGGCTGCCGAATAGCACCACTACGCTGGTATCAATCGATCGTCCGTATATGGCCTCTAAAATTGCCAAAATGGCAATTATCGACCATATACGGACGATGATGTACGCGCCGAGTGAGATTGCTGCCGAAATCGGCCTAAAGGTCCAGCGCCGCCGACTAGCGATGAACCTTACACAGGTCGATGCCGCATCTCGCGCTGGCGTCTCCTATCGCACTTGGCGGCGGCTGGAGGCCGAGGGCAAGGCGTCGATCGACGACCTCATCCGCGCGGCCGTGGCGCTGCGGTGCGAGCAGGATCTGTTCGCCCTCTTTCCGGAGCCGGTGGCCAGTTCGATGGATGCCCTGCTGGAGCAAAAACGGATGACCGAACGCACCGCGCCCAAGCGCCGCCGCCGGGCCGCGTCGAGGATCCCGTCGTGAAGCTGAGGCCGGGGGCACCGCTGGGGCTGGCACTGGCGTTCGACGATGTCGCGCCCGCTGCGCCCACCGGCCGGGTCGTGATGGCCAGTGGTGTCGCCCAGCTCGAATGGTCGCCCGACGTCATCCGCAGCGGCTTGCCCGTCGCCCCACTCCTTTATCCTCCAGAACCGGGTCTGCACGCCGCGCGGAGCCGGTCGTTCGGCGGGCTGCACGGCTTCCTGGCGGACAGCCTACCCGACGCCTGGGGACGGCTACTGCTGCGACGTCGCCTCGCCCGTATCGACGTTCAGTTCGACACGCTGAACCCCGTCGATCAGCTGGCGATCATCGGCGCCGGTGGCCGCGGCGCGCTGGTCTATCAGCCAGCCACCACGCCTGACGATGCGATGGGGACGATCGACCTCGATGCCCTGGCCGAAGAGTCGCGGCTGCTCCTCGCCGGGGACGAGGGTGCGCTGGTCGACACGCTGGCGGCGCTGGGCGGCGCATCGGGCGGGGCTCGTCCCAAGGTCCATGTCGGCTTTGCCTCCGACGGTGCGATCAGCGTCGGCAAGGCCGCGGACGGCCACGACGCCTGGATCGTCAAGTTCCGCGCGACCGGCGACCCCGTTGATATCGGCCCGGTCGAGGAAGCCTATGCCCGCATGGCCCGCGCGGCCGGTCTGACGATCGCAGAATCCCGCGTCCTGCCCGAGCGCGACGGACCTGGCTATTTCGCGACGCGTCGCTTCGACCGTCCAGCCCCCGGACACCGGCTGCACATGGTGTCGCTCGCCGGGGCGGCCGAAGCCCCCTCCGACATGCCGAGCCTCGACTATGACGGATTCCTGCGCGCGACCATGGCGATCACCCGGCATGCCGGCGATGTCGAGCAGGCGTTCCGCCGCATGGTCTTCAACGTCCTGGCGCACAACCGCGACGATCACACCCGGCAGCACAGCTATCTGATGGGCACCACCGGCGAGTGGCGCCTCGCCCCAGCCTATGACCTGACCTTCTCCGTCGGTCCGGGCGGCGAACACTATCTCGCCGTCGAAGGCGAGGGCCGCACGCCGACCCGCGCGCACGTCCTTACGCTGGGCCGCCGCCATGGCCTGTCGGATCGCGTCATCGGCCAGATCATCGACCAGACGCGCGGCGCGCTGACCGAATGGCCAGTCATAGCCGCCGATGTTGGCGTCACCGTCTCGCAAAGGGAGATTGCGGATCGTCTGAAGGCCACCGACGACCGCTTCGGATGAGAAGAAGGCCCTGCACGTGGGGGTAACCCACGCCAGGAAGGAAAAGACATGACGAGCATCGACGCGGACGCCGGCGGCACCGTCACGATGACCCCGGGGACCGGCTCGGTCCTCCCCCAGGATATGATCGACGCGGCAACCGCCGACGCCCTCCTGCAGCTCGACCGCAGGATCGTTCGCGCGATTCAGACGAACCGGGGCATCAACCTGAAGTCGGAGGATCTCGACCTCCTCACCCTGGTAGGCGCAGTAAAACTGATCGGAGAGGCGCGAAGCGAAATCCTGAAGGAAAAAGCGCAGTGCCGTCACCGGAAGACCTCTATCGCCGTGGCGAATTCTATCTCGATCGAGTCCGTGGCAAGGACGGCGAGGTCGTCAGCCCGAACCTCTACATCTGCTGGTACGACCCGGTCACCGGCCGGATGCAGCGGCGCAGCACGCGCACGGCTGATCTTCGCCTAGCGATCGAGGTGCTGGATCGTCACTATCTGGCGTTCCACCAGCCTGCGGACGACGACAAGGCGTCCTATACGGTTCATCAGGCGATGACGGACTATTGGACGCTGCACGGCGCCGAGCTGGCGAGCGCCGACGCGATCCATGCCCGGCTGAAACTGGTGAACCGGTTCATCGACCATGAGATCGCGATCGGTGTATTGCGTGAACCCGTGCTGCCGACGGTGCTGGACGCCGAATGGCTGATGCGTTTTCGAAAATGGGGGACCGAGATCGATCCCGTGACCCAGCGGCGACGTGACCCGGAGACCGGCGAATGGACCGTGTCGACCCGCAAGCGGGCGAAGTCGACGGTCGAGGAGAGCATCATCCAGCTGAAGGCAGCCTTGCGGTTCAACGTCAAGCGCATGGAGGCGGTGCCCGAGCTGAAGCACCTGCCCCGCGCTGCCGTGACGCCGGAGCGCAACTTCCGCCTCTCGCTCGACCAGATCGCCGAGATGCTCGACTATACGGCGGAAGGAGACCCGGAACTCAGCCCGGCGCATCCGGCACGATTGATGCCACTGCGCCGCTACCTGATCGGTGCGATCTGCACGCTAGCGCGGCCGGACGCGCTCTACGATATCTCGGTGCGGCCCGACCGGCAGCAATGGCACCGCGACGCCAGCGTGCTCGACCTCAACCCAGCGGGGCGGATCCAGACGCGCAAAAACCGACCGGCGCTCCCCGTCACATCGCTCTTGGCGAACTGGCTGGAGGCGACGGACGACCGGCTGGTCTGTCACGAGAGCGCGGCAGAGGAGGATGAGGACCGTTGGGTGGTTCAGCGGCCCGTGGCGGACGTCAAAAAGGCGTGGAGCGTCATGGCAAGGCGGTTCGGGGTACCGGTCGGCTTCGGTCCCAAGCTGATGCGCCACAGCATGGCGACCCTGATCGCACAGCGCGGCGTCTCGCAGCAGGAGATCCCGCTGGCGCTGGGGCACGTGGTGCTGCCCCCGTCGACGCGGCGCTACGTGATCTTCAGCCCGGCTTATCTCTCCGAGACCCGACAGGGGCTGGAGGACATTGCGTCCGAGTTGGCGCGGAAGATGGCGACGCCGCTTCACGCAAAACCCACGCAAGTCGGTCCCGATGGACGGCGGCGGCAGGTATGATGGCTAGAGCGGTTTCCAATCAGTCTGGGTCATAGCCGCAGGAGCTGAAGTAGTTGGCGCATTCCTGCGGCTGGAATAGGTCGACCAACCTCCCGATGAGAGACCACAGGCCGGAGACGGTACGCTCTCC